>ENA-OQCO01000760-OQCO01000760.1-human-gut-metagenome-genome-assembly--contig:-NODE-760-length-15892-cov-6.100285_pt1 | contig 15892 bp, 16 predicted proteins | sample MGYA00242500_ERZ504582 | MGnify/ENA primary metagenome ERZ504582 (study PRJEB26092, sample SAMD00036346) | human gut metagenome | host: Homo sapiens | study: EMG produced TPA metagenomics assembly of...
GTCTCCTGGGAGTGCGTGGTGGAGGCCGGGTGGACTCACGAGGCTCTTGGCATCGGCCACATTGGCCAGCAGGCTGAACAGGTGCAGGTTGTCGATGAACACGCGTGCCGCGTCCTTGCCGCCCTTGATGTCGAGGTGAAGATGGAACCGCCGCCGTTCGGGAAGTACTTCTTGTACAGGTCGTTGTCCTTGCGGCCTTCGATGGACGGGTGGGAGATGGACTCGACCTCCGGCACGGTCTTCAGGTAGTCGATGACCTTCAGCGCGTTCTGGACGTGGCGTTCGACGCGCAGGGACAGGGTTTCGGTGCCCTGCAGCAGCAGGAAGGCCGCGAACGGGGACAGGGTGGCGCCGGTGTCGCGCAGCAGGATGGCGCGCACGCGGGTCACGAAGCGGCGCCGCCGAGGGCCTCATAGAAGTTCAGGCCATGGTAGGACGGATCCGGCTCGGTCAGGGTCGGGAACTTGCCCGGCACTTCGGCCCAGTTGAACTTGCCGCCTTCCACGATCACGCCGCCGAGGGTGGTGCCGTGGCCGCCGATGAACTTGGTGGCGGATTCCACAACGACGTCGGCGCCGTGCTCCAGCGGGCGGAACAGGTACGGGGAGGCGAAGGTGTTGTCCACGATCACCGGCAGGTGGTGCTTGTGGGCGATGGCGGTGATGGCCTCGAAGTCGGGCAGGTCGGCGTTCGGGTTGCCGAAGGTCTCGAAGTAGACGAGCTTGGTGTTCTCCTGGATGGCGTCTCGAACTCCTGCGGGTTCTCGGCGGAGACGAAGGTGGTGGTGATGCCGTCGCGCGGCAGGGTGTGGCGCAGCAGGTTGAAGGTGCCGCCGTACACGTTCTTGGCTGCGACGATGTGGTCGCCGGACTGGGTGATGTTGCGCACCGCGTATTCCACGGCGGCCGCGCCGGACGCGACGGCCAGGCCCGCGGTGCCGCCTTCGAGGGCCGCGATGCGGTCTTCGAACACGCCCTGGGTGGAGTTGGTCAGACGGCCGTAGATGTTGCCCGGGTCCGCCAGTCCGAAGCGGGCCTCGGCGTGGTCGAAGTTGTGGAAGACGTAGCTGGTGGTCTGGTAGATCGGCACCGCGCGGGAGTCGGTGGCCGGGTCGGCCTGCTCCTGGCCGACGTGCAGCTGCAGGGTTTCGAAACGATAGTTCTTGTTTGCCATGATGCGCTCTCCTTGGATAAGGGTTCGTTGTTCTCGTCTTGGTTGGCCACCCGCCCTGCCGTGTAGGGCGCTTGGCCAGGTGTTGGTAGCGACAATAAACCGGCCGGCGAGCGCAACGCAAGCCGAACGTTATCGCACTTGCCTATATCCCCTTATAAACCGTTGGAATCATTGGCTTTCCCCACTCCCCCAACCGTTGAAAAAAACCATTCGGAACCATTCGACACGCCGAAGTCCCACATGCCGGTGACCCACCGTGAGGAACGGATGCGCGTCAGGTCAGGGGAACGGCTAAAGTCATGGGCAGGCAAATCGCAAGAGAGGTTCCGATATGAGCGATGAGATTCTGTACGACCGTGATCCGCGGTATATTCCGCGCGTCGCCGCGGTGCATGACATGTGCGGTTATGGCAAGTGTTCGCTGACGGCGGCCATTCCGATTCTGTCGGCGGCCGGCTGCGACGTTTGTCCGGTGCCGACGGCGCTGTTTTCCGCGCACACGCGCTACGAGGTATTCACGTTCCACGATACGACCGAGATTCTGGACGGCTATCTGGACGCATGGCGTCAGGAGAACGTCGATTTGGATGGCGTCTATTCCGGTTTTCTTGGTTCCGCGGACCAGGTCGCAATCATCAAACGCCTATACGCGGAGTATCCGCATGCCTTGCGGTTGGTGGATCCGGTGATGGGCGACGGCGGAGAAATCTACGCCACGTACACTCCTGAGCTATGTCGGGCGATGGGCACGCTGGTGGATGGCGCGGATGCGCTGATGCCGAATCTTACCGAGGCATCCATTTTGACGGGCCGTGACTATCCAGGCCAGGATATCGACGACGCGCAGGTGGATGAGATTCTTGGGGCGTTGCTTGCCGCCGGCGCGAAGAACGTGGTGCTTAAGGGCATCGATCGAGGGGATGGCATGATTCGCAACTATGTGGCGTCAGCTTCGACGGGCGTCGCCGGAAAACAGGAGCTGGCGCATGCCAAGCTGCCGTTCATGACCCACGGCACCGGCGACGCGTTCGCGTCGGCGCTGTGCGGCGCGGTGATGGCTGGCCGTCCTCTGGCCGAGGCCGCGAACATCGCCGGCGAGTTCGTCCGCCATGCGATGGAAAGCACCCAGTATCAGCCGAATCATGAGGAACGAGGCGTGAGCTTCGAACTCAATCTCGACGAATTGACCGCTTTGACCCGTCGTTGACGGTTCATCGGTCACTCTTTTCGCACAGAGGCCTTGGATCGTGTTGTGGATAGGTGTGGATAGCGTCGACTCATCCACCGACTATCCACGACACGCCCGAGATACGTAAGTTATCCACATTAGCCTATCGGCCTTGTCATGCGTGGCTTCTGTCTGTTGGACTAGGGCCATGAACCATTCATCATCACATGATGTTCCGGCCCCAACGCAGCCGCCGGAGCAGATTCTCGATTCCCTAGCGCGGCGTCTGCATGACGGCACGCTGCGTTCCCGACAGATCGGCGAGCTGGGAGAACAGTACGCCGCCGCATGGTTGGAAAGCCAAGGATGGCGGACGCTCGACCGCAACTGGCATTGCCGATACGGCGAACTCGACGTCGTGTCGCGCAATCCGATGGGCCAGATCGTTTTCGTCGAGGTCAAAACCAGACGTACGATGCGCTACGGCACCCCTCAGGAGGCGGTGACCGCTTCCAAGCAAATCAATCTGCGCCATGCCGCCGTGCAATGGCTGACGGCGCCGGAGCACCGCATGCCGAACAGTGGCGTGCGTTTTGACGTCGTCACCGTCGTGGTGCAGGGAGACAGACCTTTGCTGCATCATATCGAGGGAGCGTTCTGATGGCCATCGGCAGCGCCCTTTCCGTAGGACTGATCGGTTTGAAAGCCTTCATCGTCCAGATTCAAGCGTTCGTATCCCCTGGACTTCCCTATTTCTCCATCATCGGCCTGCCCGACACCTCATTGTCCGAGGCGCGCGAACGGGTCAAGTCGGCATGCCAGGCAAGTGGTTTCAAATGGCCGGAAACCCGTGTCACGGTCAATCTCTCCCCAGCGTCCATGCCGAAGAAAGGCTCTTCGCATGATCTGGCCATCGCGGCCAGCGTGCTCAGCGCGGCCGGCGCAATCGCCCATGACTGTCTGGCCGGCACCATCGTGCTTGGCGAGGTGAATCTTGACGGCACCGTATTGCCCATCAACGGACTGCTGCCCATCATGCTGCATGCGCGGGAGCAGGGAATCGCAACAATCATCGTGCCTTACGCCAACCTTGATGAGGCCCGTCTCGTTCCGGATGTCAAGGCGATCGGCGTGAGGCATGTCGGAGAGCTCATCGAACTGATGGGAGGCGATGCGGACTACCGGATTCCCGAAGCCACGCATGCCGTGAACGCCGATGTCGGCGCCACGGGCATGTGCCCTCCGCCCGGCGACATGAGCGAAGTGATGGGCCAGCATGCGGCCAAATGGGCGTTGGAGGTGGCTGCCGCCGGAGGCCATCATCTGATGATGACCGGTCCGCCCGGCACAGGCAAGACCATGCTCGCTTCGCGCATTCCCGGCATCATGAGTCCTTTGAACGAGACGGAACAGCTTGAAGTGGCCTCGATTCGTTCGTTATGCGGCACGCTTCCCGGATACGGAATCAGCGACGTTCCACCGTTCGAGGCGCCCCACCATACCGCGTCGACCGCCGCGCTGGTGGGTGGAGGCGCGGGATTGGCCCAGCCCGGAGCCATCACCCGCGCGCATCGCGGCATCCTGTTCATGGACGAGGCTCCGGAATTCTCGGCGCGTACGCTGCAGACGCTGCGCGAACCTTTGGAATCCGGATATGTCGCGATTTCCAGAGCGAAAGGCACCACATACTATCCGGCTCGCTTCCAACTGATTATGGCGGCGAATCCCTGCCCGTGCGGCTACGCGTACGGCAACGGCGAGCGCTGCACCTGCCGAGAAAAGGACCGCGTCAAGTATTTCAGCCGGCTTTCCGGACCGATCCTCGACCGTATCGACATCCAGATCGAGGTGCCTCCGGTGGAGCGGATAAGTCCGGGGAACGCTCCCTCCGGCGATTCGAGCCATGCCATACGTCTGCGTGTCATCGTTGCCCGGCAGATGGCGCAGGAACGGTTCCGCGAATTCGGCTGGTGCTGCAACGCGCAGGCTACCGGCACCTGGCTGAGAGCCAACACCTCCCCCAAGGCCATCGAATTGGTCAACCGCGCCTTGGCGAGCGAGCGGCTGAGCCTGCGTGGCGCCGACCGTGCCATGCGGCTTGCGTGGACATTATCCGATCTGGCGGGAAAGACTTCCCCAGGACCTGAGGAAATGATGCAGGGAATATCCATGAGAACGAGGCTGGCATGATGGTGACGATCGACGACGAGACCCTGGCCCGCGCGGTGCTCACCTTCTGCCTGAACAGCGCCGACGCGATGATGTACGCGCTGGTCAAAGGCACCGGCTCCGCGGCAAGCGCGCTACAGCTGATCGCTGACAGCGGCCCTGGCAATCACGAAAACGTGACGGCCGCGGCCTGCACGTCATTGGATGCGGCGTTCATCAACGGCGTCACTCGTTGGGGACGCACCATCAACGCCCGCGGAATGGCTTCGTTCCATGGCTCGCTGGTGTCATGGCAGCAACGTCTGGCATCGTTGCCCAGCAAGGATCCGGACGCATTGCGAGACTGGTTCACAGCAGACGGCACGCAGTGGATCATCGCCCCGCATCACCCCTGTTGGCCCAGCCAACTGAACGACCTTTCACTGCGCACCGACTGGGCCTCCCCGCTCTGCCTATGGGGCAAAGGCGATCCGAGGCGCTGGTGTCATGCCCCGAGCCGGTGGGTATCGTCGGCTCACGGGGCGTAAGCGACTACGGTAGGCAAAGCGCCCACGAATTGGCCCTTCGGATGGCGCGTGCCGGACATCTGGTGGTATCCGGCGGCGCGCTGGGCACCGACGCCGCGGCGCATTGGGGCGCGGTCAAAGCCATGGACGAAATGAGCGCCGCTCTGGCGGGACGCACCGTCGCCGTATTCGCTGGCGGACTGAACCATATCGGTCCGAAAAGCAACCAGAACCTGTTCGAGCAGATCGAAAGCCATTCGGGCGCTTTGATTTCCGAACTGTGCCCCGGAACCGTGCCGGAGGCAAGACGGTTCCTGCTGCGCAACCGTCTGATCGCGGCATTGTCATCCACTCTGATCGTGGCGCAGGCACGTGCGCGTTCCGGCGCGCTCAACACCGCAGGCTGGGCGAACGAACTCAACCGCAATCTGTTCGCCGTGCCGGGAGACATCACCATGCCGCATAACACCGGCTGCAATCGCCTTATCCAAGACGGCAGAGCCACCATCATCTGCTCACTGGCGGAGATCGACGAACTATGCCATAGCGCGCATCGCCCGCAACATGTCGACCTGCCGGATGACACCGAACATCCGCAGGAATCGACAGACGAATCCGACGATGCCATACTCGCCGCCATTAAAACTTGCGCCGAAGCAAACGGCCACGTCTCCGCCGACGATCTGCTCGATCTAATGGACAAGACGCATCCGGGAGAATATCCCATCTCGCGAATCATGCGCGAACTGGGCTCCTTGGAGCTTGAAGGCCGCATCAGCATGCGGTCCGGATGGATCATCGCCGAGCAGCGATAGCAGGCCCGGCACCTCCACCTCAGCCGCGTCGAACGTGCGAGGTCACACCTTGTGCGAGAATCGGTGGTATGAGTCCGAAGCATGTTGAAGATATGTATGATGCAGTGATCGTCGGCGCAGGCGCGGCCGGCCTGTCCGCAGCGTTGGGAATGCTCCGTAGCAAGCGGATGCGCCAGATGCGGGCGGACGGCATCGAACCGAACGTCCTGGTGATATCCAAACTGCAGCCGCTGCGTTCGCACACCGGCTCCGCGGAAGGCGGTATTGCGGCCAGCCTTGGCAACGTGGAGAAAGACGATTGGCATTGGCATTACTATGACACAGTCAAAGGCGGCGACTGGCTTGTCGACCAGGATGCGGCGAAGCTGCTTGCCGAACAGGCTCCTGCCACTGTGATCGCGCTGGAGCATGCCGGCGTCGCGTTCTCGCGTACCGATGACGGCCATATCGCGCAGCGCCGTTTCGGAGGCCATACCAAGGATTTCGGCAAGGAACCGGTCCGCCGCGCCGCTTATGCGGCCGACCGCATCGGGCATCAGATTCTGTTCTCGCTATGGCAGCAGTGCGTGGCCGAGGGCGTTGAGTTCGCCGAGGAATGGTATGTGACCGATCTGGTGGTTTCCGAAGACCACGGCAAGGTCGAGGGCGTGGTGGCGTTCGACACGCACAAGGGCGAGACGCATGCCATCCACGCACGCAATGTGCTGATGGCCACTGGCGGTGCCGGCCGTCTGTTCCATACCACGTCGAATTCGTGGGATCTGACCGGTGACGGCATGGCGTTGACATTGTCCGCCGGCCTTCAGCTTGAGGATAGCGAGTTCGTGCAGTTCCATCCGACCGGTCTCGCCCATACCGGCATTCTGCTGTCTGAGGCGGCACGTGCGGAAGGCGGCGTGCTGCGCGACTCCGATGGCGAGGCGTTCATGGAACATTACGCGCCGGGGCATGCCGATCTTGCCGCGCGTGATGTGGTGAGCCGTTCCATCATGGCTGAAATCGACGCCGGACGAGGAATCGCCGATCCGAAGAATCCGGATGGGCCGAAGGATTGTGTCTGGCTGGATATGACCGGCATCGATGCGGATCATATGCATGAGGTGCTGCCGCAGGTGGTGGAGACCATCGAACAGTATGCCGATCTCGATCCGACCCGCGACTATGTGCCGGTCAAACCCACCGCGCATTACACCATGGGCGGCATCCCCATCACCACCGACGGCGAAGTCTACCGTTGGGTCGATGGCGAACGCGCCGTCGTGGACGGTCTGTTCGCCGCTGGCGAATGCTCCTGCGTGTCGGTGCATGGCGCGAATCGTCTGGGCGGCAACTCGCTGTTGGACGCCTGCCTCTTCGGCACCCGTTCGGGCAAGGCGATGGCTGAACGTGTCGTCGATAATCCAGTGAACGATCCGATGGCCGAGCCTGCCGACGAAGCATCTATCGACGCGGTGTCGCAGGCTGCCGACAAGCGTTCCGCGCAGGTCAAGGAACTGTTGACGCGGCCGTCCGATGACGACGATGCGTCGTCGGACAATCCGTACCAGCTGATGGCCGATTTGGGATCCGTCATGGAGCAGGCGGTCGCGGTGCGTTGCGACCGGAACAGCATCGAACAGGCGTTGGCTACGCTGGACGATACGCTCACGCCGCGTGCCGAGGCGCTGCATGCGCATTCCGACTCCCCCACGTTCAATCAGGAAATCACCGCCATCTGGGAGGTGCGCCATCTGTTGGAGCTCGGCAAGGCCGTGCTCGCCGCCTCCGATGCGCGTCACGAATCCCGTGGATCGTTGAAGCGTCTTGATTTCCCGGAGCGTGACGACGAGCATTTCCTGGCCCATTCCATGACGGATGTTTCCTGCCAGGTCTCCTGGCAGCCGGTGCACATCGTGGACATGCCGCCAAAGGCCCGTGAATACTGACACCCTGGGCACGGCGTATGGCAGACTGGTTGACGGTTTTTTATCGAAAGGCAGGTATATGAGCGGCATGGAGAACGGCATGGAAACGGTGACGTTGCGGGTGAACAGGTTCACGCCGCGTCCCGAACGCGGCCGTGAACGAGGCGGCTCGCCGTTCGCTAGGAAGAGCTCTCCCTTCGGCGATTCCGGATCCACGCGCAGGCGTCCGCGAGGCAAGCAGTGGGTGCAGGATTACGCGGTGCCGGCGCGTCCGGAGGACACCGTGCTTGACTGCCTGCTCAAAGTCAAGCGCACCATCGATCCGACGCTTGCCTTCCGTTATTCGTGCGGTCATGGCATGTGCGGTTCCGATGCCGTGTCCATCAACGGCACGCCTACGCTTCTGTGCACCGCCACGGTGAAGGCTTGGGCAAAGCAGCCGTCCGACGCACAGGTGGATGAGGACGGCTTCCGTCATACGGGCGAAGACGTTCAACCCGCGCAAACGCAGGATGCCGACGATTTGGGTGTCATCGAGCTCGCACCGCTGCCCGGTTTCCCCGTGCAGCGTGATCTGATCGCCGATATCGACCAGATGCTTGACCAAATCAGGAAACTCAAGCCGTATCTGCAGGCCAGTGGCGAACTCGCCACCACCGCGGACGGCAAGATCAACGCATTCGAATATCTGCAGAATCCCCAGCAGCTCGCCAAGTATGAGCTGCTGAGCAACTGCATAGCCTGCGGCACCTGTGAGGGAAGCTGTCCGGTATATGCAGGCGGCGAGGCGTTCATCGGCCCTGCGGCTCTTATCGCCGCCTCCCGTTTCATCAATGATTCACGCGACAGTCAGACGGATGCACGTATGGATGCCATCGATTCCGCCGATGGCATCGCCGCGTGTCAGTCGGTGCGCGCCTGCACGCGTGAATGCCCGCGTGGCATCGATGTCGGTGAGGAGATCTGGCAGCTGATCGCCCAAATCAAGGAGCGCTGAAATGGATAGGACGTCATATACCAATCTCGCGAAATCGTGGGAGTACGTCGAGGATCATGCGTTCTCACGCCAGTCTGCCGAACTCAATGCGATCAGGACCGCGGCCGAGGAAGCCGGCATTCCCCAAGGATCCGCGGCGCAGGCCGAATTGCTGCGCATGCTGGTGCGAATGTTGGACGCCTCGTCGGTGATCGCCATCGGCACCGGTTCCGTGGTGGAGACGATGCAGCTGATCAACGGTCTTGACAATGCAGGCCAGCTTACGGCCGTCGATTCGTCCACGCAGGGCATCGCGCTGATTCGCAAACTGTTCAATCGTCTGTCCGATGACACCGAAACCACATTGCGTGCCGTGAACGCGTCCGCAGGTGTGTTTCTGCCCCGTCTGAACGCCGAGAATTACGATTTAATCGTCGTGGCCGGCGATCCGGAGAATTATGCGGCGGCTTTCGCGCAGGCTCCACGCCTGCTGAAACCGCATGCCGCGATTGTCTTCACCGATGTACTTGCCTTTGATTCGGCCACATCGGCCGGCGGCGTGCTGAATCCCGCCAATCGTGATGCCAAATCCATCGCGATGCGCGAATTGCTGGAAACAGTGGAGTCGGATGAACGGTTCGTCACTGCGTTGACGCCGACCGGCACTGGTCTGCTGGTTGCCGTCAAGAAATAGACCAATCAGATTAATCAGCCGTGCCGCAATGGCACGATATGTTGAAAGGGCCACGCATGGGAATGCGTGGCCCTTTCAACATATGGAAATCCCTTTTACTGTTCCTGGTGGGTGCCGATTATCTGGCTGACCACCACGGTACCGTCTTCCAGCACCGTCTCAACTTCGTTCATGGCATCTTCGTCGCCGGTATGGTGCTTATGCTTCGTACCGTCCTCCAGTTCGAATCGTTTGGATTGATGGCTCAGCAGAATACCTGAGATCACGGCTGCGACCATGGACCCCACCAGGACGCCGAAACGGGCTTCAGCCGATAGTTCGGCATCCTGATATGCCAGCGACGCGATGAGAAACGACACCGTGAAACCAATGCCGCAGGCGCAGGCGGCGGGGAACATGTCGCGCACGCGCAGCCCCTTGGCCATCTTCAGACCGCCCACGTGCGTGGACAGCCATGCGGTGGTCATGATGCCCAGAGGTTTGCCGACCACGAGCGCCACCATCACGGCAACGACCACCGGCGAGACGAACAGCGCCAAGGTCAACGACTCGAAGTGCACACCAGTGGCGAACAGTGCGAAGATCGGCAACGCCAGCAGTGCGGAGAACGGCTGCAGCTTGTCGGCGTAACGTTCCGCACGCGGCATCTTCTCACCGAAACGCTCATGGGCCGGCGTGAGCAGTCCCACGAGCACGCCGGCCAAAGTGGGGTGCACGCCGGCTTCGAACATCATGACCCATGCCAGCACGCCCACGATGGCCACGGCCAACCACGGTACCTTGCGCATGCGGACCAGAAAGTACCAGACGACCGCGCATACGGCTATGCCAAGGAACCAGTACCATGCGTTCACCGATGAGAAGAACACCGCGATCAGGATGATGGCCAGCAGGTCGTCCACTGTGGCCAATGTCATCAGAAAAGCGCGGATGGATCCCGGCAACGCTTTGGCGAACAGGGCCAATACGGCCAATGAGAACGCGATATCCGTGGCTGTGGGCACCGCCCAGCCATTGGACATCTGTGCGAAGGAGAACGACGTTCCTGAAGCGATGACGAGTTGCCCTGATCCTGCCGCTGCAAACAATGAGATCACGCCGATGAACAGTACCGGCGGAGCAAGCATACCGCCAACCGCGCACAGCATCGGCACGGCCGCGGCTTTGGGATTGGACAGTGATCCCGTGGTGAGTTCCTGCTTCAATTCCAGGCCTACGGTCAGGAAGAACACCGTCAGCAGGCCATCCTGCACCCAATGGCCCAATCCCATGTCGATATTGGTGTGTGGAATGGCTATACGGAAGTTCTCAAGCTGTTCGAACGCATGCGCGGTGAACGGCAGATTGGCGAGCAATAGGCCGGCAAGAGCGAAACCGAGCATAATCAGACCGGATATGCGGTCGGACGCGGCTATGCGTCGGATTGTTGCCCAGGTTCCCCTCTTCGATGTGGCCATCATGCTCCTTGTCTTGCGGTCCCCGTTCGACCGCAGTATCCGTAAACGTAGTATCAAGTGTATCGGAGGGTCTTGGCGTTCATCCCTGCCGCATATTGCGCTCCGCTGTGCGCGCAATCAATTGCAGGCTTCACAAAAATCCACGGAAAATAAAGAAAGCCTCCTCCGCATTCGCGAAGGAGGTTCATGTGCGCGAGACAGGATTCGAACCTGCGACCTGCTGATCCGTAGTCAGCTGCTCTAATCCGCTGGGCTACTCGCGCAACGTTGTCTTGTTTTCGGCAACTCGAATAAGATACACCCAAATGAACTCCAGGCAAAATCTCGGCGTGTCGCAGGAGTTTTCGGCCTTACGCCTCACGTAGACGAGGAATTTTCTGCGTCGACACCTTGAATAGTTTCGGAGTGCCCGATCCGGTGACGGCGGCTTCGTCGACGACCACCTCTTCGACGCCTTCCATGCTGGGAAGACGGAACATGGTGTCCTCCAGCGTCTTCTCAATAATCGAACGCAATCCACGTGCGCCCGTACCCCGCCGAATCGACGTCGCCGCAATCTGCCGTATCGCCCCTTCGGTAAAGGTCAACGTCACCCCATCGACGGCGAATAGCTTCTGGTACTGCTTGACCAGCGCGTTTTCCGGTTCGACGAGGATTCGGGCCAAATCGTCTTCGGTAAGTTCCTCAAGCACGCTGACTACCGGCAGACGTCCGATGAACTCCGGCAATAATCCGAAATCAGCCAGATCATCGGCGGAGACCTGCGCAAGCAGCTCACGCTTGGGAACCTCATGGTCATGCCAGGCCGCACCGAAACCGCTTTCCCTGGCGCCCAACCGTTGCGCCACGATGTCGGCGAGTCCCACGAACGCGCCACCGCAGATGAACAGTATGTCGCGGGTGTCGATCTGCACGGTTTCCATTTCACGATGCTTGCGGGTCCCTTCCACCGGCACGGAGGCGACGGTGCCTTCAAGGATCTTGAGCAGCGCCTGCTGCACGCCCTCGCCGGACACGTCACGCGTGATGGAGGTGTTTTCGCCGCTTTTACGGGCGATCTTGTCGATTTCGTCGATATATACGATGCCCTGCTGCGCACGCGCCACATCCCCGTCAGCAGCCTGGATGAGGCGCTGCAGCACGGTTTCGACGTCATCGCCCACATATCCTGCCTCGGTGAGCGTGGTGGCGTCCGCTATGACGAACGGCACGTTCATCACATGGGCCAGCGTCTGCGCAAGATATGTTTTGCCCACGCCGGTCGGCCCGAGTAGCAGGATGTTCGATTTCGCCACTTGCACACCCTCGAACGAATCGTCATGTCCATGCATCCGTTCCTTGCCGATTCGCGACGACTCGCGCATTTCCATGTTGACGCGCTTGTAATGGTTGTACACCGCCACTGAAAGTGTCTTTTTGGCGGACTCCTGGCCTATGACGTGATTGTCGAGGTAGGCGCTGATCTGTGCCGGCTTGGGCAGTTGCAGGATATTGAGCTGGGCGTCCTTGTCCCGTTCCTCGGAAATGATGTCAACACACAATTCAATGCATTCATCGCAGATGGCCGCGCCCGAACCGGTGACCAGTTTACGCACCTGGTTCTCGGACTTGCCGCAGAACGTGCATCTCGGCACCGCATCGTTGTAGCTGACCACGCGTCCCATTCGCAACCTCTTCGTTTCACATATCTGCCGTTTAGAAAACACAATACCCCTGCCGCGACCCGGCAGGGGTATTGCATTTGTGAAGATATCATTCCACCGCAGGCTCAGCTGCGATGTTCCAGCACCTCGTCAACGATACCGTATTCCTTGGCCTCCTGGGCCGTCAGGAACGTGTCCACTTCGATGTCCTTGCGGATCTTCTCGATGTCACGACCGGTATGCTTGGCCAGCGTGTTCTCCAGCCATTCACGCATACGCAGCATCTCCTTGGCCTGGATTTCAATCTCCGTGGCCTTGCCGAAGCCCTGGTCGATGGCCGGCTGGTGGATGAGCACGCGGGCGTTCGGCAGCATCAGACGTTTGCCTTTGGCGCCGGCGGCCAGCAGGATGGCCGCGGCCGAGGCGGCCTGGCCGAGGCATACGGTCTGCACGTCCGGCTTGATGTACTGCATGGTGTCGTAGATGGCGGTCATGGCCGTCATGGAACCGCCCGGCGAATTGATGTACATCATCACGTCACGGTTCGGATCCTGGCTTTCCAAAACCAGCAGCTGGGCCATGATGTCATCGGCGGAGGTGTCGTCCACCTGCACGCCCATGAAGATGATGCGATCCTCGAACAGGCGGGTGTACGGATCCTGCCTCTTGTATCCGTACGGGGTCTTTTCCTCGAACTGCGGCAGAACGTAACGGTTCTGCGGTGCGAACGCGGCCTCACGCGCCGCAGCCCCCTGGAAGCCGACCACACCGGTCGGTCCGGCCAGACGTTCGGCGCGGGCTACAAACTGTGCTTCTTCGCTTGCCATGGTCACTCTCCCTTGGTGGCGCTCATCGTGTCATGGGTGGAAACGAGCTTGTCCACGAAGCCGTACTCCAACGCCTCCTGGGCGGTGAACCAGTGGTCATACTCGTTGTCGCGGTAGATCTCCTCGACGGTGTGTCCGGTCTGCTCGGCGGTCAGCTCGCTCATGGTCTTCTTCATGTCCATGATCAGTTCGGCGTTGATGCGAACATCGGTGGCGGTGCCGCCGATGCCGCCGGACGGCTGGTGCATCAGCACACGGGCGTGCGAGGTCAGGAAACGCTTGCCCTTGGTACCGGAGCTCAGCAGGAACTGGCCCATGGATGCGCACATGCCCAAGCCCACGGTGGCCACGTCCGGCTCGATGAGCTGCATGGTATCGTAGATGGCCATGCCCGCGGTGATGGAGCCGCCCGGGGAATTGATGTACAGCCAGATATCCTTTTTCGGATCCTCGGCGGCCAGCATCAGCATCTGCGCGCAAATGCGGTTGGCCATCTCGTCCTTGACTTCCTCACCCATCCAGATGATGCGGTCCTTGAGCAGGCGGTTGAAAATCGGATCGGTGGGTCCTGCCGGCATGTCTTCGCCAGCCATGACGGGCAGGGGTGCACTAAGGTTGCTCACCTTGTCTCCTTTTCCAGTGTTCTCTATAGTTTCACAGCCTACCGCTTCGAAGCGACGGGGAACAAAATTGCGCCCACAGTGGAGAAGCCGACGGCGAAAACACGGTTATTTGCGTTTCGCGCCGATGCGGAAGGCGGTAATCAGGCAGCAGATTGCAACGGCGACAATCACGATCATGACGGTGAACGTCCAACTGCCGCCAACCGCCGTGGCATGGCTGAATGTCTCGGTTCCTTCCTTGCCTGCGCCGGCCTGGGCCACGGACAGCACCGTGGAGAACAGCGCGGTTCCGACTGCGCCACCGAACTGCAGGCAGGTGTTGAACACGGCGTTGCCATCCGGCATGAATTGCGGCGCAATGCTGCGCAACGCATTGGTCATGATGTTGGAGAAGCCAAGCGCATAGCCAAGTCCGAAGATGAAGTAGAAACCGGCAAGCGTGGCCGGCGTCAGCCGCATGGAGAAGACCAGCAGCAGGATCGGGCCGCAGATCGCCAGGAAGAACGCGCCCAGAATCGGGCGGACAGGTCCGAAACGGTCGTACAGCGTGCCGCCGATCGGTGCGAAGAAAGCGCCGATCAACGCGCCCGGCAGCACCAGCGCGCCTGCCAGGAACGCGTTCGTTCCCAGGGAAAGCTGGGCAAGATTGGTGATCACATAGCCGAAGCCGATGCCGACGATTGGCAGCAGCATGTAGGCGATCAGATGCAGCAGCACCATCGGATCACGCAGCCATCCCAAGCGAATCAGCGGCGAGAAGGAACGACGGGACGACCATCCGAAGAAGAAAAGCGATCCCAAGCCGACGATCAGGCTGATCACTGCGAAAATCGCCGGCGCTGTAGCCACACCACCCGAAACGGCGGCGGCAACAGCCACGCCCGCCTGGTTCAGGAACATCACTAGACCGCACAACGCCAGCACAATCGCCGCGAACTGCAGCGGATTCAGATGCGCCTCTTCCGTCGGACGGTGCTGTTCGATGCATTTGAGGCCGACAGGCAGCGAAATCAGCAGAATCACGGGAATGACGATGACGAAAATCGCACGCCATGGCAGAATGCTCGACACCGCGCCACCCACGGTCGGGCCGATGGCGGGCGCCACGGTGATGACGAGCGAACCGACGCCCATCAGTCGTCCGACCTTGCTGCGTGGGGACTGTTCGAGAATGATGTTCATCATCAGCGGTGTGGCCACGCCGGAGCCGATGCCCTGGATGATGCGGGCTACTAGAATCACCGGGAACGCATGGCCGAAGATCATGGTCAGCGAGCCAAGCACCGCAAGCGCCACCGCGGCGAGGAACAGGACGCGATGCTTGAATTTGCGGTTAAGATACGACGAAAGCGGCATGGTGGCTGCGACCGTCAGCAGGTAGATGGTGGTGATCCACTGCACAGTAGCAGTGTTCACGTTGAATTCCCGCATGAGCTGTGGGAACAGCACCGTCATCACGGTTTCGGTGAGGATGCCGATGAAGGCAAGCGAGCCGACCGCCACGATGGCGCCGATGAGTTTGCCGGGAATGCGTTCGTCCGGCGTTTCCTTGATGTTTTCGCTATTGTTCCTATTGTTATGGTCGGTGGTTTCGAGCGTTGTATTCCGTTCTTTCATAATCACTTTCCGCGCACTTTTTCCTGCGGCCATGTGCGACGCCGCGATTGACGCATGGGCCTTGCAAAGCAAGCAGGCGTCAACCCCAGCGAAGAATTTTAGCGGAACCCCTGACCCAATGCCTGCAGGAAATGAACATCAGGCGTTGCGCTGGCCGGAACGGCCGTCACCGTTATCGTCCTCTTCGTGCAGAATCTTCCGAATCCGCTCCAATCTCGGCTTGACCTCATGCTCGTAACCGCGGTCGTTCGGATGGTAATACTCACGCCCCTGCAATTCGTCAGGCATGTACTGCTGTGGCGCCACCGCGCCCGGCCAAT
>ENA-OQCO01000761-OQCO01000761.1-human-gut-metagenome-genome-assembly--contig:-NODE-761-length-15890-cov-2.155110_pt1 | contig 15890 bp, 16 predicted proteins | sample MGYA00242500_ERZ504582 | MGnify/ENA primary metagenome ERZ504582 (study PRJEB26092, sample SAMD00036346) | human gut metagenome | host: Homo sapiens | study: EMG produced TPA metagenomics assembly of...
TTAAAGTTTCGATTGGAAGATTTTCCCCGTCTTGCCGAGGAAATCAGGAGCTTTTTTGATCCAGACAGTAAGTGAGACAGGCGGGCATCTTGCGTCCAATCTGGGTGTGGTAGAACTGACGCTTGCTTTGCACAATGTGCTTGATTTTCCCCAGGATAAGCTGATCTGGGATGTAGGACACCAGGCCTACACACACAAGATCCTTACAGGCAGGAAAGACGGCTTCAAGAAGCTGCGTAAAGAAGGTGGATTAAGCGGTTTCCCAAAGAGAAATGAGAGTGACTGTGATTCCTTTGATACAGGACACAGCTCTAATTCTATTTCCGCAGGACTGGGATATGTCCGTGCAAGAGATCTTCTGGGAGAAAAATACACGGTTGTTTCTGTGATCGGAGATGGTGCGCTCACAGGCGGAATGGCTTATGAAGCCCTGAATAATGCCGCAGAGCTGAAGACGAATTTTATTATCATCATCAATGACAATAATATGTCTATTTCCAAGAATGTAGGTGGAATGGCCACATATTTAAGTGCTCTGCGCACAGCTGAGACTTACACAGGGATGAAGATCGGAGTCACTAAGACACTGAAGAAAATCCCGCATGTGGGAACGGCAGTGGTAGATACTGTCCGCAGGACTAAGAGCAGCATCAAGCAGCTGATCATTCCCGGAATGCTTTTTGAGAATATGGGACTGACTTATCTGGGACCTGTAGATGGACATAATATGCGTCAGATGATGAAGCTTTTTAATGAAGCCAAGAGAGTGGAGGGACCTGTTATTGTCCATGTGCTTACAGAGAAGGGAAGAGGTTATGAGCCGGCATCTTCTCATCCGGAGCGTTTTCATGGTACCGGGCCTTTTGAGATCCGAAGCGGTAAGCCTCTTGCTGAGAAAAAAGCACTTACGTATACAGACTGCTTTTCCAGAGCGATATGTTCCGTAGCGGAAAAGAATCCCAAAGTAGTGGCTGTTACAGCAGCCATGCCGGATGGAACCGGCCTGAACCAGTTCAGGCAGAAATTCCCGGAGCGTTTTTTTGATGTGGGTATTGCGGAAGAACATGCAGTGACTTTTGCAGCAGGAATGGCTCTTGGAGGAATTATTCCGGTATTTGCGGTGTATTCCTCTTTTTTGCAGAGAGGGATCGACCAGATCCTTCATGATGTGTGCATGCAGAATCTGCACGTGATTTTTGCCATTGACAGAGCAGGATTTGTGGGAGCAGATGGTGAGACTCATCATGGATGTTTCGATCTTTCCTATCTGTCCATGATTCCGAATATGACAGTTATGGCACCGAAGAACGGAAAAGAGCTTGAAGAGATGCTGAAGTTTGCAGTGGAAGAGCTTGACGGTCCCTGTGCGATCCGTTACCCGAAGGGAACGGCCTGTACAGATATGGAAGAATGTGATAAGCCGTTACAGAAAGGTATAAGTGAAGTAATCTGCCAGGGCAGCGAGATCGCAGTTCTTGGAGTGGGCAGTATGGTTTCTGTCTGTCAGAAAGTCTGTGAAGAGCTGAGAGACCACAAAACAGCAAGAGCTACATTTGTCAGTGTACGTTTTGTAAAGCCCGTGGACACCTGTCTTCTTGATCAGCTTTCAAAGAATCACAGTCTTTTGGTTACTGTGGAAGAGAATGTAAAAAGTGGTGGTTTTGGAGAGCATGTATCTGCTTATATGGAGGCCTGTCATCCGGAAGTAAGAGTACTGCCTCTGGCAATCGGGGATCACTTTATCGAACATGGAACTGTAGACAGTCAGCGTGTAAAAACCGGTCTGAATGTACAGGAAATCGTAGATGCAGTGGAGCAGAGCTGGGCAGACCTTGTGCATAACAAAAAATAAAAGATACAGCCTTTTCGGGAGAATTACAACCTGCAAGGCTTTATACAGCCCGGCACTCAAGGAGCCGGGCTGTTGGAGGATAACATGAAAAAAAGACTTGACATCATGATGGTGGAACAGGGACTTGCACCGTCACGTGAAAAAGCAAAAGCATATATCATGTCCGGTGAAGTATATGTTAACGGACAGAAGGAAGACAAAGCAGGCTCCATGTTTGCGGAGACTGCGAAACTGGAAGTAAGAGGTAAGACTCTGCCATATGTGAGCAGAGGCGGCCTGAAGCTTGAAAAAGCCATGAAGAATTTCGGCGTGACACTGAAAGATAAAGTATGTATGGATGTAGGGGCATCCACAGGCGGTTTTACAGACTGCATGCTTCAAAATGGAGCGGTTAAAGTTTATTCTATTGATGTAGGATACGGCCAGCTGGACTGGAAACTGCGCAATGACCAAAGAGTTGTCTGCATGGAAAAAACTAATATCCGTTATGTAGTACCGGAAGATCTGGAGAACCGGCCGCATTTTCATCCATTGACGTTTCCTTTATTTCCCTGACAAAAGTTCTTCTCCCTGTAAGAAATCTTCTCACAGAGGACGGAGAGATCGTATGCCTTATCAAACCACAGTTTGAGGCTGGCAGAGAAAAAGTTGGAAAGAAAGGAGTTGTCCGTGATCCGAAAGTTCATGAGGAAGTGATTGAGAAAGTCAGGGATTATGCCATGAGTATTTTCATGGAGCCATGCCATCTTTCTTTCTCACCGATCAAAGGCCCGGAAGGAAATATCGAATATCTGCTCCATCTGAAGAAACATCCGGAAGGAACAGATGTACCTATGAGTCTGGAAGCTTCTGTACAGGATGTGGTAAAGGAAGCTCACGGCCAGCTGGACTGATGCTTGGAAAGGACTTAAAGCAATATGGACAGATTTTATATAATTCCAAACAGTGCGAAAGATCCGGAACTGGCTTTTTCAGGTATGATCATTAAATATCTGGAACAGAGAGGGGCCAGATGTCATGTTCAGCCGATCACAGAGAAGATGGAGGGACCTTATCATTATACAGATCCTGACGGGATCCCGGAGGATACTCAGTGTATTATTGTGCTGGGTGGTGATGGAACTCTTCTTCAGGCTGCCAGGGATGTAGTGCATAAAGATATTCCTCTTCTCGGAATTAATCTTGGGACACTGGGGTTTCTCGCAGAGGTTGATAAAAATTCCGTATATCCGGCACTGGACCGTCTGCTTTCTGATGATTATGAGCTGGAAGAGAGGATGATGCTGGAAGGCAAGATCTATCATGGAGCTGACCTTATCGGAAAAGATGTTGCGCTGAATGACATTGTAATCGGAAGAGAGGGACATCTTCGAGTCATCCGCTTTAAGAACTATGTCAACGATGCCTATATGAATTCCTATAATGCAGACGGAATCATTATCTCCACGCCAACAGGATCTACAGGCTACAGTCTGTCGGCAGGCGGACCGGTGGTATCTCCAAGTGCCAGTATGATGATCATGACCCCGATTGCGCCTCATACTATGAACACCAGAAGTATTATTCTTTCCGGAGAAGAGGCGGTTACTGTGGAAATCGGTGAGGGAAGACATAATACCATTGAGAATGCAGTGGCCTCATTTGACGGAGATACCCAGATTTCCATGGTGACAGGAGATCGGATCGTAATCCGTAAGGCCATAGCCAGAACGAAGATCCTTAAACTGAACCATCTGAGTTTTGTGGAGGTTCTGAGACAGAAAATGAGCAACAGCTGATGCAGGAGGTTCAATTTTGAAAGTAGCAAGACATGAGAAAATAATCGAATTGATCCGTCAGTACGAGATCGATACACAGGAAGAACTTGCGGCAAGGCTGAATGAAGCCGGCTTCAAGGTAACACAGGCTACCGTTTCCAGAGATATCCGTGCACTGAAAATGACCAAGGTTGCAGGCCGCAATGGAAAATCCAGATATGCCATCCTGGAAGAGCATACACCGGATTTGTTAAGCGACAAATATGCCCGTGTTCTGAAAGAGGCTGTGGTCTCGATGAATATCGGACAGAATATCATAGTAGTAAAAACAATATCCGGAATGGCAATGGCTGCTGCAGCTGCGCTGGATCCATGAAGTGGCCGGAGATTTTAGGTTGCATTGCAGGAGATGACACCATTATATGCGTGGTAAAGACCTCTGAGCAGGCACCTGGTGTTGTACAGAAACTCAGCGGCATTTTATCCGGAAATAAATAAAATCGACAGTATAAGCAAAACAGAAAGGAAACGAATGTTAGTACATCTGCATGTAAAAAATCTTGCACTGATAGAGGAAACAGAGGTGGAATTTGGTCCGGGACTTAATATCCTAACCGGTGAGACCGGAGCCGGAAAGTCCATCCTGTTAGGATCCATACAGCTCATCTTGGGTGGAAAAACTTCCAGAAGCATGATCAGGGAGAATGCTTCCTATGCCCTGGTAGAGCTGTTATTTCAGGTTGAAAATACAAAAGCCAGGGAGTCCCTTGCTGCACTCGACATCTATCCGGAGGACGGGCAGGTGCTGATGTCACGTAAGATCATGGACGGCAGAAGTATCAACAAGATCAACGGAGAGACAAGCACAGTCAGCCAGATGAAAGCAGCAGCAGCCTGCCTTCTGGATATTCACGGACAGCATGAGCACCAGTCTCTTCTTTACGGAGACAGACAGCTTGCCATCCTGGATGTGTACGGAAAGGAGCGTATCCTTCCTGCCAGGGAAAAAGTGCGCAGAGCATATCGTGATTACAGGGAATGCCTGAACCAGCTGAACGCGTTGGATATGGATGAGGAACAGCGCAACAGGGAAAAGGCATTTCTGGAATTTGAGATCAATGAGATTCAGGAGGCAGCTCTTATTTCCGGCGAGGATGAGAAGCTGGAAGATAAATACCGGAAGTTAAGCAATGCCAGAAAGATCATGGAGTCAGTCCGGAATGTTCACAGCCTGACCGGCTATGACCGGGGTGCGGCAGACATGACAGGGACTGCGCTGAAAGAGTTTTCCAGAATATCTGATTATGATAAAGAGCTGGCACCTCTTATGGAAACACTGACAGAGATCGATTCTCTTTTAAGTGATTTCAGCAGAGATCTTTCTTCTTATATCGACAGCCTGACATTTGATGAGGAGACTTTCTTTGAGACTGAGAAACGGCTGGATCTGATCAATGGCCTGAAGGCAAAATACGGACAGACGATTGAGGAGATATTATCCTATCAGGAAGAACAGCAGGAAAAACTGGAAAAGCTTCAAAAATTTGAAGAAAATTTCCAGGAGCTGAAGGAAAAATTTGCCAGTTCAGAAGAAGTTCTTGAAAAAACTTCGCATGAACTTTCGGTGATCAGGAAAGAATACAGTAAACAGCTGGATGAAAAGATCATCGAGGGATTAAAAGAACTGAATTTTGCTGATGTTGATTTTTCCATCCGTTTTGACCGCAGAAAAAATTATACAGATAATGGTTATGATACTGTGGAATATGAAATCTCCACGAATCCGGGCGAAAGCAGAAAGCCGCTAGGACAGATCGTATCCGGCGGTGAGCTTTCAAGGATCATGCTTGCGATCAAGGCAATTCTTGCAGATAAGGATCAGATCGATACACTGATCTTTGATGAGATCGACACAGGAATCAGCGGCCGCACAGCGCAGAAGGTTTCTGAGAAGATGGCAGTGATCGGTCAGCACAGACAGGTCTTGTGCATCACTCATCTGCACAGATTGCAGCAATGGCAGATACGCATTTTGAAATTGAGAAACATGTGGAAGGAACAGAAACAATCACCCAGATCCATCCGCTTGAGGGAGAAGAATCTGTGCGGGAACTTGCAAGGCTTTTAGGTGGTGCGGAGATCACTCCGGCTGTTCTGGGAAATGCAAGAGAAATGAAGGAATTGGCACAGCACCAAAAAAATACAAGACTGAAATAATTCATACGTTACATACTAAGAGAGGACAGCCGAAATGGCAAAGTCCTCTCTTTTTTACTTTCTATCATGAAAAAAATACAAAGGATGTGGCGTAAGATGAACAGAAAAGCAAAGTACAGATGTTTCCTGCTTTTGTTTCTGCTTCTGGATCTGGCACTGATGGGATGGCTGGGATACCGTCTTCTGGACCGCAAGATCCCGGACCAGATCCTGGTGGACCATGAAAGCAGCCAGGAAGTGACAAAGCTTCTGGAACGGCCGCTAGTTACTTTTGATGATGCCATCACAGTTTCCGGGAAAGACTGTTACACCCTGCATTGCCGGTTTCTGGGAATGATTCCGTTTAAAGATGTTAAGGTAAAAAACACTCCTGCAAAAGATGTATATGTAAGCGGAAATGCAGTAGGGATCTACATGCAGACAGAAGGCGTTCTGATCATTGATACAGGTGAAATCCGTTCAGAAGGCGGAAAAACACAGGATCCGGCCAGGGATATCGTAAAGCCCGGAGACTACATTGTCGCTTTTAATCAGGAAGTAGTAAGATGCAAACAGGATCTTTTGGATGACCTGAAAGATCTGAATGAAACTTCTGTGACACTTAAGGTACGCCGGGACGAAAAAACAATCCCGCTGTCTGTAACTCCGGTAAAAGATGAATCGGGAACGTATAAGCTGGGTATCTGGGTGCGGGATGACACCCAGGGGATCGGGACGCTGACCTATGTAGATGAGAATGGCAGATATGGGGCTCTGGGACACGGAATCAGCGATGTGGATACAGGAGAACTTCTGGATATTTCAGACGGAAACCTCTATACTGCCCAGATTCTTGGAATCCGGAAAGGAGAAAAAGGAAATCCGGGAGAACTTTCCGGTCTCATCCGGTACGAAAACAGAAATATCCTGGGTTCAATTACAGAAAACTGTGAAAATGGAATTTTTGGAACAATGCAGCCGGATCAGCTGGAATCTCTCACATTGAAGAAAATTCCCATAGGATACAAACAGGATCTGAAAACAGGACCTGCATCGATTCTCTGCTGTACAGATGGAGAGGTAAAAGAGTATACAGCAGAAATTTCAAAAATCGACAATGAATCACGAAGACTCCAACAAAAGTTTTGTGATTCAGGTGACAGACAAGGAACTGCTGGAAAAAACAGGTGGCATTGTCCAGGGAATGTCAGGAAGTCCTGTGATTCAGAATGGAAAGCTTTTTGGTGCAGTAACTCACGTTTTTGTGCAGGATTCTACAGGAGGATACGGTATTTTCATTGAGAATATGATGGAAAACGGGAAATAGAAACAGTACCTTTTGACACGAAAACATGGGAAAATGGTATGCGTAAAGTGAATTTTGTCATAGAAACAAAAGTAATTGTCGAAAAATATCGTACGAAAGTGGGGAAAAATACCCACTTTCATCTTGATTTCGCCATAGGATTTCTACTATAATAATTTTGTTACCAGTGAAGGAGTAAAAACGCAGACAGCGAATAAGTGAATGGCTGCCGGGTGACAAAGGGGTATGTCTGAAAACCCAAGGAGATAGAAGTTAGGAGGATCCTCATGGACAAATTAAATGTTGCAATTGCTGATGATAACACTAAGATGACAGACATGCTGGGTCAGATGATCGAAGAAGATAAAGACCTTGAACTGGTCGGAAAAGCACATAATGGAGAAGAAATTTGTAGTATTATAAAGGACAAGGAACCAGACGTGGTGGTTCTCGATATCATCATGCCGAAGATGGATGGGCTTTCCGTTATGGAGAAATTCTCCCACGATGCAAATGTTAAGAAGGTTCCGGTATTTATTGTACTATCTGCAGTTGGACAGGAGAGGATTACAGAGGATGCGTTCAGTCTTGGAGCAGACTACTATGTGTTGAAGCCTTTTGACAATACCACACTTTTAAACCGGATCAAACATATCCGAAAGCTAGGAGACAGAAGAGTGAGGGAAATCAGCAGATCGAATCACGCAGAGAACAGGAAACCTCAGCCGGAGAGGAATCTGGAGACTGATGTGACGAATATCATTCACGAGATCGGAGTTCCGGCACATATTAAGGGATATCAATATTTAAGGGATGCTATTATCCTGTCTGTCAATGATATGGAGATGCTTAATTCCATCACGAAAGTACTGTATCCGACCATTGCGAAACGGCACCAGACAACACCGAGCAGAGTGGAACGGGCGATCCGTCATGCCATTGAGGTAGCATGGAGCCGTGGAAAGATGGATACCATTGATGAATTATTTGGATATACTGTGAGTACCGGGAAGGGTAAACCTACCAATTCAGAATTCATAGCATTGATTGCAGATAAAATCAGACTTGAATATAAAAATCAGTCTTTTAATTAAATGAATTTTGGAGTATAATTAAACAAAAACGGGTGTACCCAGGGAGGGGAATACTGATGAAAAAAATTCTGTTTGCTACATCAGAAGCAGTACCTTTTATCAAAACAGGAGGACTTGCTGATGTTGCCGGCTCACTGCCTAAATGCTTTGACAAAAATTATTTTGATATCCGCGTGATCTTGCCGAAATATGCCTGCATGAAACAGGAATGGAAAGATAAAATGGAGTATGTTACTCATTTTTATATGGATCTTGGATTTAAGAACTGCTATGTAGGAATCATGCAGATGGAGTATGACGGGATCCAGTTCTATTTCATCGATAATGAATACTATTTCAGCGGACCGAAACCATATGACAGTGCACCATGGGATCTTGAGAAATTCGCGTTCTTTTCCAAGGCTGTCTTATCAGTGCTTCCGGTAATCGGATTCAGACCAGATATCATCCACTGCCACGACTGGCAGACCGGTCTTGTTCCGGTTTACCTTCATGATTCTTTCCAGGAGAACGAGTTCTTCCGCGGAATTAAGACTATCATGACAATACATAACCTGAAATTCCAGGGTGTATGGGATGTTAAGACTGTCAAGGATATCACAGGACTTTCTGATTACTACTTTGCACCGGATAAACTGGAGGCATACAAGGATGCCAATTTCCTGAAAGGTGGTATGGTATTTGCAGATGCCATCACTACGGTAAGTAATACCTACGCAGAGGAGATCAAGACACCGTTCTACGGTGAGAAGCTGGATGGCCTTCTGAATGCCAGAGCCAACAGCCTCCGTGGTATTGTAAACGGTATTGATTATAATGAATTCAATCCGGAGACAGATCCGAATATTACAAGAAACTACAACGCAAGAAACTTCCGAAAAGAGAAAGTTAAAAATAAGCTCCAGCTGCAGAAAGATCTTGGACTTGAGCAGGATCCGAAGGCTATGATGATCGGTATTGTTTCCCGTCTGACAGACCAGAAGGGATTTGATCTGATTGCTTACATTATGGACGAGCTCTGTCAGGATGCAGTGCAGATCGTTGCTCTTGGTACTGGTGAGGAACGTTATGAGAACATGTTCCGTCACTTTGACTGGAAATATCATGGAAAAGTTTCCGCACAGATTTATTATGATGAGGCAATGTCTCATAGAATCTATGCAGCTTCTGATGCGTTCCTGATGCCTTCACTGTTTGAGCCATGCGGCTTAAGCCAGTTGATGAGCCTTCGTTACGGAACACTTCCGATCGTTCGTGAGACAGGCGGACTGAAAGACACGGTTGTACCGTACAATGAATTCGAAGGAACAGGAACAGGATTCTCATTTGTGAATTATAATGCACATGAGATGCTCGCTACTATCCGTTATGCGGAGAGCGTATATTATGATAAGAAACGTGAGTGGAATAAATTGGTTGACCGTGCAATGGCAGCGGACTTCTCCTGGAATAATTCTGCAAGACAGTATGAGGAGATGTATAACTGGTTGATCGGAGAATGATTCTTCTTTCCGGGCACGCTAAAAGCAATAAGCTGGTGCAGACGATAGTTTTGTCTATTGTCTGCACCTTTTTTGTAAAAAAAAATGTTTGGTAATGGAGAAAAAAACACTGTGTTAATGATAAATAACTTTATAAAATATGTTATTTTCACTAAACTTTATAATTTATTCGGTTATTGTCAAATAACTTAAACTGTGATACATTTATACCAGTGGATGATACATATACAGGTATTGGACATTTAGATTGTACTTATGATGAGGTGACGAAATGACACTGGATAAATTAAAGACTGGAGAGTGTGGCAGGATCATCAGTGTTTGTGGTGAGGGGGAACTGAGACATCATCTTCTGGATATGGGGCTTACGCCTGGAACTGAGGTATTGCTTCGGAAAACGGCTCCTATGGGTGACCCGGTTCAATTGGTTTTGCGCGGGTATGAGCTGACGCTGCGGCTTGCGGAGGCTGCGAAGATTGAAATTGTAAAGATTGAGAAGGAACAGGCGATACCTCGTGATGATAAGAGACATATGTCTATTGCACATCCGGGAGTGGGTGAGCTTGGTAAGGCTAAGGATTACAGGAAGAACAGGATCGGAAATGTGATTGCCAAGGGTGAACCGCTCACTTTTGCACTTGCCGGTAATCAGAACTGCGGTAAGACTACACTTTTTAATCAGCTGACAGGATCGAATCAGCATGTGGGGAATTTTCCGGGAGTGACGGTAGATAAGAAGGAAGGAACGATCCGAAGGCATCCGGAGGCTACGGTAACGGATCTTCCGGGTATTTATTCCCTTTCGCCTTATTCCAATGAGGAAATTGTGACGAGAGATTTTTTGTTGAATGAGAAACCTACGGGGATTATCAATATTGTAGATGTTTCCAATATTGAGAGAAATCTCTATCTGACCATGCAGCTAATGGAGCTGGGAATTCCTATGGTCCTGGCACTGAATATGATGGATGAGGTGCGGGCCAACGGCGGTTCTGTGAGAATCAATGAACTGGAAGAAATTTTGGGAATTCCGGTAGTTCCTATTTCAGCAGTAAAGAATGAGGGAATTGATGAACTGATCGACCATGCGGTGCATGTAGCCAGATACAGAGAAGCACCTGGCAGGATTGATTTCTGTGCAGATAATCAGTCGCCCCAGGATCCGGTGGGATCTGTCCACCGATGCATTCATGCAGCCGTTCATTTAATAGAACCTTATGCGAAAAAAGCAGGACTTCCGGTGCGTTTTGCAGCAACCAAAATTGTGGAAAAAGACCCTCTTATCGAAGAACGTCTGGCTTTGCCGGATGGGGAGAAGAGAGTTCTCAATGAACTGATAGCTGTAATGGAAAAAGATGGTGGTCTTGACAGAGAAGCAGCACTTGCAAACATGAGGTTCAGTTTTATTGAACAACTTTGTGATAAAACAGTAGTAAAACCTGCTGAAAGCATAGAACATAAACGCAGCGTTGCGATTGACCGCATACTTACCGGTAAATACACAGCTATTCCCTGTTTTGTGGGAATCATGGCATTTGTGTTTGTGATGACGTTTAATTATCTTGGTGCGTGGTTGTCCGACTGGATGACCATGGGAGTAGACTGGGTGATCGGACTGATCGGAAGTGGTCTTCAGGCAGCAGGAGTCAGTACAGTGCTCCAGTCACTGGTAGTAGACGGAATTTTAAGCGGTATTGGAAGCGTGATCGGATTTTTGCCGACAATTGTTACATTGTTTTTCTTTTTGTCCATTCTGGAAGACACAGGATATATGGCGAGGGTTGCATTTGTAATGGATAAGCTTCTTCGCAAAATCGGACTCTCAGGAAGAAGCTTTGTACCGATGCTTATCGGATTCGGATGTTCTGTGCCGGCAATTATGGCAACAAGAACACTGTCCAGTGAAAGAGACCGTAAGATGACTATTTTGTTGACACCTTTTATGAGCTGTAGCGCGAAGCTTCCTATTTACAGTCTTCTTACCAGTGCATTCTTTCCGAAACAGTGGCGTGGTATTGTAATGATCAGCCTGTATTTTGCAGGAATTCTCTGTGGAATCCTTTATGCACTGATTCTGAAAAAGACCCGGTTTAAGGGTGAACCGGTACCTTTTGTCATGGAACTTCCGAATTACCGCCTTCCTTCATCCAAAAGTGTTGGACAGCTGATATGGGAAAAGGCGAAAGGCTTTATTCAGAAAGCTTTTACAATTATTTTTGCGGCAACCCTGATTGTGTGGTTCCTGGAGAATTTTGATGCAAGCTTACATCTGGTATCCAGTGCAGATCAGAGTCTTCTGGCAAAAGTAGGAAGCATTGTGGCTCCGCTTTTTGCTCCGCTTGGATTTGGTGACTGGAGAGTATCCACAGCACTGATCACAGGATTTATGGCAAAAGAGAGCGTTGTTTCTACTCTGACAGTGCTTCTTGGGGGAAAAACAGCTCTTTTGACAACCTTATTTACACCGTTCACAGCTTATGTATTTCTGATCTTTACACTTCTCTATACTCCATGTGTTGCAGCTATTGCAACTGTACGGAGAGAGATGGGAACTGTACGGGCAGCCCTTGGGATCGCACTTTTACAGTGTGCAACTGCCTGGGTCGTGGCCTTTGTAGTGCATGGTATCGGAATGCTGCTGGGATTCTGATATATTATTTATGACTCTCTACAAATCGCAGAAAACACTCTGCCGATGATGTGAGAGTCATATTTTTTTTGCAGGCAATTCCAATTGATAGTTTATCCAGTCCATTAATTGGGACAGCAACAAGAGAAGGCTGTCGAAAAAGATGGAAGCTGCTTTCTGCAAGCAGGCTGATCCCTTCCCCGATTTCCACTGCACTGACAATGGATTCTGCACGTGCAGTACGCAGGATCTGCGGATGGATGCCTGCATTGTGAAAACTGTGCATACATAGTCTGTAAATAGAGGTGTGCGGCGGCATCAGGATAAAGGAATCTCGTTTCAGCTCTGTAAGGTTAAGAGATTTTTTTGCAGAAAGAGGATGTCCGGCTGGAAGGACAGCAACCAGTCGGTCTTCTGCAAGAAGATGAAAAGTATAAAGATCAGGGTCTACCATGTTTTTCCGAATAAAAACCAGCTGGAAATGATCATTTTCAAGTCCTGTCATCAGTTCCTGGTCTTCTACCTCTTTCAGGGAAAAAGGAATCTCCGGGTGCTCAGAGCAGAAACTGTGGATCTGAGAAGTCAGATGATACTGGGAAAGAAACGGAAGTGTCCCGATATGGAGTGCCTGAGTTTCATTATCCTTAAAATAGGATACTGCTTTCAGGGAACGATGATACTGTCTGGATATTTTCAGTGCCTCTTTATAAAAAAAATCTCCAGCAGGAGTTAGGACGGCAGAACGCTTGCTTCTGTCCCATAAAACGAGATCCAGTTCTTTTTCCAGTTTCATGATCTGCTTGGAAAGCGCAGACTGGGAAATATGCATTGCTTCCGCAGCTTCAAAAAAAGTCCGGGACTGAGCTGCGCAGATAAAGTAATCAATTTGTTCGAAAGTCATAGGTAATACCTGCCTTTTGAGAAATAAACAATTGTTGATGGTCGAGAAGATAACATGAACCAATCATTCCATATTGGAAACAATTATAGCATAGAAAGAATTGATTTACCATGTGGAAAAGAGATAAAATGTTTGCAGGAATGAAGAATATACAGGAGGTTTATTATGGCAGCGAAGGTAAGAGATTTAAGGAGTGCACTTGCACTTTTGGAAGAAATGCCGGATCAGCTGATCGAGACTGACGTGGAAGTTGATCCAATGGCAGAGCTTGCAGGTGTATATCGTTATGTAGGAGCAGGTGGAACTGTAAAACGTCCTACAAAAGAAGGTCCGGCCATGATCTTCAATAATGTGAAAGGACACCCGGATGCAAAAGTAGCAATCGGACTTCTGGCAAGCCGAAAACGAGTGGCCGCTTTATTGGATACTGAGTCTGAAAATCTTGGAAAGATGCTCTGCAAAAGTGTGGAGAATCCTGTCCCACCCGTAGATTTTACAGGAGATGCACCATGCCAGCAGGTGTACATAAAGCAACAGATCCGGAGTTTGACCTTTACAAACTGGTACCTGCGCCGACCAATACACCAGATGATGCAGGTCCGTACATTACACTTGGCATGTGTTATGCCACACATCCGGATACAGGCGTTCATGATGTGACGATCCATCGCCTTTGTATTCAGGGAAAAGATGAGCTTTCCATCTTTTTTACACCGGGAGCCAGACATATCGGAGCTATGGCAGAGCGCGCAGAGGAGTTAGGACAGAAACTTCCGATTTCCATCAGCATAGGAGTAGATCCGGCGATTGAGATCGGTTCCTGTTTTGAGCCGCCTACAACACCGCTTGGATATGATGAGCTCTCCGTAGCAGGGGCACTTCGCGGAGAACCTGTAGAACTTTGTAAATGCGTTACAGTTAATGAGAGAGCAATCGCAAATGCAGAATATGTTATTGAGGGAGAAGTGATCCCGGGTGTGCGTGTAAAAGAAGACCAGAACAGCAATACCGGTTATGCAATGCCGGAATTTCCGGGATACACAGGTCCTGCAAGTGACCAGTGCTGGCTGATCAAGGTTACAGCGGTAACACATCGTGAACATCCGATCATGCAAACCTGCATCGGACCAAGCGAGGAGCATGTATCTATGGCCGGAATTCCTACAGAAGCCAGCATTTACGGTATGGTGGAAAAAGCAATGCCGGGAAGACTTCAGAATGTATACTGCAGCAGTGCAGGCGGTGGAAAATATATGGCAGTCCTTCAGTTTAAGAAGCTTTCTCCAAGTGACGAGGGAAGACAGCGTCAGGCTGCACTTCTTGCATTTTCTGCATTCAGTGAGCTGAAGAATGTATTTCTTGTTGATGAAGATGTGGACTGTTTTGACATGAATGATGTGCTCTGGGCTATGAATACAAGATTCCAGGGTGATGTGGATGTGATAACCATTCCAGGTGTAAGATGCCATCCGCTTGATCCATCTAATGATCCGGCATTTTCCCCGGGTATCAGGGATCATGGAATTGCATGCAAGACTATTTTTGACTGTACTGTGCCATATGATCTGAAAGCTTGTTTCCACAGAGCACGTTTTATGGAGTTGGATCCTGAGAAATGGACAAAAAAATGAAAAAAAGAATTGTAGTTGGTGCGACAGGTGCAAGTGGCCTGCCGCTCCTTGTAAAATGCCTGGAGATCATCAGGGGAGAATCCGGATTATGAATCATATCTGATTATGAGTTCCAGTGCAGAATTAACACTCTGTCAGGAGACAACTCTTACGCCGGAGGATGTAAAGAAACTGGCAGATTACACTATGTCACCAGAAGAGATCGGAGCAAAACCTGCCAGCGGGTCTTTTAAGACAGAAGGAATGCTGATCGTTCCCTGCAGCATGAAAACCATAGCGGGAATACACAGCGGCTATGCGGATAATCTTATTCTTCGTGCAGCGGATGTGACGATCAAAGAGCAGAGAACGTTAGTGCTGGCTGCCAGGGAGACACCGCTTAGTGGTATTCACCTTCGAAATCTCTATGAGCTTTCCATGCTGACTGGTGTGAGGATCATTCCGCCGATGATGACCTTTTATCATAAGCCTGCGACGATTGATGATATGGTGTATCATGTTGTAGCGAAGCTTTTGGAGCCTTTTGGAATCGAAGCAAAGGAGTACCGAAGATGGAATGGATTGTAAGAGAGTGTGTGGATGCCGCGGGATGCCCGCTGGAGATTAGTGCTGCTTTCGTAGGCGCAGATGTTCTTGTTTGTCTTCAGGGGGGGAGATCAGCCGCATATTGGATGTGTTGTTCAGACAGAACCCAGGGAGTCTCTCACTGGAAATGGCAGTGTGAGTGCGACTTCTTCAGTCTTGAATTATCCGGGGCATAAGGACGAGGTTATTTGCAGGTATGTGGCAGAGAAGGTTTCCGGGGAATTGAACAGGAGAGTTGTCTGTACGGGAGGATTTCATAAAGATAGGATTACGGCTGAGGAAATCAGGGAGGTGCAGATAGTGTTGGAGACTGTGACAGAAAAGATAGTGCGGGCAGTTGCGATAGGGCTGCCGGCCTATTTTTTCTCAAATATATTTTCTCTGGTTATATTCTTAGCCCATTTTCCACTGAGATATCTTTTAATAAACCCAGGGAC
>ENA-OQCO01000766-OQCO01000766.1-human-gut-metagenome-genome-assembly--contig:-NODE-766-length-15804-cov-1.937105_pt1 | contig 15804 bp, 21 predicted proteins | sample MGYA00242500_ERZ504582 | MGnify/ENA primary metagenome ERZ504582 (study PRJEB26092, sample SAMD00036346) | human gut metagenome | host: Homo sapiens | study: EMG produced TPA metagenomics assembly of...
TTTTTTAACCACTCAGAATCCAAATGATGTTGATAAAGTTTTACTGGGACAAATAGGGACACTATTGGTACACAGGTTAACAGCACCTAATGAATTAAAATCAATTCAAAATCATTTGTCAGAGAATCAAGTAAATCAACTTAGAAAACTTAATACAGGGGAAGCAGTTTTAACAAGTATCAATTTATTAAAAGACTTATATATTCAAGTTGAAAAATGTAATAGGTTGCATCATAATGAAACGCCTAGTTTGTTACACACGTAGTTTTGATTGTTGACAAAACATAGCTACAGTAATAAAATTACTTTGATGCTGGTCTCGGTTTTGACACTTGCAGTGTCTAGAAGGAGGAAATGATAATGTCAACTATCAATTGGACAGATATTTTTCTAGCCCTCATTGGACTAGCATCAGATGTTGTTACTTCACATAAAGAAATATCTTTAGCAAAACTTGCAAGTGAAGAAATTTCTAAAAAGTAATGGCAAAGTTAAAGCATATAAGGGGGAACTCTATATGCTTTTTTAAGGAGTAAAGTATATGGCAATTACCCCCTTTGAAAACAGTGATTATGAGATACTGATTTCAGATTTAATTTTTGATATTTATTATTCAGAATTAAATATTAGCAGTAGGCTTGTGTTATTGCGTAAAATGACTGAGTTGATTACACGAAGATTTTTAAATTTGGGACTGGGAGAAAAAATGGAATTGGGTGATATCACTTCACCTGAGAAAATCCTAAATATAAAACAACTGAAAGACTTAATAATGTTGATAAATTATTGCGAAAAGACTTTGAGAAGTACAGTAAATAAATTGAGAGAGATAGGTAATAAGTATTCTCACACCCAAAATCATAAAATTTCTAATCTAGAAGAGTGGGTTGAGGCTGAAAATTTGATTTGGGATTTATTTTCTTACTTATTTGTACAATATTTTTGAAGTATAATTTGAGTTTGAAATCTGATAAAAATGTATTATCAATGTTTTCTCAACTTCCTATAGATATAAGATTTAGAAACTTTACAAAAATTGTTCGAGATAAAAGGATATGACAATATTCAACTAATAGACAAATATTTATTAGCGATGGTTAAAAGTAAAGGATGGGAAGAGGCTTACTTTTGGTTAATCAGTCACAGGAAAGAAATTCAATCAATGGGTTATCCTTCAGAAAACGAGATTATGGAATATATTGATGATTTTGATGAGGACTAGTTGCCATTACCTTTAAGAAAATTTCAAAATGTATTTGGATTACTTAGTTCAGTATTACGAAATCCCAAGGTGAAATCTGTATCAGGAGGAATTTATGACACATTTGAAGAAGCAGTAAAGTATTTTTATGAAGAAAATCTCGAGACATATTTATCGGCTACTCGAGAGCAAATTGAATTTAGAGAATTGTTATATTTTTGTTTTATAGGAAGAACACCAACAAGCTAATATAAGAAAGAAGCATTTATATTGTTTTTCCGAAACAGACGACTTTTTCGAAATATAAAATGACAGCAGATTTTCTACTGTCATTTTTGCTTTCTGGAAACTAAAAAACTTCCCTTGGAAAAGACCAAGAGAAGCAGTAAGTTACTATACGATTCTAGAACCCTATAAATAAGACTTGTAAATTTTTTGGTAAGTTAGTTCGTTTCTTATTCAGAAAACACGTCAATTATTTCATCGTTGGGAACAACAAGACATCACGGATGGTTGTTGTGTCAGTAAGAAGCATGCAGAGACGGTCGATACCGATTCCGAGTCCACCTGTTGGAGGCATACCATATTCGAGGGCTTCAACGTAGTCGTAGTCGATGCCTGTTGCTTCGTCGTCACCGAGTTCTTTAGCAGCAGCTTGTGCTTCGAAACGTGACAATTGATCAATTGGATCGTTCAATTCGGTGAAGGCATTTCCGTACTCTTTAGTCATGATGAAGAGTTCGAAACGGTCAGTGAAGCGTGGGTCTTCTGGGTTTTTCTTAGCTAGTGGTGACACAGCAACTGGATGACCGTAAACGAATGTTGGTTGAATCAAAGTTTCTTCAACAAATTCTTCGAAGAAGGCGTTGATGATGTGACCAACCTCAGTGTAGTGTTTTTCAACTGGAACATTCTTTTCAGCAGCGATAGCTTTGGCTTCATCCAAAGTCATGTCTTGCCAGAAGTCAACACCGGTGATTTCCTTGATGGCGTCAACCATGTGGATGCGTTTAAATGGTTCGTTGATCTTGATTTCAGTTCCTTGGTAGTTGATAGGTCCATCACCTTTAACCGCTTTAGCAGCGTGTTGGATGATACCTTCAGTCAAGTTCATGATATCATGGAAGTCAGCATAAGCTTGGTAAACTTCGATAGTTGTGAATTCAGGGTTGTGAGTGGCATCCATGCCTTCGTTACGGAAGACACGTCCGATTTCGTAGACACGTTCCATACCACCAACGATGAGGCGTTTGAGGTGAAGCTCAGTTGCGATACGAAGTACCATATCAATATTCTGAGCGTTGTGGTGAGTGATGAAAGGTTTAGCAGCAGCACCACCAGCTTCGTTGTGAAGAACAGGAGTTTCTACTTCAAGGAAACCTTGAGCATCGAGATAGCGACGGATTTCAGAGATGATTTTTGAACGTGTGACAAAGCGGTCAAAGCTTTCACGATTAGAAATCAAATCAAGGTAACGTTTACGGTAAATCGTTTCAATGTCTGAAAGTCCGTGGAATTTCTCAGGCAATGGACGAAGGGCTTTAGACAAGTGCGTGATATGAGTAGCTTGATAGAAAGTTCTCCCATATCTGTACGCATAATTTCACCTTCGACACCGAGGAAGTCACCAAGGTCAGCTTTCTTGAAGATTTCGTAGTTTTCTTCACCGACAGCATCTTTACGCACGTAGATTTGGATTTGACCATCGCGATCTTGGATGTGAGCAAAGCCAACTTTACCTTTACCACGCTTAGTCATCAAACGGCCTGCGATAGTAGCAGTTTCATTGATTTCGTGCAATTCTTCTTTTGTTTTATCAGCGTATTTTTCTTTTAATTGACCAGATGTAGCTGTGCGTTCGAATCGCTTACCAAAAGGATCGATTCCTTTTTCAGCCAAGGCCGCCATTTTTTCACGACGGACAATCTGTTGATCGTTTAATTCTTCCATGTGTTGATTTGGCATGTTAGTCCTCCATAAAATAGTCGTTAATATTGTATCATAATTCATCCTCTAAAGATAGGACAAATGACTAAATGTCAGATAAATAAAGGGGCTAGTTAAGATTAGTATGAAATTAAGGAGAATACACAATGAAAAAGAAAAATTATGTTGGTAAAGCCGAGATGCTTGGCGCTTTACTAGCGACTATTGGGCTACCTACGATATCTGTGTTAGCAGATGGCTTTTATCAAAATCAAACAAGTGCTCACGCTACAGATATTACAAACTAGATTACCAGCACACCACAACAAATTTCAAATAATTTGACAACTCAGAACATCAATGCACAACAGTTAGATGGTCAACAATATGTGATTAAATGGGGAGATACCTTGTGGGGAATCTCTCAAGCGACGGGAATCTCTATTGAAAAATTAGCCTACGATAACAATATTCAGAATATTGATCTTATCTTTGCTGATGATGTCCTTATTTTAAAACGTGATGGTGATGTACCAGCAGGTTATCATGTTACTGGTAATGGTCACCGTTGTGTACATTCTAAGATTGTTATCCACAACTATTATGGCGATAATAACCGAGTGATTATCAATAATACTACTTTTGTATCTGATGACCACTCTAAGAATACAACGATTTACGGCTCCAGATAATTCTGATCACAGCATTTCATTCTCCAATAACAACAACAATAATAACGATAAGGATAAAGATTCTAAAGAAAGTAAGGAGTCATCTTCTTCATCATCAGAATCTAAAGACGCTTCATCAAGTTCAACAAGTTCTTCTTCATCTTCTGCATCAAGCTCAACAGCAAGCAGCAGTGAAAGTAAAGCAAGTACAGATACTTCTAAAGAAAATGAATTGACTGAGGATGCTTTCCAAGGCAAGGTTCAAGAAGAAGTTTCAAATATTTATCAACAAAAACGCTCAGGTAGACCTGAATGGAAATTCTTCTCACATGTAGATGATAAGAATAGTCTGAATGCTGACGCTAAGAAGGACAATGAAAGAACAGCGCTTTACCGTCAAGGTGAAACTGCTAAAGATGAAGACATTGCTAATGGTCCTAAAGATGGTGCCAGAACTGAAGCCAATGCCAAAGCACTCGCTGAGAATATTTACGACACCCTTAACAATGGCGGCAAAATGTCAGAGCTTATCAAGCAAAATATGCCCAAATTAAGGTAACTTACAAGGGTGATAAGTGGGCCTTCAATGTTGATGTTTATAAAGAAAAGAAAGTTCATCATCAAGCACTGAAACATCATCTGAATCAAAAGCTTCATCAAGTGATGATTCTCAAACAGAAACACGCATGAGTTCAAGTTCATCATCAAGTTCTTCAAGTCATACTGAAACAGACTCAGAGGCAAATTCCTCTGACCTAACTGGTGACGAATAGAGAGAGGCCAATCATGTCAAAGAGAAATATCATTATTAGTGTTGTACTTGCTTGCCTCTTGGTTACGGGAGCTGGTTTCAGTGTCTTCTATTACTGGGGGTCACACCATTTGGATAGTGTTGTACCTGGTAAGGTTTACCAATATTCAAGTTCTTTAAATGGTGAGGTCAACAATCGTGTCATGTATGTAGCCTTCCAAGAGGGTGGTAACAAGGCACTAGTGAGTCAGGACCGTACGACAGTGGTTAATGCCGCTAAGAGCCAGACTGATTTTGACAAAGCCTATAGTGACCAAACAGCTAAATGGGAATATAATGTGACAAAAACAACTTTGACTCTCGGTAAAAAAGAGGATGATCAATTGTCACAATGGCAGTACAATAAGGTCTTTGCTTATGGCGACCATTTCACATCAAAAGATTTCTATTACCAGATTGCCAAAGGTGGTCAGGGTGAAGTGAAACAGAAAATGACTTTTAAAGAAATTAAATAATCATCTGATGATAAAAAGATTCCTAAGGTTTGGAATGTCATGTTTCAAACCTTTTTTCTATCTGAAATACTGGAAGTCACGAATAATATTTTCCCAATTTTGGTCAAAAATTGAAATAAGAGGGCAAAAACGGTATAATAAAAATGCTTGAGCAATTTCATGCTAATCAAAAAACAGATATGCATGACTGCTTATAGACAGTTGACTAAAAGCTTACTTTTGCAAGACTTAGGCTTAGGGGCTGACTGCTTCATCAGTTTAGTTATCGGACATTCTAGTTTGCTAAGTCTATGGCAAGAGAACGACATAAGAGAGAACGGACAAATGATTACTTCTATTGTTTTTGACGTTGACGATACTATTTACGACCAACAGGCACCTTATCGTATTGCTATGGAAAAATGTTTCCCTGACTTTGATATGACCCATATGAATCAGGCTTATATTCGTTTCCGCCACTATTCTGACATCGGTTTTCCACGTGTAATGACCGGTGAGTGGACAACCGAATATTTCCGTTTTTGGCGCTGTAAAGAGACACTTTTGGAGTTTGGTTACCATGAAATCGATGAAGAAATGGGGAACCATTTCCAAGAGGTTTACGAGCATGAGTTGGAAAACATTACTATGCTTGATGAAATGCGCATGACCCTTGATTTCCTCAAAGAAAAAAATGTTCGTATGGGAATTATTACTAATGGACCAACAGAGCATCAGCTTAAGAAAGTCAAGAAGTTAGGATTATACGATTACGTGGATCCCAAATGTGTCATCGTCAGTCAGGCAACAGGATTCCAAAAGCCTGAAAAGGAAATCTTCAATCTTGCTGCTGAACAATTTGATATGAATCCATCGACGACTCTCTACGTCGGAGATTCATACGACAATGACGTTATGGGTGCCTTTAACAGTGGCTGGCATTCTATGTGGTTTAACCACCGTGGACGTAGTCTTAAACCAGGTACGAAACCAGTCTTTGACTTGGAAATAGATAGTTTCGAGCAACTCTTTGGAGCTGTGAAAGTCCTTTTCGACCTTCCAAATAACAAATTTATCTTTGATATTAACGATAAAGAAAATCCAGTTCTTCAACTGGGTATTAACAATGGTCTTATGATGGCAGCTGAACGTCTTCTTGAGAGCAATATGAGTATTGATAAGGTGGTTATTCTCCTTCGTTTGGATGCTAACCAGGAAAAAATTCTTCGTATGAAGTATGGAAAATAAAAAAACGGCCTAACGAGGCCGTTTTATTGTCTAGAATGTGATAAAGGGGGGAAGTGAAATGGTGGGAACAGATAACTTAAAATATGATATTGAAGCACTAAGTACTGAGCGTGATGCTTTTAGAAAATAGGTAGAAGAGCTCAACGATAAATGTAGTGATCTCTTTGTGGGTGTTAGAGATGCGGAGCAGATGAAGTGTGTTGCCTGAGATTCCTATTATGCTTGGCGGACCATCTTAATGCTGAAGAAAAGCAAAGAGGGTTTTCTGATAACTATTGGGAACATGTTCATAGAATTGTCAAAGATGAACCGAGTCGGAAACAATTGCCAAGTAGCCCTAAAAAGTAATAGTTTTATGGGTTTTTTCATGCAAAAAAAGCGATCCTGTTAAGGACCGCTTATTTCACGATATAAGATGATGACTTAGCTAATTTTGTTGACTTGAGTCCTATAGGATGTGTCATTCCAAGATTTGAGAGTGAAGTGCTCACAATCATCTGTCTCGAGAATTGTGACAGATGCATTGTCAAGACCACCGGCTTTACGAAGAAGACCAGGTTCAAAGCCAAGTAGACTACGAATAGAAGCTGTTAGATTAGCTCCATGTCCGACGAGGAGGACGTTCTTCATACTACTATCTTTCAGTGTTCGGACTAAGTCAGCTACACGTTTGGTTGTGTGATAGACGGACTCCGCTTGAAAGTTGTTGGCACGGAAGTTGGCCAGGTTATGACGAAAGGCATCCATTTCTTTGGGATAAATCGCTTGAATGATAGAAAGTTTTTGTCCCTCTAGTTTCCCCAATTGCCACTCACGCAGATCCTTGGTATAGGTAATTTTAGCTTTAGTTTTTTGAGACTCCATGATGAGTTCAGTTGTTTTTTTTAGCGCGTGGTAAGTCACTTGATAAGACCAAGTCGAAATGAGTATCACTGAGGTAATGGCCAAGCTCACTGACTTGCTCAATAGATTCTTTAAGAAGGGGGGAGTCTCCCTTGGAACCTTGGAGGCGTCCTTCCAAATTCCATTGAGTTTTACCGTGGCGTACAAAATATAGTCTCATGATTACTCCTTAATATCAGCAAACTCGGCATTAACGAAATCAGCAAGTTCTTGACTGTTGATGCGGATAGAACGCCCAATCTCTCCAGCTGAGACAATAAGAAAACCTGCTTCCTGGGCAGACTGATCGATATAAATGGGAAAATTGTGTTTTTGACGAATTCCCACAGGATTGTTAGCCCCGTGTACATAGCCAGTTGTTTTTTGGAGATCCTTTTGTGGAATCATTTGAACTTTCTTGTTGCCTGAAATTTTAGCTAATTTCTTTTCGGATAGATGCTCAGTGATAGGGATAATACCAATGACAGGTCCTGTCTTATCCCCTTTAAGGGCCAGGGTTTTATAGATGCTCTCACGCGCCACATCCTCTGGAAGCTCTCCTTCTAAACCGTTGAAGGATAAGCTATCATGGTCTATTTTAGCCTTATCAAGAATTTGGTCGACCAAAGTTTTCTTGACTTTGCTTTTTTTAGCCATTACGTTATCTCCTTTTCAAAGTTGTACATTTCTACTTTCCATTATAACACATTTGTCCAAACACGCCTAAGTCAATTTGGGCAAGAAGAAAACCAGTGTCTGAAACACTGGTTTTTACTCACTAGTAGACGACTTTGAGGAACGAGATGAGCTGGTTACAGTTGCTGAGCTAGTTGAACTTGTCGAAGTAGTTTTCTTATTTTTAGTTGATTTCTTCTTAATCTTTCCAAAGAGTTTTTCAAAGGTTTTACGCTTGTTTTTCGTCAGGGTTGATTTGATTAAGATCTAGGGTATTGTCGAAACCAGGAAGGCTTCCTTGTGACGTATACTGGTGAAGGTCATAGTCGATTTCAGTATTTGGCAAAGCCTCATAGTAGCCCGAGTCGGTACCATAGGCTGGAATCCAAACGGCATCGAAGTTTTTGGTTGAAACTTCTTGCTCAAGCATGAAATAGGCACCAATATAGAGGCCAATCTTCTCAGCTCCTAGACGTTTGAGTTCAGCACGAAAGGCTTGGACACCTTCCTCCATGTTAGACATGGTTTCCTCTTCAACGTCAATCCAGTAATAGGTAGGTTTGTATGGAGAAGCATTATTGTAGAAAATACGAGCTTCTTCCTTCATCTCTTTGACAGAAGTACCTTGGGCGTAGGAATAGACGGCAACTGGAACGTCACGTTTTTTGAGTTCTTTGATATGTGTTTTAAAAGATTTGTCAACTCCATTTGAGCTGGCGGCATTACTATCCTTACTAATCTGTGAACCACCGAAGACGCGGATGATAGCACCAGAAATATAATTTGACAAGACATCGTAGTCGATATCCTGAGGAAGTTGCCAACCCGAAAGGTCGATAATGGGATTGAGTATCAGCTCCTCATCGGAACTGTCAGATGTACTACTGGTTGTTGTTTTTGGTGTAGTAGCAGAAGGAATAGCTGATTTCACTTTCTCGAGATGCGCCTGCTGTTTAGACGTATTGTGAATGTTTGCAATAACTAATGCTAATCCTAAAAGAGCTAGAACCACGTAAACAACGATCGGTTTAATTCTTCTTCTCATCCCTTCCCATTCTACATTAAATAGCGTAAAAATGCAAAACACTCGGCATATAAATTATGTGAGATATATTACAGTGACTTATTTTTTTAAAGTTTAGTGATACTAGCTCAAACTGATTTAATGAGGGTATTATTAGGGGATTAGTTGTGAATTAAGTGAATATTTCATTTATTTAAGAAGGATTTTTAGCCTTATTTATCAGATTTTTCCTTAAAACTAGCACCACTAGTGGCATCAGACCAAGCTACTAGAGCTTGAGCAGAACTATCCAGATAGGTCTTGAGAGGTTGTTTTAAATCATAAATGGTTTCCCAAAATCCAAGGACATTTCCTTCTTTATCGAGAGCAGCCTGATAGGTCTGGATTAGGATTTGATCAAAACTGTCTGTGGGAATTTGATAACTCATTTCTTTGTTAGGAGAAGCCAAAATCTCAGATAGAATCCAATCGGGCAAATTTTCAGACTCACGGGGAAAGAAGCTACCGTCAGCCCCACCATTGTCATAGAGAAGGGTTCCTGTAGCATCATAGGCTGCTAGTTTATAGGGCAAATGGTTCAGTAATGTTTTTAAATCGTTCATATTTTCATGATAACTTCTTTCATGCGAAATAGCAATACATTGGATTGAGAAGAATACAATCGTAGGATAGTATCAGTTTGTCTAAGGATAATAGTAGCCCTGAAATCAATATAAGGCTATAATAAGGACAAAATATTTGAGGTAATATCATGTCAAAACTTATTTTTTTGATGTTGATGGCCTCTATAAGGCTTTTGATAGATTAGGATTATTGAAATAGAAAAACTGAGTTCCTTTTGGAGCTCAGTTTGTATTTTATGCCGGTTTACGACCGATAAATTTTTTCAAGAGGAATAAGAGATAGCCAACAGCAATGTAGCCAGCACTGATGACCAGGACGTTTATCATGACCTTATTCCAACCAAATTTATTGACATTGATAAAGAAGTAGGCGAAAGGACTATCTTTGGCACCTGGAATTGACAGTTTTAGAACCAGTCCGTTTAGAAGGGCAAAGGCGAAGTAAGACAGTGGGAATAGGGACCAGTAAAGTGGTTCGCGCAGACGAAAGGCTTTCTTAGCGTCGAAAATGAGGGTATCAAGCACCAATCCCCAAGGGACAATATAGTGAACTAAGAAATTGCGGAGGGTCCAGTATTTTTCAGGTTCTGTAATAGGTGCTAGCAGGATATGGTAAATAACTCCTGTGATGAGGATGGCCATGGTTACGCCACCCTTGTAACGCAGGAGTTTGATGTTAGTTGTAGCATCCCCTTTTTTGAAGTCATGGATGATAAAGAAAATCAAACTAGAGAAGACCAGAATATTGGACAAAACGGTGTAGTAGAGCAGCATACCCCAACCATCGTCATGAATTTGGATAGAGACTCCCACAAGTCCACAAAGAGCTAGTAAGATACGGTAAAATCGTGAAATAGTCATAAGTTTCCTTTTCTTAATAAATAATCTCTCTTATCATATCACATTTTTCACTAACAATTTTGTGAAAATTCTAGTAAAATAAAAGTAAGAAAGACTTTCAAGGAGTTTACCATGCCCAATTTAATCGATTATCTTGAACAGGTGAAGGAGCTTACCTTTGATCAAGAACCTCTCAATATCTTGGATAAGGTTTGTATCAACGAAATTGGTTACCTGACCTATGACAAATGGTTCACAGCAAGTGATTTACAGAAGCCCCTCAATTTACATGATTATGCGAGGAGAAAGACCTGAATCTAGACTACAGCTTCATGGTGACTAAGAAACGGGTTGAACTAGCTGAATCTATGGTCAGGTCGAGGCGTTTTGCGGGACTTAATCTAAGTAGCTACCGTAGTGTCTTGGACAAGGAAGTTGAAAAGCAATTTGCAGCCATAATTTTCAGTTTACCTGAATTAGACTATCATCAGCTTGTCTTTCGTGGGACAGATATAGTGTCATTGAATGGAAGGAGGATTTTCAGCTGACCTATAGTCGAGAAATTCCAGCTCATCGCTCAGCTATTACCTTTCTGTCTGATCACTTGCCTAATCTCAGTGGCTATATCACTTGTTTTTGGCCATTCAAAGGGTGGTAATCTTGCCCTCTATTCGGCTATTCAAAGCTCGACTTGTTCTACGTGAGCAAATAGCAGAGCTCTTGCTCCTAGATTTTCCAAGGTTGATGAAACCACTCTTAGAAAATCTTGCTTACCAAGAGTTGAAAGTCAAGATGACAGTTATCAGACCTCGAGATTCTGTTGTAGAGTCATGCTCTACTGGGAACAGGCTGCTCAGCTAGTAGCAGCGGAAGGTATAGGGATCTCTCAACATAATGCCTTACTTTGGCAGGTTGACCCGGAGAACAGAGAATTTATCTATGTGGATCAGCCCACAGAGATGAGTCAACGCATGGAAGGAACTTTCCAAGAATGGATTGAGACCTTTCCAAATCAAGAACTCAAGCAAGTCTGAGATTTATTCTTTGATACTATTCTTGATTCTGGAATTGAAAGTATAGACGATATTAGTATCAAAACTCTCCCTAGCTAGGTCAGTTGTTACAAGAATTTGGCAACCTTACTGACCAACAAAAAACTGACCAACAAAAAAAGGTTCTTCAAGATGGTTTCAACCAATTACTCTCGATATTTTGGAAGTCAGGAAACAAGAAATATAGTCACCCCAAGCTAGAACTTCCTGATTATATCAAAAAATTGAGTGAATTAACTAACAGCGATTAGGGCCATCTGAACTATAGAAATGGAGGATATCATGCCAAAAAACGTACTTATTACAGGAGCAACATCAGGAATTGGTGAAGCAACGGCGTATGCCTTTGCCAAAGAGGGGGAAAATGTCATCCTAACAGGTCGCCGTGTGGAGCGCTTAGAAGCCTTGAAAGAAGAGCTCCAAGACACCTATCCAGGCCCAAAAAGTTTGGACCTTTACATTGGATGTTACTGATATGGAGATGGTCAAGGACGTTTGCCAAGCCATTCTCAAAAGTGTGGGTCAAGTCCATGTCTTAGTCAATAATGCAGGCCTGGCACTAGGCCTAACAGCTTACCAAGACTACGAAGAGTGGGACCTGCTGACCATGCTCAACACCAATGTCAAGGGCTTGATGATGGTGACACGTCAGATTTTGCCGAGTATGGTAGCTACCAATGAGGGCCATATCATCAATATGGGCTCTACAGCAGGCATCTATGCTTATGCAGGCGCCGCTGTTTATTCAGCAACCAAATCTGCAGTGAAAACTTTTAGTGACGGATTGCGTATTGATACCATTGCCACAGATATCAAGGTGACAACCATTCAGCCAGGTATCGTTGAGACCGACTTTTCACAAGTTCGCTTTCACGGTGACAAGGACAAGGCAGCCAAGGTCTATCAAGGTTTGGAAGCCCTCCAAGCCCAAGATATTGCGGAGGCGGTCCTATATGTCACCAAGCAACCACGACGTGTTCAGATTTCAGACATGACTATCATGGCTAACCAACAAGCCACAGGGTTTACGATTCATAGGGGGGAGTAAATAGAAGATAAAAACACGGAACCAAGCTGTGTTTTTTTGTTTGAACTTTCCCAAAACTATGAAAGAAACCGTGAAAATGCTATAATGTAAGGGATTACGACAATGTTGAAAGGATAAGTCATGCCAGCAGTTACTCCAGAACTTGAGATAGAACGTCAATTAATCGAGCAATTAACCTCTGGTGAGAGCCAGTGGACCTATCGCCCAGACTTAAAAAATGAGGTCAATTATGGGATAACTTTTTTGAGAAGTTAGCGCAAAATAACGTTGCCCTCCTTGCTGACCATCCCTTGACTGAGCAGGAGAAGCGCCAAATCAAGAACCAGCTTAACTTCATTAACTATTATGAAGCTGCTAAGTGGTTGGCTGGTGAAAATGGTATTGCCAAAGTCGAGGTACAGCGTGAAGATGCTAGTCTTGGGACTATCCGACTTTCTGTCATCTGGCGTGACAATATCGCTGCTGGAAAATCCAGTTACGAAGTGGTCAATCAAGTTGAACGTGACAAGGCTTATTCACAAGATCAGGACCGTCGTTTAGATACGACGCTGATGATTAACGGACTTCCTCTTATCCATATCGAGCTCAAGAGTCCTCGTGTCGCCTTTTTGGATGCCTTTCATCAAATCAAAAAGTATGACCGTGAAGGAAAGTTACGTGGCATCTATTCTGCCCTTCAGATGTTTGTTGTGACTAATAAGGTTGATACACGTTATATTGCAGCTGCACGAGAGGATAAGCTTAATAAACAATTCTTAACATCTTGGGTGGACAAAGATAATAAACCCATGACCAGTCTCATGGACTTTGCCCACGAGGTTCTGTCTATTCCACGTGCCCATCAGATGGTGATGCAGTACTCCGTTATTGATGATAGTAAAAAAGCCCTTATCCTATTACGTCCTTATCAAATTCATGCCATCGAGTCTGTTCAAGATGCCTCTCGCCGTCAAGAATCTGGCTATATCTGGCATACCACGGGTTCTGGTAAGACCCTGACCTCCTACAAGGTGGCTCGCAACCTCTTGCAGATTCCAGCCATTCAAAAGACAATTTTTGTCGTCGACCGTAGGGACCTTGACCAGCAGACGACCTCGTCCTTTCTCTCTTATGCGGCCAATGATATCATTGACATCGACGAAACGGACAATACCCATGACTTGGTTAAACGTTTGGCAGGAAATGACAAGCGAGTGATTGTGACGACTATCCAGAAAATCACAACCATGATGCGCAAGTTTGGAGAGGGTAAATACCAAAAGGATTCGGAAAAAATCAAAGACCTTCGTGTGGCTTTCGTTGTGGATGAGTGTCACCGCGCGGTTACGCCTCAGACCCAAAAAGACATCAAAGGCTTTTTCCACAATTCGCTCTGGTATGGCTTTACTGGTACACCGATTTTCAAGGAAAATAAACGCAAGCAATTAGGTGATTTGGCACAAACTACCCACCAACAATATGGCGAACGCCTACACGAGTATACGGTCAAAGAAGCCATCCATGACGGGGCAGTCCTGGGATTCAAGGTAGACTATCGAAATACTATTATTTCGCCGATTCCTGAAAAAGATCTTCCTGACTCTGTTTATGAAGATAAAGAACACATGCTAGAAGTCTTGGATGCTATCCTAAACAAGAGTTATCAACAGTTGGGCTTTCCAAATGGTGTGGGAAAGACCTACGAGGCTATCTTAACGGTTAAGTCCATTCCACAAGCTCAGGCTTATTACAATCTGCTCAAGAGTATCAAGGCAGGACAGGAACGTGTCAAGGTGTCAGAGCGAGCTAAGCGCGTGCTACCCGACTTTCCAAAGATGACGGTCACTTACTCAGTATCGGAAAATGAAGAAGGGTCTATCGATTACCAAGACCACATGAAACAGGTCATGGACGACTACAATCAGGAGTTCGGTACTCATTTTACTATGGCTGATTTGCGTGGCTTTAATACGGATATCAATAATCGTTTAGCCAGAAAGTTAGACAAATACATTCCTCGCAATGAGCAGTTGGATTTGGTTATCGTCGTTGACCGTCTTTTGACCGGTTTTGATGCCCCCTGTCTATCCACTCTCTTCATCGACCGTAAGCCCATGCGTCCACAGGATTTGATTCAAGCCTTTAGTCGTACCAACCGCATCTTTGACAGTAAAAAGCGTTATGGCCATATCATCACCTTCCAAAGGCCAGAGGCCTTTAAAGAGGCTGTGGATAACGCCCTTAAACTCTACTCAAACGGTGGTGAAAATGATGTCACTGCCCCAGACTGGGCAGAAGAAAAAGCTAACTTCATCCAAGCCTGGATAGACTTTCAAGTAAAAGTGGAAGATGTGGAAAACTATGTCATTACGATTGAGCAGGCCTCTAGCCCACAACTCCGTCGCATTGCCAAGGCTTACCAAACCTTTGACAAGTATCTGGCATCTATCCGTGTCTATAGTGAATACGATGAAGCGGCTATCTATGCGGAGACAGGACTATCAGATGAAAATCTCGAAACCTATCTAGGAATCTATCAAAATATCCTAGCAGAGCTCAAAAGCCGAGCAGAAGACGATGGTGATGATAATCTCTTTGATATCCACTACGAACTGGAATCCGTCCAAGTCGACGAGATTAACTATGCTTACATCCTGACACTGATTCAAAGTATGATTCAGCAGGAAGAAGATAGTCCACAGGCCCTTAGTGACAAGGATATCGAAACGGTTGATAACTATATCCAGAGTCTGGAACGCACCAATCCTAAACTAGCCGAAATCATCCGAAACCTGTGGAAAGAAGTCCAAGCTAATCCTAAAGATTACCAAGGACAATCTATCACTGGTGTCTTGGACACTATGATTGAAGCCATTATCGACGACCATCTCAAACGCTTTGCCAGAAAATGGTATGTCGGACTCGATGAACTTCGTTACTATGTTCAACACTATCGAAAGGGTGCTAAAAAGCAATCTGGCGAAAGCCAGCTCACCAAGAGCCAACGCTACAAAGACTACAAAGCAGAAACAGCTGATGCCCTCAACCCACTCAGCTACAAAAAACATATCAAAGAAGCCTACACCAAACTCATTGAAGAGGTTATTGAACCATTGAGAGTTGGGAGGTAGGAGAATTAAATTAGTATAGTTTCGCTTGAAAAATATGTCACGAGAAAAGAGGATATTTATGGTTGGTACTGTTATAAATTTGAAGCAAATTAAATTTGATGATTCTGTTTCTCCACTTTTTAAAGGAGATGAATTAGAATTATCTTCTAAAAACTTTATTTTTGCAAAAATGGTTCGGGTAAATCAACAATTAAGTAAATCAATTTACACTCAAAAAAAATCAGAATATGAAGTTCATGTTTTTAATGGCTTTGAATCT
>ENA-OQCO01000768-OQCO01000768.1-human-gut-metagenome-genome-assembly--contig:-NODE-768-length-15776-cov-1.571155_pt1 | contig 15776 bp, 19 predicted proteins | sample MGYA00242500_ERZ504582 | MGnify/ENA primary metagenome ERZ504582 (study PRJEB26092, sample SAMD00036346) | human gut metagenome | host: Homo sapiens | study: EMG produced TPA metagenomics assembly of...
CACCGAGCTGCGCCGCCGGGTGGGCATGGTGTTCCAGAAGGCCAACCCCTTCCCCCATGAGCATCTACGATAACATCACCTACGGCCCCCAAGCTCCACGGTGTGCACAACAAAGCCGAGCTTGACGAGCTGGTGGAAAGCTCCCTGAAGGGCGCTGCCCTCTGGAACGAGGTCAAGGACCGCCTGAAGAAGAGCGCTCTGGGCCTTTCCGGCGGCCAGCAGCAGCGCCTGTGCATCGCACGCGCTCTGGCCGTCAAGCCCGAAGTGCTGCTGATGGATGAGCCCACCAGCGCCCTCGACCCCGGCTCCACGATGAAGGTCGAAGAGCTGATGAGCGAGTTGAAAAAGGACTACACCGTGGTCATCGTCACCCACAACATGCAGCAGGCGGCCCGCATCAGCGACCGCACCGCGTTCTTCCTGCTGGGCGAGCTGGTGGAGGTCGGCCCCACGGCGCAGATCTTCAGCACCCCGCAGGACAAGCGCACCGAAGATTACATTTCCGGCCGGTTCGGCTGATGAGGGAGGTCACAGTATGACAGTTCGCACACAATACGAGGCCGACCTTACTGCCCTGAAGGCGGCGCTGGTCGAGATGGGCCAGAACTCCGCCGACGCGGTGGAGGCCGCGCTGGAGGCCCTCTGCACCGCTGACGCCGAGGCCGCTGCCGTCATCGTCAAGGGCGATGGCCGGATCAACAACATGGAGCGGGACATCGAGCATCGCTGCATGACCCTGCTGCTCCGCCAGCAGCCGGTGGCGGGCGACCTGCGACGCGTTTCCACGGCCATGAAGGTCGTCACCGACATCGAGCGCATGGGCGACCATGCCGCCGACATCGCGGAGATCATCCCCCACCTCGTCACCGTCCGCAGGGACGGCGACCCGGCGGTCAGTCAGGCCATCCGGATGGGCCAGAAAGCCACAAGATGATCCTGGACGCCCTCGCCGCCCTGGCCGGGGAGGATGAGCCTGCCGCCCAGAAGGTCATTGCCGCTGACGACGAGGTGGACTATGACTTCAACGCCATCAAGCACATCCTCGCTGAGGAGATTGCCGCCGACCCTGCCAAGGTGGACGCCGCGCTCGACCTGCTGATGGTCATCAAGTATCTGGAGCGCATCGGCGACCACGCTGTCAACGTGGCCGAGTGGGTGGAGTTCGTCCGCACCGGACGCTACCACAACGAGAATATGTTCTGAGTTTCTCCCGGAAGATTCTGTGTTTTCCTCACGTTTCCGGAAAAGCTGCCGCCTGTGCCGGGCGGCGGCTTTTTTGCTGTGAAATTGTGAAAGTTTTGGTCTGCTCAAAATTTTAGGGAACTGCTGCAATCTTTTGCCAGGTACGACCGTATTATGGTCAGAAGGGCTTCCCGGAAAGCCCATGGAACTGGCAGCGGCGGGCGTCCGGCATCCCCCTTTTGTCCCCTCGCCCGCCGCGCCGCAACGGAGGACCGGATTCTTATGAAACAGATGCAGAAATTTCCGCTGGAAGCGCGCGGCGAGACTGTCAGCCGGGAAGCGCTGGTCCAGGCGGCCTTACAGGAGATCACCCAGAACTACCGTGAAGCAAGCCTTTCCAACGTAGCGCGCACCTATGGGGTTTCGCTGGCCTATGTCAGCGAGTGCGTCCGCACACAGACCGGCAAGACCTACAAGGAACTGCTTCAGAAGCACCGGATGGAGACGGCGGCCCGCCTGCTGCGCCGCAGCGATTTGAACATCCAGCAGATCATCACCCAGGTGGGCTACGAGAACACGAGCTACTTCTACCGCCTGTTCCACGAGCGCTACGGCCAGAGCCCCCGCGAGTACCGCAATGCCCGCCAGCGCCGCCCCCATGCGTGATGTGCGGGTTCCTTTCCGGCGGCCCTCTCCGCTTTTTGGCGGAGGGGGCCGTTTTGTGTCCGGTCAAAACTGGAATTTCGGCCCGGATTGTGATAAAATGAGACCAATAGACTGGATGCGTCGGTTTCTGCGCATCGCAAGAGAGGGTGAATGAACATGTTTCGTGGAGCGAGACGCTCTGATCTGGACGCTATCATGCAAATTTATGCCCGCGCCCGGCAGGAAATGGCCGCCAGCGGCAACCCGACCCAGTGGGGAACGAGTTTTCCCCCGCAGGACCTGATCGAAGAGGACATCGACACCAACCGCCTGTTCGTGTATCTGCACAACGGTGAGATGGAGGCCGTGTTCGCCTTCGTCCTCGGCCCGGACCCGACCTATGCAAAGATCGAAGACGGCCAGTGGCTGAACGATGCGCTGCCCTATGGCACCATCCACCGGCTGGCCTCGGCAGGCAAGCGCCCCGGCGTGGCGACCGATGTCATCAACTGGTGTCTGGAGCACTGCGAGAGCCTGCGAGCCGATACCCACGCGGACAACAAGATCATGCAGCACCTGCTGGAAAAGAACGGCTTCACCCGCTGCGGCATCATCCATGTGGCCGATGGAACGCCCCGCATTGCCTACCAGCGCCTGTCGCGGGAGGGGATGGCACGATGAACGAATCGCTGAACGAAGCCGTTGCCGCCCTGCGGCCGGAGATGACCGCCGCTTTGCAGCGGCTGGTGCGGAAGAAGAGCGTGGAAGGGCTGGAGCTGCCCGGAAAGCCCTTCGGTGCAGATGTGGACGCCTGCTTTACGGAGGCGCTGACCCTCTGCCGTGAGCTGGGGTTCGAGACGACCGACCTCGACCGGTACATCGGCTGGTGCGAGATCGGTTCCGGCGACGAGATGGTGGCCGTGCTGGGCCATCTGGACGTCGTGCCCGAAGGCGAGGGCTGGCACCACCCGCCCTATGGGGCCGAGATCGTGGACGGCCGACTCTTTGGCCGGGGAGCCATCGACGACAAAGGCCCGGTGGTGGCCAGCCTGTTTGCGCTGAAGGTCATCCGGGACCTGAACATCCCGCTCCGGCGCCGGGTGCGTCTGCTCTTCGGCCTGAACGAGGAGACCAACGACCGGGATGTCTTCTATTACCGCGACCATGGCGGCGAGATCCCGGTGCTGGGTTTTACGCCCGATGGCGAATACCCGCTCATCAACGGCGAAAAGGGCATCCTGAACGAGAGCTATGCGGTGCAGCTGCACCAGACCGGGGCCTGGAAGCTGGTCTCGGTCCGGGGCGGCGTGGCCGGCAATGTGGTGCCGGACTACGCCTGCGCCGAGCTGACTGCCCCGGCGGGGGCTTCCCTTCCGGTGGCTGCGCACATCACCTGCACCGCCATCCCCGGCGGCTGGAAGGTGGAAGCCGACGGCGTTTCGGCCCACGGCAGCCACCCCGAACAGGGGCAGAATGCCATCGGGCGGCTGGCGCTCTATCTGGAACAGCTCCCGCTGGAAGGCGACGCACAGAAGGCCGTGGCCTTCCTGGCAGAAACGCTGGGCATGGACCCCTACGGCGAACGGCTGCTGGGCCACCGGCTGGAAGACGACCTCTCCGGCTCCATGAGCTGCAATCTGGGCCTCATCGAGGGCGACGAGACGCACCTCTGGGTCAAGCTGAACTACCGCTACCCCGTCACCAAAACGGTGGACGACTGCGCTCCCGCCATCAAGGCCGCCTTCGAGGCCGCCGGCTGGGCGCTGGACCAGTCCGTCCATAAACAGAAGCTCTATTACCCGGAGCAGACCCCGCTCGTGCAGGCGCTGCTGGGCGTCTACCGCGACGCCACCGGCGACCGGTCTGCCCCCAAGTGCATCGGCGGCGGCACCTATGCCAAAGTCCTGCCCAACACGGTGGCCTTCGGCCCCCTCTTCGACGGCGACCCGGTGACGGAACATCAGCCGGACGAGTTTATCGACCTGGACCGTCTGGTGCAGAATGCACAGATCATCGCGCAGGCTGTGGTCAGACTGGCCAACCTGCCGCTGGAATAAGGAGGATGGGCGTATGAAGATCACGCAGGTGCGGCTGGGCCGCATTTCCACCCCGCTGCGGGTGCCGTTCAAAACGGCACTGCGCACCGTCAACAGCGTCGAGGACGTCATCGTGGAGCTCCACACCGACACCGGTGCCGTGGGCTACGGTGAGGCACCGCCCACCGGCGTCATCACCGGCGACACGGCCGGGGCCATCATCGGGGCCATTCAGGACCACATCGCCCCGGCCATCCTCGGCCATGACATCGACGAGTTCGAGGACCTGACCGCTGCCGTGCAGAAGGCCCTCGTCCACAACACCAGCGCAAAGGCTGCGGTGGATATGGCACTGTGGGACCTGCTGGGCCAGAAGTACAACGCCCCGGTCTACCGGATGCTGGGCGGTGCCCGGAAGAACATCGTCACCGACATCACCATCAGCGTGAACCCGCCGGAGGAGATGGCGCGGGATGCCCGCACCGCCATCGCCCGCGGGTACGACTGCCTGAAGGTCAAGGTCGGCATCGACCCGGAACTGGATGTGGCCCGGCTGGCCGCAGTCCGCGAGGCGGTGGGCAGAGAGGTCTGCATCCGCATCGACGCGAATCAGGCCTGGAACGCCAAGCAGGCCGTCCGCATCCTGAACCAGATGCAGGACAAGGGGCTGGACATTGAGTTCGTGGAGCAGCCCGTCCCGGCGGCAGACCTGGAGGGGATGCAGTACGTCACCCGCCACGCAGACGTCCCGGTGCTGGCCGACGAGAGCGTGTTCAGCCCGGCGGATGCCCTGAAGATCATGCAGACCGGCGCGGCCGACCTCGTGAACATCAAGCTGATGAAATGCGGCGGCATCACCAACGCGCTGCGGATCGCGGCGGCGGCAGAGGTGTACGGCGTCGAGTGCATGATCGGCTGTATGCTGGAAGCAAAGATCTCGGTCAACGCTGCCGTGGAGCTGGCCTGCGCCAAAAAGATCATCACCCGGATCGACCTCGACGGCCCGGTGCTGTGCAGCGAAGACCACATCCTCGGCGGTGCCGTCTTTGACGAAAAGAACATCACCGTCTCCGATGCGCCCGGCCTCGGCATCCAGGGCTTCGTCCCCGGCAAGGTGCAGTATCTCGGCTGAACTGTGAAAAAACGGACCTCCTCCCACCTGAAAACAGACGGGAGGAGGTCTTTTTCTGTCGAATTGTATTCCGTGTAAGGACAATAAAAAACTTCGTGTTTGGAGATGGGTAGATGAAAAGTCGAAAAAAGCGGGCGAAATCGTTGACTTTTCGGGAGCCAGAGACTATAATTACACATGTTCCGCGTAGAGGAATGGGAAAATCTGTGCGCGATGGGCGCACAACAAATGGAAAGAGGAGTGTTTGAATATGAAAACGCTGAAGGCTCTCGTGGCAAAGTACAATGCCGCCAGCCTCATCCTGCGCATTCTGGTGGGCCTGCTCGTCGGCGTGGTGCTGGCGCTGGTGGTGCCCGGTGCAGGCTGGGTGGAAGAGTTCGGCAACCTGTTCGTCGGTGCGCTGAAGGGCATTGCCCCGGTGCTGGTCTTCGTCATCGTGGCAAGTGCACTGGCACAGGGCACCTCCAAATTGGACCGCCGGTTCGGCACGGTCATCTGGCTGTATATGCTGACCACCTTTCTGGCGGCAGCCATTGCGGTCATCACGAGCTTTCTGTTTCCGCAGACCATCGTTCTGGCAGAGGCTGCGGAGTCGGAAGTGGTGCCGCAGGGCCTTGGCGAGGTGCTGAGCACCCTGCTGACCAACTTTGTGGCAAACCCCATCAGCGCCCTGCTGAACGGCAACTACATCGGCATCCTGTTCTGGGCCTGCCTGTTCGGTCTGGCAATGAAGAAATACGGTGCGGAGAGCACCAAGGTCTTCCTGGCCAACACCGCCGACGCAGTGTCCCAGATCGTCCGCTGGATCATCAACCTGGCCCCCTTCGGCATCATGGGTCTGGTGTATACCAACGTGGTGAACAACGGCCTGTCCATCTTCACCCAGTACGGCAGACTGCTGGCCCTGCTGGTCGGCACCATGCTCTTCATGGCATTGGTGGTCTCGCCGTTCATCATCTTCCTGTATCTGCACTGCAATCCGTATCCGCTGGTCTTCCGCTGCCTGCGTGAATCCGGCCTGACGGCCTTCTTCACCCGCAGCTCGGCCGCGAACATCCCCGTCAACATGGCCCTGTGCGAGAAGCTGGGCCTGGACAAGGATATGTATTCCGTCTCCATCCCGCTGGGCGCGACCATCAACATGGACGGCGCAGCCATCACCATCACCATCATGACGCTGGCTGCGGCCAATACGCTGGGCCTGCAGGTCTCTCTGCCTGCGGCCATCCTGCTGTCGGTCATGTCGGCACTGGGTGCCTGCGGTGCCTCCGGTGTGGCGGGCGGCTCCCTGCTGCTCATCCCCATGGCCTGCTCCCTGTTCGGCATCTCGAACGACATCGCCATGCAGGCGTTGGCGTCGGCTTCATCATCGGCGTCGTGCAGGACTCCGTGGAAACGGCCCTGAACTCTGCCGGTGACGTCGAGTTCGCCGCCACCGCCGAGTATCACCAGTGGAGCAAGGCGGGCAAGCCCCTGCCGGAGTTCCTGGGCGGAAAAGAGTAAAACGAAAACGCACATCGGCCTCCCTGCTGTTCTGGCAGGGAGGCCGTTTTGCTGCATGGGTCTGGGACGGATCACAGGTTTTCGGCTCCAGAATAATGGAACGGCCATGTGCTCGTCAATGTATACAAGAAGTTTCGCGCAGAGGAAAAACCTTTTGTGAACGGGAAACAATGAACGAAAAAACGTAAAAAATGCAACCATAAATTCATAGAATGTTCATAGTTCGTTCTGCATTTCTTCATAAATAGATGGCATAATATGGCCATCCCAAGAGGGAAAGGAGATGAAAATTATGAAGGTTCTGAAGAAGATCGCTCAGATCATCGGCGAGGTTTGCTCCGTCAACGCTGGCATCGATTTCTACGCTGGCTAATGAAAAGTTCTGGTTCCTGTGGGAAAGTGGAACACGAACTTTTGAGCAGATAAAAAAGCAAAACGCTTTGATGATAGAACAAAGGGGAGCCCCCGCAGCCATCTGGCTTGCAGGAGCTCCCCTTTTTGCGTCCAGGAATGGATCAGTCGATGAAGTTTGCCTTTTGCAGGGCGGTCAGGATGAGCGGGATGAGGATGAGCTGGGCGATGATGCCGGGGATGGCGGTGAGCAGCGCACCGGACAGGAATGCCGAGAACGGGAAGGCCGAGCCGGACAGACCCGCCAGCACGAACCGCACGGCACCCCAGACCAGACGGCCCGCTACCATGGCGGTGACGAGAGCGGCATACATCATGGGCAGCGTGTGCCGGACTTTTTTGTACATCCAGCCTGCCACAGCGCCGTAGGTGGCCAGCTCAAAGGCCATGGCGATGGCGATGGGGTACAGCGGGGGCATCCCGAACAGCACCGAGCGCAGCAGCGGCGCGAGGAAGCCCAGGGCCAGGCCCCAGGGGCCGCCCAGCACGAAGCCGGCCAGCAACACCGGAAAGTGCATGGGGCAGAGCATGTTGCCGACCTGGGGCACATGGCCGGTGATCATGGGCAGGACGAAGGCCAGCGCCAGAAACAGCGCGGCCAGAACGAGATCCCGTGCGGGAGAGTGGGTCTTGGTGTTCATGAATGGTTCCTCCTCTGGGCAGACAAAAAAGGGGCCTGCCCCGGCGTTCCTCGCCAAAGGCAGACCCCTTCATGGTGTCCGTTCAACAATCTGCAATGAAAAAATGAAGCCGGGCTTCGGCCCGGTGCCCGGCTTCGTGCCGGAATTGTGAAAATTATAGCAGATGCGGCGAACTCTGTCAAGATGGAAGGAAGCCTTGCAATTTTCACAAAAACGGAAGCGATTGAGCGGATTTTTGCTAATTGATGTACATTTTGACGAAAGAACCTTGACGTTTTTACATAGAATAGATAATATATACTTGAAAAATAGCGTATTGGGGCGCAACAGCCCGCTGCGCAGACATTCCGATGCAAACGCTGAGGTTCATACGGGAGGACCATCATGACAAATGCAGAAAAACTCACCCTGGCAAAGCACGCCTGCCACATCCGCATGGGCGTGATCGAGGGCACTCACAGCGCCAAGTGCGGCCATCCGGGCGGCAGCCTGGATATCGCCGAGGTGCTGGCGTACCTCTATTTCGTAGAGATGAAGGTGGATCCGAAGGATCCCAAGAACCCTGACCGCGACCGTCTGGTGCTCTCCAAGGGCCATGCGGCCCCGGCACTGTACGCCGCGCTGGCTGAGCGTGGGTTCTTCCCGGTGGAGGACCTCAAGACCCTGCGCAAGATCGGCAGCTACCTGCAGGGCCACCCCAACATGAACAGTGTGCCGGGCGTGGATATGTCCACCGGCAGCCTGGGCCAGGGCATCTCTGCCGCCGCCGGCATGGCACTGGGTGCCAAACACGCAGGCAAGGCCCTGAACGTCTATGCCATCGTGGGCGACGGCGAGGTCGAAGAGGGCGAGTGCTGGGAAGCCTTTATGTTTGCCGCACACTACGGCCTGTCCAACCTCTGCGTCTTCCTGGACCGCAACCGCCTGCAGATCGACGGCCCCACCGAGAACGTCATGAGCAGCGAGCCGCTGGAAGACAAGCTCCGCGCCTCAACTTCAATGTCCTGACCATCGACGGCCACGACTACGACCAGATCGAGAAGGCCATCGCAGCCTTCCACGCAGAGAGCGAGAAACCCACCTGCATCCTGCTGGACACCATCAAGGGCAAGGGCGTCTCCTTTATGGAGAACGCCGTTGACTGGCACGGCAAGGGCCCCAATGACGAGGAATATGAGATCGCCATGAAGGAACTGACCGCAGCCTACGCCGCGCTGGAAGAGGAGGAAAAGTAAGATGGCAGATGTGAAGAAGATTGCGACCCGTGACAGCTACGGCAACACCCTGAAGGAGCTGGCTGCAGAGGGTCACGACGACATCGTGGTGCTGGACGCCGACCTGGCCGCCGCCACCAAGACCGGCATGTTCCGCAAGGCATATCCGGACCGCCACTTTGACTGCGGCATTGCCGAGGGCAACATGATGGGCGTGGCTGCGGGCCTGGCCACCATGGGCTATACCCCGTTCGTTTCCAGCTTTGCCATGTTCGCTGCGGGCCGTGCCTTTGAGCAGATCCGCAACTCCATCGCCTACCCCCGCCTGAACGTTAAGATCGGCGCGACCCACGGCGGCATCTCCGTCGGTGAGGACGGCGCTTCCCACCAGTGCTGCGAGGATTTCGCCCTGATGCGCAGCCTGCCCGGCATGACCGTCATCTGCCCCGCCGATGACGTCGAGGCCCGCGCAGCCGTCCGCGCCGCGTATGCGATGCAGGGCCCGGTCTACCTGCGCTTCGGCCGTCTGGCAGTGCCCGTCTTCCATGATGAGGCCAACTACCACTTCGAGCTGGGCAAGGGCGAGCAGCTCACCGAGGGCAACGACATCGCCATCATCGCCACCGGCCTGATGGTCAACGAAGCCCGCCTGGCGGCAGAGCAGCTGGCCGCCGAGGGCATCCATGCCCGCGTCATCAACATCCACACCATCAAGCCGCTGGATGAGGAAATCGTCATCCAGGCGGCAAAGGAGTGCGGCAAGGTCATCACCGCCGAGGAGCACAGCGTCATCGGTGGTCTGGGCGAGGCCGTCTGCGCCGTCCTGAGCGAGAAGTGCCCCACCCCCGTCCGCCGCGTTGGTGTGCAGGACAAGTTCGGCTGCTCCGGCCCGGCCTGGGATCTGCTGAAGCTGTACGGCCTCGATGCCGCAACCATCTGCAAGACGGCCCACGAGATGCTGTAAGAAGAACTGCAAATCCAAAGCGCCTGTCGGCAGATGCTGACAGGCGCTTTTTGCTGAGTTCAGATGCGGGTGAAGGGCACCATGCCGTGTTCTTCGGGGGTGTAGTATTCCATCAGGGCCAGATAGTTCTCGCCCTCGTGGCAGTAGGCGGCGCGGAGGACGCTGTCCAGTTCGCCCCGCATCGAGACGAGCTTGACGATATACTGCGCCATGATCCGGACGATGTTGGACTCGATGCCGTAGCACAGGCCGACGGCCAGCACCGGGATGATGATCTGCTGGGCCAGCAGGGGCACGTTCTGGCCGAACCGCTCCAGAATGGGGCGGCTCATTCTGGAGGCGGCCCAGACGCTGCGGGCGATGGTCCAGAAATCGAACTGGTGCATGTTGGAAAGGCTCTGCAGCCGGAGGACGATCTCCTCGTCGGACAGGATCTTGCCGTAGAGCGCCTCGTCCTCGGTGCGGATGAAGGCGCATTGCAGCATGTCCATGATGGCGGGTTCGAACTTCTCGTGGAAGATCTCCTTGCTGCCGCAGAAATTCTCGACCGCGCGGATGACGGCAGTGGCGTCCTCGGCGGTGGCAAGGCTGCTGATCTCCAGCGGCACCGGCCCGTAGGAAGCGCCCAGAGCGTCGAGGTCGGCCAATTCGGTCCGGTTCCGGGTGGCGGGCAGGAAGCGGTCGTTGCCGTTGCGGTGGTAGCCCAGTCGGAGGGGAGCACGCGGGGTGGACGAGGTCGCCGCTGGAAAGGATGTTGAAGATGTTGCTCTCACCCCAGGTGACGCGCAGCGAGCCGTCGGCCTTGTGGTTGTTGTCGAAATCCAGCTGCATGTCCGGCTGGTCGGCGGCAGTCAGGGCCGCAGGGGTGGCAAAGGTGTAGACGAAGCAGTTGGCCTTTTCCAGCTGCGGCAGGGCGTTCAGCGCCTTGGCGGCAAGGAGGTTCGCAATGATGGCTCCGCGGCTGTAGCCGCCGATCCAGAGCTTGAGCTCTCCGGGGTCCCCCTCCTGCCCGATCTGCGCCAGATAGGCCTTGAGGGAGGCAAACACGGCGGCCACCGGCGTCGTGAAGCCGTAGTGGGCGCTGGTGGAGCCGGTGTGGACATTGCTGGCCCACTCGCCGCCATAACCGCCGCCCCGCAGCATCAGGGCCACGAGGGTGCGCGTTTTGCCGTTGTGGATGTAGCGCTTCCGGGCCAGCGAGTAGCCCACGAAATCCCCGGCCTTGCCGGTGTCGATGTCGTAGTTGTAGAAACGGGCATCCCCGAAGCCCAGCAGCTCATAGGCGGCGGCGAGATTCGCCTCGCGGCCCACAGAGCCGTTGACCCAGTACTGCGGGATGCTGACGGCCGCAGTGAACGCAGCCATGACCATGCCCAGCGTCACGAAGGCCAGCTGGTGGTCGTACTCAGTGGCCGGGTGGTCGAACAGGCTCTCGGAGTAGTAGAAATCGTGGGTGATATCCAGATTGCTCAGGATGCTGAGAAACGGCAGCGGATAGGTGCCGTCCGGCACGGCATGGCCCACCGGCTGCGCCGCAACGGCAGAGCCAGCCGGGAGCAGCAGCCCGCCGACGGCCGAAAGCCCCAGCGCCTTGCAAAAATCCCGTCGCTTCATACGATGTCGTCCCCTTTCTCAGTTTTTTCTAGTATATCGCATCCCGGTATCAAAAATCAACGGGGCAGCTGCATTTTGCAGCCGCCCCGCGGTGTGTTATCATGAGATTCAGTCGAGGTGCTGGCAGTACTCGACGATGTGGCGGAACATCTGCTCCACAGCCGGAGCCATGGCGGTGGGCCGCTGAACGGCCAGACCGACCACGCGGTCTTCTTCCGGCTGGATAGGGTAGATCTTGACCCCGGCCGTGCACTTGCGCAGCAGCATCCGGGGCATGATGGAGATGCCCAGACCAGCTTCCACCATCGCGATGTTGGACTGGTCGTCGATGACGTGGCAGCGGCGCTCGGTGGCGATGGAATATTTCTTGAGGAACTGGCGCATCTCGGCGTCGGTGGCATCCCACTGGACGACGAAGTTCTGGCCGTTCATCAGCTCCGGCGTCATGACGCCGCGAGGCGGTTCGGGCCAGTCCATGGGGGTGATGCAGAGCAGCGGCTCACGGAACAGCTCGGTGAGGGTGAACTCCTCCCGACAGTTGTTGGAGAGGAAGGCCATGTCCACCTGCCCGGTGCGCAGCCACTCCTTCACGTCGTCGTAGGTGCCTGATAGACCTCGACCTCGATCTGCGGGAACTGGGCCATGAAGCCCTTGAGGATGTCGGGCAGCAGCCCGGCACAGACGGAGTTGAAAGCGCCCAGCTTCACTTTGCCCTTCTCCAGGCCGTTCAGCCGTGCAATGCTCTGCTGCAGGGCCTCGTCGCTGTTCAGGACGGCCCGGATGGACGGATAGAGCGAGGCACCGTAGCTGGTCATGGTGACGCCGTTCTTGCCGCGGTTGAATAAGGTAAAGCCCAGCTCAGCCTCCATCACCGCAATGGCGTGGCTGATGGCAGACGGGGTCAAGTGCAGCTGCTGGGCGGCTTTGTTAAAGCTGCCCTGCCGCGCGACTGCGTCAAAAATTTCATAGGAAAACAGCGTCATATCCCATGCCTCCTTCCGTTTTCTCGTTCGGAGACGCTTCATTCTCTGTGAATCTTTTTCATCTTTGATTTGAGATAGTTCAATTATCTTCTTGATTGTACTATTCCAAGCTCGTTCTGTCAAGCATTTTCGGGCCGATTTCTGGGCACGGCAGGCGGATCTTGTCAAATCGGATGCAGGATTTGGAGAAGAGAGATCGTATAAAACAAAAGAACGAAAAAAGACACGGTGCAAACGATTGAAATGAGGGAAATTGAATGGAAACACTTCAAACACAGACCCGGCCGGGCCTGAGCGGAACGGCGCTCAAGCTCGCTGCCTGCATCACCATGCTCATCGACCACATCGGGGCCTCCTGCATCGAGGCGACCTATGGGGTCGCATACCGGACGCCACCGCAGATCCTGCAACTGGATCGGGTGCTGCGGCTCATCGGGCGGCTGGCCTTTCCCATCTTCTGCTTCCTGCTTGTGGAAGGCTTCCTCCACACCCATGATGTGAAAAAGTACATCGAGCGGCTGTTCCTGTTCGGGCTTCTCAGCGAGGTCCCCTTTGACATGGCTTTCTTCAAGACGCCGTTCCATTGGGGCAATCAGAACGTGTACTGGACGCTGGCGCTGGGCGTGCTGGCCATGGCGCTGCTGCAAAAATCCGAGGATGCCGACGGCAATGCGGCCTGGACGGGCCGTCTCGCAGCGCTGGGCTGTGCAGTGGTGGCCCAGCTGGCGGGGACAGACTATGGGGCCATTGGCGTCGCGCTCATCGTGGCGCTGTACCTGACCCGGAACGACCGGAGGTATCAGTGCATCATCGGCGCGGGGATGATGCTGTTTGAAATCACAGCCCCGCTGGCGTTCGTGCTGCTCTGGTTCTACAACGGTGAGCGCGGCCGCTGCCCGCAGTGGGCCAAATGGGCATTCTACGGGTTCTATCCTGTGCATCTGACGCTGCTGGCGCTGGTGACGAATCTGCTCCTGGCATGAAATACAGCCGCCCTGGAAGCCCCGGAGCGGCTGCTTTTTTGTGCCCGACAATGGAAAAAGCCCGATGAACTCAAAGGATCATCGAGCTTTTTCTTGGCGGAGTAGGAGGGATTTGAACCCTCGCGCCGTTGTTTAGACGACCTACGCCCTTAGCAGGGGCGCCTCTTCGGCCTCTTGAGTACTACTCCAGAGCAAAGTGTGTTACACTGATTCAAAAAAATGGCGGAGAGAGTGGGATTCGAACCCACGGTGCGTTGCCGCACGGCAGTTTTCAAGACTGCTTCCTTAAACCACTCGGACATCTCTCCTCGTGGGCACCCGCACACGCCGTACCGAATGCCTATTTACTTTACCAGATTTCCAGCCTGCTGTCAACCCCAAATTGAAAATTTCTCCACAATGCAGACCAAAAATGATTTTGCGACAACTTTTTTTCGAGCCAAAACAAAACTTTCTCTTTACTTGCACAGCCTTTTGTTGTATAATAAAAACAGCAAGAAACAAACCCGACGGACGAGAACAGAGGAGTGTTGAACGATGTCGTTTCCGGAGCTGTTACGGCAATGCCGCAAGCAAAAGCATATGAGCCAGGCGGAACTTGCGTCACTTTTGGGCGTTACCCAGCAGGCAGTGGGCAAATGGGAGAGCGGGAAAAGCTCCCCGGACCCTGCCACGGTGGCCAAGCTTGCCGAAATCCTGGATACCACCGCAGACTACCTGCTGGGCCTGTTCGATCCCGCCAGCGAGGGCCAGACCGAGGAGCGCTTCTTCGGCAGCTATGTGTACAGCCTGATCCCGGTCATCGGCACGGTCAAGGCCGGTTACGGCGCGCTGGCCTATGAGGAGGACTACGGCAAGGAATATGCCCGCGTCAAAGACCCCTCCAGCTACTTCTATCTTGTGGTGCGCGGCGACAGTATGGAGCCCCGCATCCACGATGGCGATCTGGCTCTGGTGCACCGGCAGGATACGCTGGAAAACGGCGACCTGGGCGTCCTGATCTACGGCGACGAGGGCGAAGGCACCCTCAAGCGGTATCTGCAGCGGGGCAACTGTGTCGTGCTGCAGCCCTTCAACCCGGCTTACAAGGAGCTGGTCATCAAGGGCGAAGACCTGAACCGCCTGCACATCGCAGGCCGCGTGGTCGAGACCAAGGCCAAGTGGTAACCAATTTGCGCTGAAAAGGCTGCTGCAAGGATGCGGCAGCCTTTTTTGATAAACGAACGGAGGTGCGGCATGGAACAGTCGCTGATGGAAAAGCTGACCATTCTGGCAGACAGCGCGAAATACGATGTAGCCTGCACGTCCAGCGGAGCGTCCCGCGCGGCAAAGGCGGGCAGCATGGGCAGTTGCTACGCGCCGGGCTGCTGCCATCCTTTACGGCGGACGGCCGCTGCGTCAGCCTGCTCAAGGTGCTGATGACCAACTGCTGTGCCTTCGATTGCAGCTACTGCGTCAACCGCAGGTCCAACGATGCGCCCCGCGCCACCTTTTCGCCGTGGGAGCTGGCCGAGCTGACCATCGAGTTCTACCGCCGCAACTACATCGAGGGGCTGTTCCTGTCCAGCGCGGTGCTGGTCAGCCCGGACTACACCACCGAGCGGATGCTCAAGACCCTGCGCCTGCTGCGGAACGAATACCATTTCGGCGGGTACATCCACGCCAAGGCCATCCCCGGCACCAGCCCGGAACTGCTGGAGCAGCTGGGTTTTCTGGCCGACCGCCTGAGCGTCAATGTGGAGCTGCCCAGCGAGAGCAGCCTGAAACTGCTGGCCCCGGACAAGGGGCGGCACTCCATCTTCCGGCCCATGAAGCAGATCGCAGTGGAAGGAGCCGCCAACCGGGAGGAACTGACCCTCTACCGCAGAGCGCCCCGGTTCGCGCCCGCCGGTCAGAGTACCCAGATGATCGTGGGGGCTTCGCCGGAGACGGATCATCACATCCTCAAGCTGACCGAGGGAATGTACCAGAAATACAGCCTCAAGCGGGTGTTCTACTCCGCCTACATCCCCGTGGCCGAGGATACCCGCCTGCCCGCGCTGGACACCAAGCCCCCGCTGCTGCGGGAGCACCGGCTTTATCAGGCGGACTGGCTGCTGCGGTTCTACCAGTTCAAAGCGGACGAGATTTTGGACGCCGATCACCCGAACTTCAACCCCTATCTGGACCCGAAATGCAACTGGGCGGTCCAGCATTACGGGCTGTTCCCGGTGGACGTAAACCGGGCCCCCTTCGAGATGCTGTTGCGGGTGCCGGGCATCGGCCCCAAGAGTGCCCGGCGTATCTGGCATGCCCGGAAACAGGCCTCGCTGGGGCTGGATGAGCTGAAGCGGATGGGCGTGGTGCTCAAGCGGGCCCAGTATTTCATCACCCTGGCCGGGGCTTTGCCGGGGCGCATCCGGGGCGGGGCAGCGCGGGCCGGGAGCGGATCACGAGCGCCCTCATCGACCCGAACGTCTTCAGCGGCG
>ENA-OQCO01000769-OQCO01000769.1-human-gut-metagenome-genome-assembly--contig:-NODE-769-length-15770-cov-1.597839_pt1 | contig 15770 bp, 24 predicted proteins | sample MGYA00242500_ERZ504582 | MGnify/ENA primary metagenome ERZ504582 (study PRJEB26092, sample SAMD00036346) | human gut metagenome | host: Homo sapiens | study: EMG produced TPA metagenomics assembly of...
TTTGTCCCTGCGCTCCACCTGCTTGACCGTCACCGTACCGCCCTGGCAGGCAGTTTTCAGCTGTTCGGCATCGGCTTTTTGTCCATGCGGGCGCTGGCAGCGGTAAAACCGGGGCAGGTCCAGAGCCACAGAATAGAACGGCACCGGCTTGAAGGCGTCGATCTCTGTCTCCCGCTGGACGATGAGGGCCAGCGTCGGGGACATGACCCGCCCGATATTGAGGGTGCGGTGGTACAGCACCGAAAACAGCCGGGTGGCGTTGATACCCACCAGCCAGTCGGCCTTGGCCCGGCAGAGGGCCGCCTGGTGCAGCCCGTCATAGTCCGCGCCGGGGCGCAGGTGTGCAAAGCCATCCCGGATGGCGGAATCCTCCATGCTGGAAATCCACAGCCGTTTCATGGGTTGGGTACAGCCCGCTAGGCAGTAGACCGTGCGGAAGATCAGCTCGCCCTCGCGCCCGGCGTCGCAGGCGTTGACCACCTCATATACATCGTCCCGGTGCATGAGGGTGCGCAGTGTGTTCATCTGCTTCTGTTTGTCCCTCGCTACGGTGTACTGCCAGCTATCCGGCAGGATGGGCAAGTCCTCCCTTCGCCATTTGCCGTACTTTTCGTCGTAGGCGTCCGCATCCGAAAGCTCCGCAAGATGCCCGAAGCACCAGGAAACGAGATAGCCGCCGCCCGAAAGAAAACCGTCCTCGCGCCTGCCTGCGCCAAGAACGGCGGCAATGCTCCTTGCCACGGAGGGCTTTTCACACACAACCAATCGGTATTCGTTCATATTCCTTTATTCCTCCTCATCGTTGATATCGAAATCATCCGGCGCGTCCCAGCCCTTTGCCCGCAGGAACTCCTTGCGCAGGGTGTTGTTCCCGCAGTCCTCGATGGCCTTCTCCACATACAGGTCGCAGTTTGCGTAGCTGTATTCGTCGAAATAGTATTTGAAGTCGTAGTAGATGGATTTGACGGGCTTGGGGGTGCGGAGCAGCGCCTCCGCGTCCCCGCAGCCCGCTTCCACGGCTTTTACGATCTTCTGCCGGATGAGGTATTCAAAGGCTTTCTTGCCGCCCCGGTATCCGGGCTTTTGGGAGAGCGTCTGCCGGATGAAAAGTGCCTGCTCGCGCTTCATGACCTGAATCAGCTTCTCGCGGGGCGACAGCTCCATGGGCGATTCTGTGCTGACTGTCTGTGTCACTTTTCTTCATCCTCCCCGGCGTCCGTCTCGTCCTCGGCTTCAAACTCGTAATCCTCATCTTCCTCGTCCTCGCCGTAGTCGTAATCGTCCAGATCGTCCGCCCCACGGGTGTCGGCCTTGGGCTTGCGGAGCTTGAACCAGTACAGCGCACCGCCGCCTCCCATTAGGAGCAGGAGGACGACCACAACAAGCCCCGCGCCGTTGGCGCTCTTTTCGGGCGCGGTCTCCGCAGGCTCGGCGGGCTGTGGCGTGGTTCCGTCACTTCCTTGCCCGCGCACTCGCTCATATTGGTTCTGCACACCTTGCAGCCCGTGTTGATCTTGCCAACGGCGCATTTGTCCGTGCAGGAGCAGGCGGGGACGATGCTCTCGCCGTCCTTGGTCAGTGCCAGCAGGTCGGCCTCGTCCACAAGATTCAGGAAATGGACGTTCTCATTGCCCTTATCGTCCCGGTCGATGATGAGATAAAAGGTATTGCCACCCTTGGTCGTCACGGTGATGAACTGCTTGCCTGCGCCGAAAGCGGAGCCGATGTCGTCCATGAGCGTCAGGTTGCCGTCCGGGGTCAGGGGTGCGGAACCTCCGGCAGCGGTGTAATATTGCAGCAGTATCTCCAGAAGTCCCGCCATATCCGTATCGTTGCCGCTGTTTTCTGTCGGTGCGTTCATGACCTCAAGGTATTTGCCGTATACATAGCCGGTCTGCTCCGGCACGACCACCTTGTACCAGCCGTTGCTTTCCTCCAGCACCTTCACCTCCGCGCCGTTGAGCAAACGCCCGATCACGGTGTAATCCGTGCCGGGGCCGGTGCGCAGGTTCAAATAGGTGCGGACGTTGACCACCTTTCCGGCCTGCTCCCGTTTGGCGGGAAGCGTCCAGCTCCGATCCCCGATGGTCACGGTATGGCTCCCATCCGCATTTTCGGTCACAAACACGGTCAGGGTCTGTCCGTTTGGGGTCTGCTCACCGGTATTCGTATTCTCCGGCTGTGTAGTTGCAGTTGGGCTTTCCATGGTCGGGTCGCCCATTGTCGAATCGACCATATCGCCGCCGCCTGCATAGGCCGTAACGGAAAAGACCGTCATGCAGAGCACGACGGCCAGCGTCACGGCAAAAAATCTCCATTTATTCTTCATCCGTAAAATCCTCCGTTTTTCTGTATTCGTCGGGCAGCGCCGCCGTGGGACGCTTTTCCAGCATCGCCATCAGCGCCGCGAGCTGCTCGATGGTCAGCCCGTTCTCGCGGACGATGCCCACAATATCCGTGTTTTCCAGCTTCAGAATCTGCTCGTCCAGGGCTTTGAGCCGTGCGGTCAGCGATGCGAGCTTTTCCGCCAGCTTCTCGCGCTCCTGACGCAGCTTTTCAAGTCGCGGGTTCATAACATCCTCCTTTTGCATTGATATGGTTGTTGCTAAGGCAATCTGCCGAACTGGAGAAAATGGCTTCGCCAGTAGCTCGTGTCGATGGAAGCGTAGTGAATGGGGTCGCCACAGTGGAGCATCCTGTTATTGCCCACATAGATGCCCACATGGGACGCGCCTGCGGTGTCGTAGGTCTTTTCAAAGAAAATAAGGTCGCCGGGACGGGCGCTTTCCGGGGAAACATAGGCGCACATGCCCCGCAGCCCCTCCGCGCCCAGCCTGCCGAAGCTCCAATGCAGGCCGCAGTTGTTGTAGACATACGAAACGAAGCCGGAGCAGTCGAAGGAGGTGGCGGGCGAGCTGCCGCCCCAGATATAGGGGTAGCCCAGATACTTCTCCGCTTCCTTGATGATGGCGGCGAACTGTTCATCCGCCAGCGCTTCCGGGGGTATCTCGTACTTCTCATACTGGGTGTGGTAGTACCGGTTCACATACGGGGAGCCGGGGAACAGGTCGGGGCGGTTGCCCAGCACGCTCATATACACGGCGTACATGGAGAGCTGATCGTGGGACATGATATGCACCGGCACATGGGAGAGGTTGAAGTTTTCAAGCGTGACCGTACAAATATAGTAGGTGTACGGCACTTCCACCTCATACTCGTAGCTTTGCAGATTGCCGTTTTCGTCGGTGTAGTAGCCGATATGCGTTTCGGTGCGGTATCTGGTTTCCGTGGCGACGGTTTCCGTTAAGATATACTGCTTTTCAAACAGCGTCTCCAGAACCCCGCCTATTTCGTCAATCGTCCATTCTCCGCCCTTGAGGGCGGTAATCATGGAAATGAGCACGTAGGGGTCGTGCTCGATCTCGTCCAGGTCAAAATGGTACTCGTCATAATCGTGGGTGCTTTCGTAGCTGTTCAAATATTCCCGCAGCTCGTCCTCCATGGCGCAGTAGGCGGCTTCCGCCGCCAGCATATCCGCATCCTCCAGCGGATAGGTGGAGGCCGCAACGCCGGACACCCCGCCCTGAAACAGCGTGGAACAGGAGGAAATGCAGGTCATGAGCAGCAGTATCGCGGCGGCGACGCCGCCCGCGATGAGGAAGCCCTTCTTGTGCCGGACAAAAAAGCTGCCGGCCTTTTTGCTTCCCTCGGCGGCGCGCTTTGCCGCCTTCGCGGTGGTCTCGGACGCTTTGACGGTATTCCTCGCGTCGTTCCCCGCTTTTGCGGCGGCGTATTCCTTTTTAATGGCCTGCTTCTGCCGCCAGCGGGAATAGGGGTTGGAAGCCCTGCCGTATTCCTGCTCGTACTGTTTGTTCAGCGCCTTGAGATTGGCTTTGTCTGCGGCGGCTTCCGCCTTGTCCGCCCTGCGGTAGGGCTTTTCCGCATGGGAGCGGTGCGCCGATTCCGCAATGCGCCGGGTGCGCTCCGCCGTCTCGGTCAGGGTGTTCGCCGCCTCCGTGCCGGGGTTGTCGTCGCCCTCCTCCCGGAGCTTGCGGTGGACTGCGCTGCGGACGGTATCCAGCGGCGCTTTCCTTGCGGCGTGCGCCAGCTTGGAGGGCGGACGCTTTTTGTCCGCCTCCTCAAAGAAAAGGCGCGTCGTGACCTTGCCGCTCTCACTGTCCACAACGCGCTTTTTGACCTTAACGGTTTTCTTGGGAATTTTCGCTTCGGCCTTTTCCAGCTTAACCGCCGCCCTGTCCGCCTTGCGGACAGCTCGTTCCAGCTCCGGCAGGGCGCGTTCTTCCTCGGTGAAAATCAGCCTTGGCGAGCGTTTTGCCATATTCATCACCTCGATTCTGTGGGGATTGGATCGTCATACGCACGCGGCAAAGACGGCCTGTTCGCTGGCGTCTTTGCCCTCTGCAACCTCACGGGGCTGCCAGGCGCGGATTTTCTCCGCGATTTTCAGAAAATGCGCCTTTCCGGCAGGCGTGACGAGGGTGTATTCGCTTTTTGTGCCGTTGGGAAGGTAAAAATCTCTGGTCACAAACAGCGGGTCGTTGCGCTTGCCGGCTCTGACAAATACACGGTCGCTGCGGTGACGGTCTCTGAACACATACCCCTTTTCCAGCAGGTAGCCGATAAATTTCTTCTGCGGAACGCCCAGCTCCTTGGCGGTATAGCGGAGACAGGTCAGGCTCTCAACGCCCACAAAGGAATCGTAGTAGCTGGCCTTCGGAGCCAGCCGCGCGTTCTCGGCCTCCGCCTTTTTCAGCGCCTCCCGCGCGGCGTTCGCCTTTGCGTTTTCCGCACGGAGCTTGCCGATATACTCCGAGATCAGCTCGGGGTGCTCATCCATCCGGCTAAGAAGCGCATCCGTCATATACGCGCCGTGCTTGCGGATGGAGGGAATGACCTCATGGGTAATCCAGCGCTTGAAGGCTCTCGCTTCCGGCTTGCGGGAGCCGAGAATAAGCGAGTACAATCCAGATTCAGAGATGATAGACATTCGCTGCCTGCCGCCGGGGGTGCTCACTGAATGAGCACCCTTTTCGTCGTCGTCGAGCCTGCTTAAAGCCCGGTTTGTTTTTTCAAGCTCCAGCGCTTTACACACGTCGGCTGCTACAAACCACGGGTCGCTGTCAATCAGGATGCTGCGTACAGCTCCGAACTCCGGGTTTTCAAAGATCATCAGGTTGTTATTCATATTCGCACATCCTTTCTCGTTTCTATTCTGACTGCACCTGCTCAGATAACTTGGTCGTGATGATTTTGTACAGTTCCGTATCCTTGGGAAAGCGGTCTACGAAGGGCAGGATCACGCTGCCGTAGAACAAAAGCCCCTCGCCCTCGGCGGATTGGGTCACATACGAGAGCTGGTGCGGCGAGATATTGAGCTGCTTCGCAAGAATCTGCCGGTCGCCGGAAGCCTGATTGAGCATATACACATAGTCGGAGTTTTCAAAGATGTTCTCCACCTCACGGCTGGAGAGCAGGTCTTTGACGTTCTGGGTGATGCCCGTGGGAACGCCGCCCCACTTGCGAAAGCGCTTCCATATCTCCACCGTATAGGCGGCGGTCTGCTCCTCCTTCAAAAGAAGGTGCATCTCGTCGATGTAGTAGCGAGTGGACTTGCGCTGCTCACGGTTGATCGTGACGCGGTTCCACACCGCGTCCTGCACCACCAGCATCCCGATCTTTTTGAGCTGCTTGCCCAGCTCCTTGATATCGAAGCTGACCACGCGGTTTTGGATATTCACGTTGCTGCGGTGGTTGAATACGTTGAGTGAGCCGGTGACGTAGATTTCCAGCGCCGTGGCGATATACTGTGCCTCCTTCTCATCCTGCCTGCGAAGCTCGTTGTACAAGTCCTCCAGAATCGGCATCTTCTCCGGGCGGGGGTCGCTCAGGTACTCCCGGTAAACAGAGCGCACACAGCGGTCGATGATGGTCTTTTCCACCGGCATGAGGCCGTCCTTGCCGCCCACGATCAGCTCGCACAGGGACAGGATGAAGTCGGATTTCAGGCTCAGCGGGTTTTCATCGTCGCTGTAATTCAGGTTCAAATCCATGGGGTTCAGGTAGTCGGTGGAGGTGGGCGAGATTTTCACCACCTGCCCGTGCAGGTGCTCCACCAGCGGCCCGTACTCCGCCTCCGGGGTCGCAGATGATGATATCGTCGTTTGTGACGAGGAACACGTTGGCGATCTCCCGCTTGGCGGAGAAGGACTTGCCGCTTCCGGGCGTGCCCAAGATCAGCCCGTTGGGGTTTTTCAGCAGCTTTCTGTCTACCATGATGAGGTTGTTGGAAAGGGCGTTCAGCCCGCAGTACAGGGCTTCCTTGCCGTCCTGAAACAGCTCCTGGGTGGTAAACGGCACAAAAATCGCCACGCTGGATGTGGTGAGCCCCCGCTGGATCTCGATCTGGTTCAGCCCCAAGGGGAGGCTGCTCATGAAGCCCTCCTCCTGCTGAAAGTCCAGCGCGTGAGCTGGCAGTTGTACTTCTGGGCGATGGAGCCCGCCTGAAAGACGTTGTTGCCGAGACGCTGCCTGTTGTCCGCCACGTTCACCACAAGGAAGGTCAAAAGGAACATACGCTCGTTGCGGCTTTGCAGCTCCTGCAAGAGCTTTTTCGCCTCCGTGCCGTAGGTGGCGAGGTCGGAGGGGATAATATCCATATCGTAGCCGGAGCGCACCGCCTTTTTCTGCTCCTCAATGGTCATCTTCTGCAAATCGGTGATCTTGCGCTTAATGGTCTTGATTGCTTTCACCTGATCCACGGACCGGACGTGCATACTGACGATAAGGGAGCTTTCCATATCGAGAAAATCCGCCAGCATCCGGTCGTTGAGCTCCGGCGCTAAAATCTGCAAGAAGGATACGCAGCCGGTCTTGCTGCCCACGCCGAAGCTGCTGCCGGTCTTGAACTCAAAGGCGCTGGGCGCGATGAAGTCCTTCACCGACAGCCCGGAGGGAGCCAGCCAGTCCCACGAAAAGCGGAAGGGCTGCGGCTCGTCCATGTGGAGCATCCCGTGCAGCAGGCGCAGGCGCTCCATTCCGTTCAGGCTCTCCGCCGTCACGCCCAGACGGCGGAAGTTGTTGAGGATATCCGTCTCGATGCGCTCCAATCGGGCTTTGCCGCCTTCAGGCTGTCCGCCTCCACGCCGAAGGTCAGGTATTTGGTCTTAATCAGCCCGTTGTTGCCGCGGGCAAGCTGGCTTTGCAGCATCCCGGTGTACTCGGTGCGGAGCTTGTCGAAGCAGTCGCCCTGCAAGGGGATGGCGATGCGCCGGGCGTAGGTATCCCGCGTGGCGGAGAGGTTGATAAAGGAGAGCTGGAAACGGATGGAGGAATCAAAATAGTTGAGGAAGTCACACCAGCCGTCGAAAATGGCGGTCTTGTCCTCGTTCTGGTTGAGCTGATAGTTGATATCCTGAAACTGCACGGTTTTCGTGTAGTAATTGTCCGTCACGCGGCACACGCCGTCGGGGTACATCCGCTGAAAGGGGATGCTGTCCTGGGCGGACTTCTTTCGCTTATCCTGACGCTTGGCTCTTGCAATCGCCGCGTCGATCTGCTTTCGCTCGGCTCGTGTGAGCTTTCTTGCGGGGGTTTTGTTTGTGGACAATCGCGTAGACCTCCTTATCCAAAATATCCTGCCGGTTCAGCAGGTCGTAGAAATTGTTCGTCCTGTACGGGCGCTGCTTGGGGCGCAGGAAGCACACCTGCACGATGTTGCGGATGAGCTTCTCCGGCGGCTGACCGTTCTTTTCGTACATGGCCAGCAGGAAGAAGGGCAGCATGACCAGCATCATGCAAAGAGCCGCCGCGCTGCTGCCGATATGGCCCTTGAGCAGAAAGAAAAGCGGTACGCCGATGAGCGCGCCGCCGCCGAAGCACAGAATCTGCCGTTTTGTTAAATTGAACATGACCTTGGTTTTCACCGCGTTCAAGTCCTTGGGTACGGGAACGTATGCCAAATTTCATCACCTCCGTCAGTGAGCGTGGAACAGGCTCCTGGCAAGGGAGCTCGTCTTAAACAGCGTGAAGCACAGCAGCACCGTGTACCCCATGCACGTCCATATGGCTGCCGAGACGCTGCTCTCCACCACGATGTTCTGAATCAGCACCGCGTAAATCGCCACGCAGACGATGATGAGGAAGCCCTGAAAGCCCAGCGCCAGCAGGCTTCTGAGGTAATTCTGGCCCATCTGCCCCATTCCCGGTTGGCCATGGTCGCCATGGGGATGGGCGCGATGGAGGTCACGCAGTAGATCTCGATCATTCTGCCGTAGCAGATGATGAAAATGCAGATGGTCAGCGCCCACATGGAAAGATGCACGACCACGGACTCCAGCCACAGCCCCAGCAGCGACCATACCTCCATTTCCGCAAGCGCTGCTTCAAATCCCGCGATATGCTCGTTGAACGTCAGAGACGTGTCCGATATGATGATGCCCGACGCGCTGTTGACGACGCTCTGAGCCGCTTCGAACACGCCCATGACGATGTTCCATGTGTTGGTGACGATGAGCACGGCGCAGGCGGTTTTGAATATCCACTTGAAGAACATCCAGGTGTCCACGTCGTGCATGTTGTTCTTTTCCGTAATGAGCTGGATCAGCTCCAGCGTCATGACAAAGGCCAGGACAACGCCCGCGATGGGCAAAATCACATTGTCCGACAGCGTTCGGATCATGCCGTAGACGCCGCTGTTCCAGCCCTGGGGCGTAGCGCCCACCTGTCCGGCGATGCCCGCCACGCGGCTGTTCACGTTGTCAAACAGTCCGTTCACGTTGTCCATGATGCCGCTGACCAGCAGCTCCTTCAGCCATTCGGTGAATTTCTGCCATATCAAATCCAATGGGCTTTACCCTCCTTTCCCGCAGCGCCCGCCCAGAGGGGCGGACGCCGCGAAGGATTTGTGCGGGCGATTAACCGAACAGGCCGGAGAGCAGGGGAACGAGAATGACGCCGATGAGCGCCACGCCGCCGCCCGCCATGAGCTGTTTCATACCCTGGGATTTTGCACCGGGGTTGTCGTTTCCGTAGCCTTCCAGCAGGTTAATGGCTCCCCAAATGCCGAGGCCGGCACCGAGGGCGATGACGAGGGTCTGGAGAACGCCGACAGCAGAGTTGAAAAATTCCATATTTGTGTTGCCGGAATCATTGGGTGTTGGTTGTGTTGAAATCTCGCGGGTACAGCAGGAGCCGGAGCGAAAGCTGCGATGCAGCCCCGATTCCGGCTTCTCCTTTCAATTTTTCGTTCATGGATTCGTTCCGACCCTGCAAGCGAGGAGGCGTCTTTTCTCATCTGTATCTATATGAAAAGCCGCCGCGCGCTTGGCGGCGGGCTTGTGCGTTCAGACGCGGCCAGCGTCGAACACCTCGTATACCTCATCCGCTTTCGGCACCAGCCTTGTGGAGAGGTATTTCTCGATATCGAAGGCATTCCTTGGGTTTGCGTCCGACAGATACTTATAATTGGGGTGACGGGTGATGTCGTACTTATCCGAGAGGAAGGGGCGCACGCCCCGAAGCTGCAAGATGCACTTGCCGCCGTCCAGCACCGCCAGCTCATCTATCGTGGCAAGGTCTTTTCCCAGCTTCTGATAGTTCAGGCTGTGGGAAACCTCCCGTCCACGGCTCTCGCCGGTATTGAAGGTGTCGATGGTCTCTTTCCCCAGCGCCTGATTCAGCTCCTTCAGCGTGCCGGGCTCCTTGCCGCCCAAGAAGATGGAGCTGTCGCAGTTGCCTATGATGGTGTCGGCGTTGTCCTTGTACAAAGCTTTAGCTGACTTTGGGCTTGCAGCACCAGACAGGCGGAAATCTCGCGGCTGCGGATGGTAGCCATGAGCTTCTCCAGATTCGGTATCTGCCCGATGTTGGCGCACTCGTCGATGAGGCAGCGCACATGGACGGGGAGCCTGCCGCCGTACACGTCGTCGGCCTTTTCACACAGCAGGTTAAATAACTGGCTGTAAATCATGGAAATGAGGAAGTTGAAGGTGCTGTCGGTGTCGCTCATGATGAGAAACAGCGCCGTTTTCCGGTCGCCCAGGGTGTCCAGCTCCAGCTCATCGTACATGGTGATCTCCCGCAGCTCTTGAATATCGAAGGGCGCAAGGCGCGCGCCGCAGGAAATATTGATCGACTTAGCTGTTTTGCCCGCGGCTAATTTGTATTTTTTATATTGCCGCACGGCGAAGTGATTCGGCTCCCGCTGCGCCAGCTCCTTGAAGGCCAGATCCACGTTGTTCTCAAAGGTCTCATCGTCCTCGCGTACCTCCATGGCGTTGATGAACTCGATGAGGGTGGCGAAGTTCTGTTCCTCCTCGGGGGCTTCGTAATGGATATAGCCGATGAGCGCCGTGTAGAGCAGCGTCTCGGCCTTCTGCCAGAAGTCATCCCCGGATTTCCCGTCCCCCTTGGTGTTGGCGATGAGGGTCGTGACCAGCTTCAAAATATCCTTCTCACTGTGGATATACGCAAAGGGGTTGTAGTGGTGGGACTTCTTGAAGTTGATGGAATTAAATATCTTCACCTTGTAGCCATTACGGAGCATGAGCTTTCCGCACTCCACGGCGATGCTGCCCTTCGGGTCGGTGACAACGTATGAGCTGTGTAATTGCATGAGGTTTGGCTTAATGAAAAACCGCGTCTTGCCGCTGCCGGAGCCGCCTACCACTAGTACGTTCTTGTTCCGCGCCGTCTTGGGGTCTTTGGGGCGGTTGGACATCATGAGCCGCTCGGTCTGGGTGAGAATGACGTTGTTCTCAAACTTCGGATCGACGTAAGGGGCGATATCCTCGGGCTTGCCCCAACGGGCAGAGCCGTATTCCAGATTTTGCGGAATTTCTTAGCGTTTTTGCCTTTGACGTACACGATAAGCCGAATGAGCAGAGCGGCGGCAACGCCCACGCACAGGTCGATGGGGTGAAAGCTGGGGAGCGCGGACTGGAATGCGGCGGCGAAGCCCTCCATGAGGTGCAGCACTTTCCCCGAAAAGTCCGTGCCGGGGGCAAGCCTCCACGCCTGCCCCAGCTTGGTGGCAAAGAGGGCGATGAAGGCATACGGCAAGTTGGGCAGAATGGCTTTTTTGATGTTTACGGTTTTCATAGCTCCAGCCTCTTGTCCTTGTTGCGCACCCTGGTCACGTCCTTTGCGATCTCCGGCGCACGGAGCGCTCTGAGCATCCGGATGACGGACGGCTTCTCCTTTGCTTTTGCCTTCTTCCCGGTGTACTCGGTAAAGGCGGCGGTGAGCGCATCCGCGTCCCGCGCCTTGAAAAAGACGAGATACCTGGGGATCTCGCCGGTTTTGTCCTTCTTGATGGCGTAGTCCACGCCGTACTTGCGCGCCACACGGTCAAAGCCCTTGATGTTCCGCTCCGTGACCTCGATGTTGGACACGCCCTGGTTCTGACCGACAAGCTGCTTCACCGTCTGCTTGCCGGTGGGCTTTTCAGGCGCACCGCGCGCCTTTGCCAGCTTCTTCTCCTTGCGGCTGGCAAGGTATTTGAGAATGGCGGCCTTTAACAGCCGCGCCGTGAGCTTGGTTGCGCTGATGACCAGCGTGACCGCTCTGTTTTCGACTTCCTCCTGCATGGGTCATTCCTCCCTTCCTGCATACTCCTCAAAGCGCCGTCATCGCTCTGTCACCGGAGCGGTCTTGCCTTTGGGGGCAGTCTTTTGAGGCTCGGTAGGGATCGCCATAATCTTGCTGCCCATCTTCAAAAAGGCTTCCGGCTGACGGAACTTTTCCTCGTATTTCTGTTGCAGCTCCTTCGGCAGAGATGCAAAGTTCTCATCCCCCAGACCGCAGAGGAAGAATTTACCGGCCACAATATCGTAGATATCGCCGTCCTCGTCCCGCAGGGCGCGGTTCAGGGGCTTGCCCTCCAGCTTGGCTTCCTCCCCGCAGATCAGCGCCACGGGGTCGTCATATGGGTAAATCGCTTCGATATAGCCGTCCACCGCCTTCTGCAAGGAGGCAAGGTCGGAGCCGATGCGCTCCACGCGCGGGTACTGTCCCGGCTCCACCATGAGCACCTCGATGGTGTCGTCCGGCGCTCTTTCGGTGGAGATTTCCTTGCCGTCATTGCTCTCAAACTCCACCTCCACGAAATTGTCCGCATCCAGAATATGATCCCCGGCGTGCCACTGGTCGCTTACCATCTGTTGAGCTTCCTCTTTGGAAGAAGCCTCCACGGACACGGTGAGCTTCAGCGTTTCGGTGATGGTCACGTCAAATTCCTTCATGCGCGCCGCCTCCCTCGTCAATTTCAGCCGGAAGAAAGGGAAAGAGCAGCTCCGCCACTGCCTTGACCACAGCTTCCGCTTCCGCAATGGACAGCTCGATTTCTTCGCTGTCATCCTCCGTATCGGGTGCATCTTCATATGGGGCTTCGGGGCTTTTCTCAAGGTCATTGGCATATACGCCGCGTTCGTCGCAGCAGTCACAGTGGATGTGTACGTCGCCGTAGATGTTGATGGTTACGTTCATGGATAAACCTGCCTTTCTCAGCGCTCGTTCCGGCGCTGCTGTTTTTTCTGCCACTGCTCCAGCAGCTTGATGATGGTCTGCTGCATTTGCAGGGGCGTGTAGCTTCGGGGGAAGTATTTGCGGAGGGTATCGCTGCTCAGCGTGATGCGCTCCTGTTCCTCCTTCTTTTCCTCGGACATGATGGAGCGCATGGCCTCCTTCGTGCATTTTCCCTCCCGGCTGAGCTTCTTGAGCCGCTGCGCCTGGGAAAGCGAGGGCGTGTTCTGGGAATAGTCCATTGCGTCCAGAAACTGCTTCTGCTCGTCATGGGTGAGATACGACAGCTCCACGGCGGGGCTGAACGCGATCTCCTTGCTGTCCACCTTTTCTTGAATCTCAGGGACAAGCTCATTGAGACGAACAAACCTTTGTACCTGACTTCGGCTGGCGTTAGCGTCATTCGCTACGATGCTGACAGCCCACGATGACTTCTCCCCAACTTGGGGAGAAGTTGAATCGGTTTGCAGTTCCAGCTTTTTCCCCTGATGCTTCAACGCTTCCAGCTTCATTTTGTACGCCTGCGCCCGCTCCATGGGGCTGATGGTTTCCCGCTGCAAATTGCTGTCCACCATGAGGATCACCGCCTCGTCGTCGTCAAGATTGCGGACGATGGCCGGTATGGTTTTCAGCCCCGCAAGGTCTGCGGCATGGAGCCGCCTGTGTCCGGCTACCATCTCGTATCCGCCCTCCGGTGCGGGGCGGATGATGGCGGGGTTGAGAACGCCCACCTGCATGATGCTGTCGATGGTCTGCTGCATGAGCTCGTCGTCCGTCACCTTGAAGGGGTGGTTCTTGAAGGGACGAATCTCTGACAGCGGTATCTGCTGTACCTGTTCGTTGGGTTTCTGTTTCGGCACTGTCGCATCACCTCCTGAAAATGCCAAAGCCGCAGGCGCTGACATGCGGCTCAGATGAAGCCCTCCGACATATCGTGACTGACAAGGCTTCGGTAGTAGTTCCCGATGGTCAGAGGGGCGTTATACAGCGTGGCTAAAAGATACTGGCGCATATTGCGGATGCGGGTGGTGTTTTCCTTCAGCCCGCCCACCACAAAGCGGATGTGCTCGCTGTTCAGCTTCAAAAACCGGCTCCTGACCACCTCGGCGGGCTTGTCGTCGCCGGAAATGCGGACGGAGCTCTTCGTCGTACAGACAACATCCACCAGCAGCTCCAGGATTTCTTCCAGCGTGTCCTGCTCGTATGGATAGTCTGTCAGGAGTGCGTCGTAGGCGATGTTCTCCGCGATAAGCTCTCTGTACCGCTCTCTCAGAGCCGCTTCGTTTCCTTTCGCTTCCCGCCCGTGATCCCTCCTGAACGAAGTGAAGGGAAAGGAATCAGTATCACTAAAATCAGTATCATTATTCTCAGTATTATTAGATCGTGATTTTAACGATTCCTGATCCGTGATTTTCACTGCTCCTGAATCGTGATTTTCACGGTTCTGGAATCGTGATTCCGGGGAAGGCGCGGTGCTGCCCGATGCGTTATCCACAAAATTCTTGACGTAGATGAGGTTGGGCTTGCCCAGCCCCTGCCTCTTGCGCTCGATGAGGCGGCATTTGCTCTCCAGCTCATGCAGCAGCTTTCCGGCCTTCTGGTCGGCGCAGCCAGGGCGGTCATGACCTCCTCGATGGTGAAGATGATATACACACGCCCCGCCCGATCCAGCCAGCCGTTCTTGCAGCTCAGGCTCATACGGTCAAGGAGCAGACCGTAGAGCACCTTGGCTTCTGCGGAAACGCTTCTGAACCGCTCCTCCGTGAACAGCACCTTGGGGATGCGGTAGAAGGAGAACTGTTCCGCTTCCGCGCCGTAGAAATAGTCATACATGGCTTCTGTCACGCTCCTTTGGAAGTCCTGCGGCGCGCATGACCTCTTTGGTACACCATCCGATGCAGGGGGCAGCCCTTCCGTAGGGACAGCCCTCGCACTCCGAAACGGGAGCGGCATTGTCCGCATTTGCTTCGTAAACTTGTTCTATGCCGTTCCGTCTTGCGGGCTTTTGCGGGACGGGACAGCAGCAGCCGTCCGGGTAGATGCAGCCCTTTAGCATCCCTTTTCGGTACAGGCAGTACCGGCAGTCATATACGTTGTAGCCCCACGACTTCCCATATGCTTTCACAATAACACCTCCTTCGCCCGCATCTGGGCAAAAAATAGCGCGCCTGCCGACCCAAGCGCCACTTTGGGTAACAGACGCGCTATGTACTATTTGCGCTTATTTATGTGATAAGGCTCAAAAACGCTGTATTTTCAGCACTTTTTGAGCCTTAATGTTTTTAGTCCTATTATTACAGCCTCGTCGGCGTAAATATCGACCATTTCCCAATCCGGATTACCGGAGATGAGTTCGGAATAGTATTGATTCTGGACGCGATAGGAATTAAGCTGATCTTCGCTGGAGGAACTGACGCGGGCATAGGCTGCGACGCGCAGCTTCCGCGCGACGATCTCATCGTGCGCCGGGATGACGATGACACGCTGCTGTTCCAGCGCAAGATTTCCGTTGGTCTGCTTCTTTGCCATGCCGTCCACCTCCCTCTGTAGCAACACACACTACTACAATATTTTCAGAATAGCTATGAACAAAACGGAGAAAAATCAAGCGTAAAGTGTGAAATTTGCACCAAGCTCGACAGCGATCCGCCGCGCGATCTTCTTGATGTCATTCTCAGAAAAACCGACCGTTCGGAGCGCTTTCAGGAGCTGGCAGATGCCTAAAAAATCAATGTTTGGATTCATAAGATTCTCCTTTAGCCACGGGGCGGCTCCGCAAACCGCAGAGCCGCCCCTGCTTTTGAAATTTTGATGCTTGCTCCTGTTCGACGCTTCTTCCCGGAGCCAAGGCAGCGGCTGAACGGCGGCTGGCGCCGCGCACGGGTCTTGCACCCCTCCGAGGATCTCTCCGAGCTGCCCCCATTACGTTCCGTTGTGGCTGGACAGGTGTACCATTATAGATTGGCAGGGTCTTCGCAAAACAGCTTGCCAAAGCTGCTTCCGGCTGGATGGGGCCGCTCGTCACCTTATTGGGCCGTCTTTATACAGCAGAGCTGTACAGGTGGTCTTCGCGCATCCGCCAAATCGCTTTCCCTCGTCGGGTTCTGCCAACTGATGTACTGTTGAATCGGATCTTTACTTTTCAAAGAACAGCCGAGGTAAATGTCCCTCTATTTAATCCGACAGAAAATCGCGTTTTGACCAGTCACTTTTTCAAAAATTTTTATTTT
>ENA-OQCO01000773-OQCO01000773.1-human-gut-metagenome-genome-assembly--contig:-NODE-773-length-15744-cov-2.580777_pt1 | contig 15744 bp, 16 predicted proteins | sample MGYA00242500_ERZ504582 | MGnify/ENA primary metagenome ERZ504582 (study PRJEB26092, sample SAMD00036346) | human gut metagenome | host: Homo sapiens | study: EMG produced TPA metagenomics assembly of...
GAAAAAGGCTTTTCGTGAGCTGCGAGTCTCAGTTTGTGGGAGATTTTATCCGAACGAGGGCGGCGTAGCGGGCTACGGCAACCGAATGAGGGTAAAATATACCGCAAAGTGGGGCTTGCAGATTGCGGAAATGATTTTTCAGACACGCTCTAATACCACCGGGAGTTCTATAGCTTATTCCATATCTGTACAATTTTCTTCACTTACTTATCTTTTCCTGCCGTCACTAACCACCAGAAAGCCCACGCTTGCCCGGTAAGGACAGACAGCCTTATGCCGGCGCCCTTAGCTCAGCTTGGCGTTTCCAGCAGTTGTCTGCCCTTACCGGGCAAGCGTGGGCTTTCGTCCGTTGCATGACGAGTAGTTTTTCGTTCCTACCCTTCATGCACCATCGCCAAATAAATCATAGCCACCCCGATCAGTAAAATCAAAACTCCCATCACTGTCCGCAAAGTCTTACTGATCTTTTCATACTTCGGATCATACATCCATTTCTCCACAACACTGTAACTCGTTCCCGCCGTAACCAGTAAAACACTGTGCCCAATCGCAAACATTACCATCAGAAAAATCCCCCAGACCGTCTTCCCGGCCTGAGCCGCCATCGCAAGCAACGCGATCATCACCGGTGTAGAACAATGAGAAGCCACCGCTCCACTCACCATTCCCGCAAGCAGCGCACCAAGATACCCTTTTTTTGTTACTTTCGGACCGCAGTGGCATTGTCCGTCCCCCTCCTGACAATCCACCGGATGATGATGTTCTTCTTCATGGTGATGGTGATGAACATGGCATTCACAGCCATGTTCCCCGTGGCCTTCTCCTGTTCCGTGATCATGTGGATGATTCGGTAAAATTCTTATCACACCCCAGATCTGCAATGCCATCAGTACCATGATTGTCCCAAGGATGCCGTACCACCAGGCTCCTATCTCATGAAGATAATGTCCCAGCACAGATGCCAGTGAACCAAAGATCAAAAATGTCAGTGCAAGACCGCCCGCCATGGTCAGAGACAGGCGAAATGCCTTTTTTGTATCATTTTTTGCTGATCCGCCAATATAGGCAATGACCATCGGAACACTGGATAACGAGCATGGGGTAAAAGAAGTCACAAGACCTCCCAGCAGTGCCAGAACCGGTGCCAGCCAGATATACTGCTGAATTAAATTTGCTAATGTATTTAAACAATGTGTCATAATTACTCCTCTTTTCTTTTGATTTTCATGTATCTGTGCATTCCCTTTCCGTCAGGATACCAGAGTACGGAACCATTACGTTTGAACATATGAACGGTTCTTCATTTTCCCGAAACGCAGACAAGGAGCCTGCCCGACTTCACGGGCAGTGCTCCTTGTCTCATAAAGCTGTTTCGATAAATAAAACCGCTCTTATTATTATTTAATTATCTTCTTCCTGCATCAGATAAACCTGACGTTTTCTTGCCATCTCATCACTTGCCAGATATTCATCATAGGTTGTAATTTTATCGATCATAGATCCGTTTGGCATGATTTCCATAATACGGTTTGCTGTTGTCTGCACGAACTGATGATCGTGGGATGCAAATAACAGAACACCCGGAAACTTGATCAGCCCGTTGTTCAATGCGGTGATGGATTCCATATCTAGGTGGTTGGTCGGTTCATCCAGAATCAGGATGTTCGCACCGGAAATCATCATCTTAGATAACAGGCAACGTACTTTCTCACCTCCGGAAAGTACTTTCACTTTCTTCACGCCATCCTCACCGGCAAACAGCATTCTTCCAAGAAATCCACGTACATAAGTGGCATCCTTGATCTCAGAATACTGAGTCAGCCAGTCTGCGATCGTCAGATCATTATCAAAATCTTTTGTATTGTCCTTCGGGAAATATGCCTGGGAAGTTGTTACACCCCATTTGTAATTACCGGAATCCAGTTCCATCTCACCCATCAGGATCTTGAACAGAACAGTTTTTGCCTGCTCATTGCCACCAACCAATGCAACTTTGTCTTCTCTTCCCAGTGTAAAGGAAATATTGTCCAGAATCTTCACGCCGTCAATGGTCTTGGAAAGATTTTCCACCATCAGCACCTCATTACCGATCTCACGGTTCGGACGGAAATCAATATATGGATATTTTCTGCTGGAAGGCCGGATCTCATCCAGCTGAATCTTTTCCAGGGCTTTCTTACGGGAAGTCGCCTGTTTTGATTTGGAAGCATTTGCACTGAACCGGGAGATGAACTCCTGCAGTTCTTTGATCTTTTCTTCTTTCTTCTTGTTTGCTTCCTTCATCTGTTTTACCAGCAACTGACTGGACTCAAACCAGAAATCGTAGTTACCTGCATACAACTGAATCTTACCATAATCAATATCAGCAGTATGAGTACACACTTTATTCAGGAAATAACGGTCGTGGGACACCACAATAACCGTGTTTTCAAAGTTAATCAAAAACTCTTCAAGCCATGCAATCGCATCCAGATCCAAATGGTTTGTCGGCTCATCAAGCAACAGGATATCCGGATTACCGAACAGCGCCTGTGCAAGCAGAACTTTCACTTTTTCAGAACCATTCAGGTCTGCCATCTGTGCATAATGCAGCTCGGTCGGAATTCCAAGACCATTTAACAGCTGCTCGGCATCGGATTCTGCATTCCAACCATCCATCTCTGCAAATTCTGCTTCCAGTTCACTGGCACGGATACCATCTTCTTCGGTAAAGTCTTCTTTTGCATAAATTTGTTCTTTTTCTTTCATAATTTCATACAGACGGGCATTTCCCATAATTACGGTATCCAGCACCTGATACGCATCATATTTGAAATGATCCTGCTGCAGGAAAGAAAGTCTCTGTCCTGGTGTGATAGTGATATCACCATTCGTAGTTTCTAACTGTCCGGAGAGAATCTTCAGAAAGGTAGACTTTCCGGCACCATTGGCACCAATCAGTCCATAACAGTTTCCTTCAGTGAATTTAATATTTACATCTTCAAATAAAGCTTTTTTTCCAATTCGCAATGTTACATTATTTGCTGCAATCATATTCGTTTCCTTTCCTCTATGAAAGTTTCTGGTTGCTCATATACGAAGCCGGAGATCTTTACAGACCACCGGCTTTCCATATAATCCTATACTATTTTACAGGAAATCTCCAGATTTGCAAGAGGAAATTTCATCAAATGTGTTTTTTCTCTTGTTTTCGTTCTTCTTCCATTCCGTAATCAAACATCTTCATCGAAAGATGTTTTCCGATCAGCAACAAATTGGAAATAACTGTCTCAATATCACTGTCTTCCTGTACTCCGAGACGATTACATAATGACACTTTTGCCTGATACACTTCTTCGTAAAGTTCACTGCAGTAAGACCCTTTGGCGAATTCATCTACTACCTGGTCTTTCCACAGATCTTTTACTTCATCCAGGACCAGACTTCCGTTCATCAGGTCGTAAATCAGATTTTTCTTTTCTTCACTTTCGTATCTCACATCCGCATCCTTTCCTGTACGCCATCTTTGTCACGTACATATTTTTATTTTTGTAACATCCACACATTGTTTTTTTAACGTACTCTGTGCTTCATGCTTTTATTATAGACGGCGGATATTTTTTTAGCAACGTACTTTCTTTGAAAACCCAAAGATTCGTTCCTGATTTTCTGACAGGGTTCGACAGATTTTTCTTTTTAGAACGGCGTTCCTTCAAGATCATATGGCGTACACTGATATACATAGTAATTTAACCAGTTGGTATACAGATTATTTGCATGTGCTCTCCACAGGAGTCTCGGGCGAAGCTCCGGATCATTCCCCGGGTAATAATTAGCCGGAATTTCAATTTCCAGTCCTTTACCTTTATCTCTCTTATATTCTCCGTCCAGTGTCACCCGGTCATATTCCGGATGTCCCATAACAAAAATCTGACGTCCACCCATTGCCATACATAGAAAAACTCCTGCTTCTCTGGATTCTGCCAGTACGGTCAGCGCTTTACAATTGTGAATATCTTCTGCTGAAACTTCTGTGTGACGGGAATGGGGTGCCAGAAACAGATCATCAAACCCACGCACCAGGGGAATCTTTCTGTTCTGCACTTCATGCCAGAACAGACCGAACATTTTCTTTGACAGCTGACGTTTTTTCAGTCCGTAGTGGTAATACAGTCCCGCCTGCGCGCCCCAGCAAAGATGAATAGTGGATGTCACATGACTTTTGCTCCACTCCATGATCTCCGTCAGTTCTTCCCAATAATCCACTTCTTCAAACTCCATCTGTTCTACCGGTGCTCCGGTAATGATCATACCGTCAAATTTCTGTTCTTTCACCTGTTCAAAGCTTATATAAAACTTATTCAAATGGCTTCGGGAAGTATTCTTTGCTTCATGACTCGCCACTGCCATAAAGGTCACATCAATCTGCAACGGTGTGTTGGACAGAGATCGGAGCAGCTGAAGTTCTGTCTCTTCCTTTAATGGCATCAGATTCAGAATCAGGATCTGAATCGGACGAATATCCTGGTGCATCGCACGGGTATCATCCATGACAAATATATTTTCCTGTTCCAGAATCTCTTTTACCGGTAAATCGCTTTGTATCTTAATCGGCATTGTTACACATCTCCTGTCTACTTTTTAATTTACATCAACGGGGCAATCAGCCGAAGTACTCTTCCCGTCAATTTCGTAATAAATTTCTCATTTTTCCAGTCTTCCATGCTGATTTCCCGACAGTCTTTCAACGTCTCCTGAAAATCTGCCTCCACATCTGCAATCTGTGGTACCTGGTACAAATATACTGCACATTCAAAATGCAGAAACAGACTCCGGTAATCCAGATTGATAGTTCCCACTACCCCTTTACAGTCATCTGAAGTGAAAGATTTTGCATGGACAAAACCAGGTTTATACTGATAAATCTTCACACCTGCCCGCAAAAGTTCAGGATAGTAAGTCTTTGCCAGTGCAAACGCATACGCTTTATCCGGAATTCCCGGCATAATAATCTTTACATCCACACCACGTTTTGCCGCATATGTAAGTGCCGTGAGCATCTCATGATCCAGAATCAGATATGGCGTCATAATATGCACATAATCTTTTGCACTGTTCAGAATATCCATATAGACAAGCTCGCCCACATTCTCATGATCCAGCGGACTGTCACCGTAAGGAATCACATAGCCTTCCCCTTCCGTCATGCCATAACAATAAGATGCATCCAGATATTTTTCATAATTCTCCTGCGGTTCATCTACGTTCCATATTTCCAGAAACATCAGAGTAAAGTTTCTTACCGCCTCCCCCTGAACCATAATCGCAGTATCTTTCCAGGTTCCAAACCTTTCCAGTTCTCCGATATATTCGTCTGCAAGATTAACACCACCAGTAAAAGCTGTCTTTCCATCAATCACTACAATTTTTCTGTGGTCACGGTTATTCTGCACCGTAGATAATGCCGGTTTGATGGGATTGAATATCTTACATCTGATTCCGTATTCCTCCAGTTTTTTCGGATAATTATACGGGAGCAGTGAAATACTACAGGTACCGTCATACATAAACCGGACTTCCACGCCCTCCTGTACCTTCTTTTTCAGAATCTCCAGCACAGTGTTCCACATTTTTCCTTCCGCAACAATGAAGTACTCCAGGAAAATGAATTTCTCCGCTTTATTCAGTTCTTCAATTAATGCTTCGAATTTGTCTTTCCCCCATGGGTAATATGTCGTATGATAATTTTTATACGTCGGAAAACCACCTTTTTCTGTCACATATCTGGATAAATTGGCAACCCGTTTATCTGTCTTTTCCAGTTCTTCAAAAACATCGGGATCCTGCAAAACATATTTTCGCATCTGCTGTTCTACATTTTGAAGACGATGATTCAGCCACACTGTTCCCGCCTGAAATTCCACAAACAGATACAGCAACATACCGAAAACCGGAAAGAATGTAATCGGAACCATCCACGCCAGCTTAAACGCCGGATTTCCCGGTCGGTTGATAATCAGTATCGCTGTCAGCGCGGAGAGCAGGACAAACGACCAGTAAGCATAAATATATGCTGTTGCAGTCTGCTGAACACAATAAATAGAATCCCCAGCTGCAAAAGCAGTAACAGAAGGATGATTCCGGTCCGCCCAAACAGAATCCGGCCAATGCCACTCTTTCCTTTTTTTACTATTGTCTTTCCCGTTTTCGATTCCCGAATTTTCTGAATTTTTCCCATTATATGCACCTGATTCTTTCTGTTCCACTATGGTATCTTCTGTCTTTTTTCACATTTTCAGTAGTTCTTTTCTCCATTGTTACTGTACATTCTACTCAATCTGCCTCTGAAAGTCAATGCAGCGAACTTATACTCCCTCTTCCATCATCTTGAGAAACATCTCTTCCGAAATGATTGGAATTCCCAGTTCTTTTGCTTTTCGATTTTTTGAAGAGGCCGACCGGGTATCATTATTGATCAGATATGAAGTCTTCGAAGTCACGCTTCCCGTTACTTTTCCGCCCCTCTTCTCAATCTCCTCTTTCACTTCTTTTCGATTAGCAAAATGTTCCACACTTCCGGTGATCACAAAATTCATGTTCTCAAAAATCTGTGTTTCTACCTGTTTTGGTGCCGCTTCAATTTCGAGATGCGACAGCAGATGATCCAGTTTTTCCTGTATTCCTTCTTTTTTGAAGTAGTTCACAAAACTCTTTGCTATAACAGGACCAATACCGTCAATCGCCGCCAGTTCTTCTTCCGATGCATAACGAATCTTTTCCATATCATAATTCAGTTCTTTGCAGATCATCTTTGCATTGGCAAGACCGATATTGGGAATACCCAGTGCATATAGCACCCTTGGAAGTTCTGTCTTTTTCGCCCGTTTCAGACTTTCTATCAGATTTTCATATGATTTTTCTCCAAATCCCTCCATCCGGATGATCTCATCTTTATGTTTGCCGATTTCAAAAATATCCCCAAAATTCTTGATAAAACCTCTGGCAATGAATTTCTCCAGTGTTGCCTCCGACAGGCCATCGATATTCATCGCATCTCGACTGACAAATAATGTAAACCCTTTAATTGCCTTTGCCGGACATTCCGGATTCCTGCAATATAAGGCTTCCACATCATTCACCTTTTCGATCACAGTTTTTCCTCCGCATGCCGGGCAGGTGGAAGGAATATCTTTTACACCGCTTTTCGTGAGATTTTCGCCAATCTGTGGAATGATCATATTGGCTTTGTAAACTCTGATCCGATCACCAATGCCAAGTTCCAATTTTCGCATAATGCTGATATTATGCACACTTGCCCGACTCACTGTAGATCCTTCCAGCTCCACCGGCGTGAAAATTGCCACCGGATTGATCAGACCGGTTCTAGACGGGCTCCATTCGATTTGCTCAAGTGTAGTCTCCACCATCTCATCTGCCCATTTAAACGCAAAAGCATTCCGTGGAAATTTGGCTGTTCTTCCCAGGGAATCACCATAGGCAATATCATCATACAGCGCCACCAGTCCATCCGATGGAAAATCGTTTTGTTCAATCCGTGTTGCAAAATATTCCATCGCATCATCCAGTTCAGTTCCTGTCACCACACGATACTCCACCACTTCAAATCCCTGATCGTTCAACCATTCCATCTGTTTTTGTCTGGAATTTTCAAAATCTACTCCATCTGCTTTTACCAACGAAAATGCATAAAAACGTACATGCCGTTTTGCTGTGATCTCATTGTTTAACTGGCGTACCGAACCGCTGCATAGATTTCTTGGATTCTTATATTTTGCATCCACATCCTCAATTTGACTGTTGATTTTTTCAAACTCAGAATATGTTATAATTGCCTCTCCGCGAAGAGTCAGTTCTCCCTGATATGGAATCTTTAACGGAATATTATCAAATACCCGTACATTATTGGTGATCACCTCACCAACTACTCCATTCCCACGTGTTACTGCTTTTTGCAATTTTCCCTGATAATAAGTGAGAACCACGGTCAGGCCATCCATTTTCCAGGAGAGCAGTGTTTTGTGATCCCCTATGAATCCTCGTAACACTTCCCTGTCTTTTGTTTTATCCAGAGAAAGCATCGGACTTTCATGTGCCTCTTTCGGCAGTTCATCCACCGCCTCATATCCCACTGTAGTCGTAGCACTTCCTGCCAGGACCATCTGTGTCTCTTCTTCCAGTTTTACCAGTTCATCATACAGTGCATCATATTCCAGATTGCTCATGATTTCCCTGTCCTCAGCATAATATGCGCGGGATGCTTCTTTCAGTATTCCCGACAGTTCTTTCATCCGTCGGATCGCCTGTTGTCTTTTTTCTGCGTTCATATGCCACCTCTTCTTTCTCTCTGTTTTTCATTTCGTTCTTTCACGGACAATGAACTGGAATCAGACAACAGGGCATCCAGTTCTTTTCGTTCTTCTCCCTCGATGTTCCTCCAGGTTCCTTCCTTTAAACTTCCCAGTCGAATATTCATGATCCTGACTCTTTGCAGAGTCATCACCCGATATCCCAGTGTCTCACACATCCGCCGAATCTGCCGGTTTAATCCCTGTGTCAAAATGATCCGGAAACTTTTTTCTCCTGTTTTTTCCACTTTACAGGGACGGGTCACTGTATCAAGAATCGCCACTCCGCGACTCATTTTTCTGCAGAATTCCTCCGTTACCGGTTTATTTACCGATACCAGATATTCTTTTTCATGATAATTGCCGGCACGCATGATCTTGTTAACCAGTTCTCCGTCATTCGTCAGCAGTAACAGCCCGGTAGAATCCTTATCCAGTCTTCCCACCGGATAGATTCGTTTCGGATACTTCATGTAATCCACAATATTATTTCTTTCTCTCTTCTCCGCAGTACAGACAATCCCCGCAGGTTTATTCATCGCCAGAAGAACTTTTTTTCTCTTCTTTTTTAATCAGTTTTCCATCCAGGCATACCTCGCTGTCCGGTGCAACTTTCATTCCCATTCCGGCAATTTCTCCGTTCACTGTTATTCTTTTTTCTTCTATCCAGCGGTCTGCCTGTCTCCTGGAACAGATTCCTGCATCACTCAAATATTTATTCAACCGAATACTTTCCATTCTTTTACTCCTCCGGTGTTCAGGTGCTTTTTTCCCTGTAAAGCAAAAGGCTGTTACTTTAACCTTTTCAGAATACCTTCTGAAATCGATCAAGGCAACAGTCCTTTTTTCCCTGTCTACTGGAACATATCGCCCCTTACATAGCCAGTTTGTCCTTCAAATTCAATTTTAATCCAATCTCCATCCTCACCGGTCTTGGTCACAGTCTGTCCACCCACCAGTTTGCCGATGGATTCTGCATCCTGCGACGGTTCTTTTCTGATATTGCAATTGGATTTTACGGTAATCTGCGCCCCTTCTGCTGCTTCCATGGCCGCAGATCCTTCCACTCCAAGTTCTGACAGATATTTCGACAAAGCTTCATCAGAAGCCAGTTTTTCATCATAAGATGCCTGTGTACTGTTCAGCAGTTCCTGTATCTGGGCATCTTCAAGCTGTTCACTGATATATGCAAGCTGTTCCTCGTTCGGATCTGCCACAATATACAAACTTCCATCTTCTTTTGTATCCACATATAGATAACTGATTCCTGGCAGAAGTGTATCATAACCCACATACTTATGATCATAAGCTGCAAATACCACATAACTGGTATCTGTCATGCCTTTTTTTGTATATACCTGTACGTTACTGTATCCTTCAATATACTGAGAATTCGTGATCGCACTTTCATCTGACGGATCCAGTTCATCCACCAGTTCTTTTAAACTCTGCACGTCTTTGCCTGTCAGTGCTGCATAATATTTTTCTATCAGTGCATTGACCTGCGGATAGGCATTCAGTTCCAGTTCTCCTGCTACCGGTGTTGTTTCCGGTTCCGCGGTTGTTGCCGGTGTTTCTTCTGCTTCCTGCGTCGGAGTCGGTGTTTCCGTCTCCTGCTGTGTCTCCTGTTTCGGTTCGGTTGTTTTCTGATTTCCGAATTTTGAGGAAATAAAACGAACACCGAAAAATAAAATCAATACCACTGCCAGAATGCCAAATCCCAACATGAAATATCTAAGATTATCTGACAGCCATTCTCTGAAATCATCCATATCGTATGCCTCCTTATGACTGGGTACGATCCTGATTTTTCTTCCGTTCTTCCGGAAAAATGTAAAAAGAAACGCATCTGGAGGGATTCGAACCCCCGACACATGGTACCGGAAACCATTGCTCTATCCCCTGAGCTACAGATGCGTATCCGTGAGACTTTTACCTTACTCACATTTATAAATAATAACACATCTGCTCTCGTTTGTAAAGAGTCTTGTTCGCCAAAACTGTTACTGTTCACTCCGTTCCCAGTAACCTAAAACTTATCCGTCATCTGCTGCTTTCACAAATGAACTCTTTTATCTTCCGCACTGTAAAAATACGCCTGATCCGACAGAACCTCCTTCGGATCCACCTGACTTTCATTGATTTCCGTTACAATTTCTGTCAGTGCTTCCTGATACATTCCTTCCTCCTCCGGGATCAGAATACATTCATGAATACTGCTTGGCAACACATAGAATCGCTCGCCCAGAAGTTCTTCAGCCTGTTTTAACACGCCCGGATATAAGAATGTTCCTGCTCCCAGTGACCGTTCTTTATTAGTCAAAACATACATTTGCTTTTCTTTTCCCTGTACCAGACCCAGCAGACCCTTCATATTAATAAATTCTGCCGGCAGTTTTAGATATGTATATCGTTTTGCATTTTCGATCAGTTCTTCCTGCGTAATTTTCCATGCGTTCAGATGAGCATACTCTACCAGAATGGTTGCCTGCATTGTCTCATCTTTCTGGATCCGATAATAGAATACCATCGCCAGATCCAGGATTCGCTTATGCGGAACCTTTTTTAACAGTTCCCGGTTTCTCTCGTAATTAATCAGTTTAAAACAGATGTTTTCTTTGATTTCCTGATAATTTTGAAAAAAATCCGCTTCCACATCCATCTGAGGTTTGCAATGTTCAAATTGCCACATCACTTTCCGAACCAGCTGTTCTAGCGGAACTCCTCTTTCCCAGTAAGAAAAATAATCTTCCATATAAAAGATCGAAGCAACCCGGGCATTCTCACTTTTTAATACAAGACCTTCCATAACGACCCCGTTATTTTTGTTGATTTTTTCGGTGGTAATACTCACCCCCTCTTCCATAACTTCTTTCATTCGTTCTAAAAATTCACATCGAAATTCCTGATAATTCAAATTGTTCTCCTTTGATTTTTATGAATTTCAGATGTTCATATGGGGAAAATGTGACGAAACGTCACTGAAATAGAAATGTAAATTACTTTTATATCATACATGTTTTCTCTTAAAAATGCAAGCAATTTCTTGTATCTGTCTGCATTGTTACCATCAACAGTTATTGTTCACCGGTAATATCCTGTGATGTGTTTTTTGTGAGCAAAGGCCACAGAAAACCCGAGACATACCGCATACTCTGAACTGATCCACTGCCAATTGCTGCTATGCAATGCTTCAAAAACAAATCCCCGGAAAATCCTGTATTTTCCGGGGGCTTTACGATCTGTTATTAATTTCGACTGTTAAATCTTATACTCTGGTTAATAATGTCACACGTTTTATAAGGCTTTGTCGCATGATTTGTTACCAACCTGTTACCAATTGTTTTTTGGTCAATATATACATGTGCTTTCCTAATTAAAAAGTTTATACCATGTATTCGGTCCAATCACACCATCCGCGGTCAGTCCTTTTTCCTTCTGGAAGCTCTTAACGGATGCGGTCAGACCAGATCCAAAGGATGCGTCCATGGCTCCAAAGTAAAATCCCTTGCTGATAAAATGAATTCCGCCAGATAGACAAATGTTCCAGATGTCCCTTTTTTAATCGTTGCTTTCTTAGCTGCTTTTTTGCAGCTGTCCAAGAAGTTCTTGTTTGATGGATCCAACTTAGCGCTATTCTTTCTGTTGGATACATCTTTCCAGATGCAGACTGCTGCCGCTCTGGATTTTGTTCCGTATTCTCCGTCCACCTTCAGCTTCGCTCCGCAGTAGGCAACCAGCTTATCGCCATAGTTGACATTCAGCCACCGCTGTCCTTTTTTGACATTCGTTGCCTTGCTGTTTCCGGATGTTGTCCCGGATGTGCTTGTACCGGATCCGGTGCTGGCATTTGATCCGGATGCTTTGGATCCTGTCCAAACGTTGGTTGCTACATGGTGTCCTTCACACAACAGGAGATCTCCAGCAAACAGATAATCTGGACTCTCTGTGTACTTCTTAGCTGTCAGCACCTGGAAGCCATGTGCACTGCATTGTTCTCTCAGATTCTTCGTTGTGCAGGACAACGGGATTTTCTGCAGTTCTGCATCTTTAAGCAGGATGCCAGCTGCCCGGATGTTGGCAGAAACTCCGGAACTGCAATCAGCCTCACATGCTACCGTAATCTGTGACGGGTCATAGTTGCTGGCTTTCAGATGTTCCCAGTAGGTCATGCGGTGACCCTGACAGTAGCCGGTCAGATTATTTTTCGCCGCCTTTGTAGCCAGGTCTGCCAGCATCGCCCGGACTTGCGGATCCCGATGTCGCAGTACACATGTCCATGGTCTTGCATACCAGTCGATCAGTGCCCACTCGGTTCCAGTCTGATCCCCAGGCTTTCCACCTGTATACTTGCCATTTTCATCATGGCCGCAGTTAGAAATTAAACTCATGGTCTTTTCCTCCTTCATGTTTTTGTATATTTTTAAATACGCCTCGCCATAAGACGCTCTCAGTTTCTTCACGGATGATCCTACATCGGACGGGGACTCGAATTTCACCAAAAAAATATCAGAGGCTTCCTGGACGGTCTTTGCTGACTGCAAAACTTTCCATACGCTCTGATAGTTCTTTTTCAATTCCTGGATCATATACTCGACCTGTACATCTGGATCCCCGATTGATACTTTCCGGGATTTAACCAGATCGTACAGTCCTGCCTTTCTTCCGGCAGATGTCCACTGGCAGAAACCATAGCCATATTGTCTGGAATCTCCCAGTGGATGCAGGAACAACGCTCTTGTAATCTTTCCGCTGTCTACTGCTTCCGTGTAGGTGTCATCGGTATACTTATATCCCAGCTTCTTTTCGCAGAGATCTTCCAGATCCGCGGGTTCATTTTTGACTCTGCAAATAAATTCCCGGCAGCTCCGGATGCTCCCTCTACGGTACAGCCGGCAGCAACCAGTGCGTTCATCACTTTGTCACTGTATATCGTTCTTTCAATCACCATATCTTTCTCCTTTACCGAAAAGGAGCAGAGAACATTCTCCACTCCTCTCCCACAAACCTATAAAAAATCGGCTTCTGCTGTATTCATTTCTGGGATCCGTTCACTTTGCCATCGTCCAACAGATCTTTCACTTCGTCAAACCATATTTGTATAATTTTCTCAAGAACTTCTTCTGATATAATGACCTGCAGCCACCCTGGAAGGAGTCTTCTTGCCTGGCTTACTACCCATTTCATTTTCTGTTTTCCGGAATCAGATTCTTTATAAACATGCTCTGCTCTAAGCACTAACTTATACACATCCGATCTAATTTCTTCAATGTTTTTCCTCTTCAAGTACTTATACATACCTAAAGCTACGAAAAAGAAAACCAGTACTGTTAAAACGATAAACAGCACTGGCTCCTGCGTCATATTCATGATCTCATTCATTTAATGTTCCTCTCTTTCTGCCAACAACTCATCAAGCCTGTGATGGGCTGATTTTGTCGACTGTTCAACAACGATCATCCTCTCAACCAGATTGTTATGTTTTTTCACTTTTTCCTCCAGCTGTTCAATCCTGTACACGGTCAGCTTATTTGCTGTCATAATACCTGCTAAGCTTCCGATCAGTGTACCACAGAGTGAAAAGATGGCTACTAAAATTTCTGGATTCATCACTATTTTCCTTTTACTTTATTATAATGTTTGGTCTAGCCGTCCCTGTGTATGACACAGGATAGTCATATTGGTAATCACGCGGATAATCAACGGTTTCCTGGATCTGTACGGATATCGTAATTTTCTCCCCAGTTGCTACCGTGTTCGCACTTAACTTCACATTCATTATTTTAAGCATCAGATCACCTCGACTTCTATCCTGGCCTTCCTGGTCGAATCTGCAACGGTATATGTTACTTCCAGGATATGCATACCTTTTTCTGCCGGAGCAATCTTGCAGTCGAGATAGTGATTGTTTATATCGCATTCTCCCTGCGCAACGATGTCCGTATAACGTGACAGCTTATAAGCTGCTGTCAGAATCGTAAATGGCTCATCATTTGGACTTCGCACAAGCAGCTTTACATGTTTATCCTCACCCAGGATAAATCTGATTTTATTCACAACAACACCTCCTTCCGTGAACCGGATAAATCACTTCCACTAAGAACGGATCCTGTTCTGCTGTAACTTGATACTGATCAGGAATCGTTTCTACCATGTATTCTTCTTGAATAACCATCAGATTATGGTCTTTCGGAATGACTTCCACCGTATACTCGGCCGGAATAAGTTTTACGCATAATGTTGCCGGGTCTACGATTAACAACATCTTCGTACAATACACAATGTTCCCTGAATCATCTTCCGCTGTCACTTCGATCACATACATTCCATCAAGATCAAAAGGGACCGTGACTTTCCACTGGTCCCCTTCTGCTCTGTCAAAAATTACGTTTCTTCCATCAACCTTACCGCTTACCTTAACTATCATAGGCTCACCGCTTAATCCGTAATCTCGACAGCAATGATGAATGTTTTTCCGCAATCTACCGGATTGGGCGAAAGCGTGATTGACTTGATCACAGGAGCTGATGTGTTGACGGTAACCCTACGTGTGACTGTTGTTGTCTTTCCGGCTTTGTCTTTCGCTACAATCGTGATTGTATTTGCACCTTCTGCCAGCGTGACCTCTTTCGTGAACGTTCCGTCTGTTCCGACCGTTACGGCCACTCCATTTACTGTAACTGTAACCGGTTTAGATGTGGCATCATCCGTTTTACCAGTTACTGTTACCGCCTTCTGGTTGGTTATAAGGTCATTTGACGGGGCTGTGATCTGTAGTGTCGGCGGTACTGTATCAATAGTAAATGTTGCTGTCTTAGCTACTGCTGCATTGCCATCATTATCCGATGCTTTTACTGATATCGTGTGAGATCCGTCTTTCAGAGTCGGTGATGTGCATGTACATTTATAGCCGCCATCAATAGCCGTTTTGGTTATATTAGATACAGCTGTACCATCAACCGTGACTGCAATTGTCCCAGCATTTACTCCAGAATCCGTATCCTTTACCTGGAATTCAATTGCCGGTGTAACAGTTGTGATATAGGCACCTGCTGACGGTGCAGTGATCGTGATGCTCGGTGCTGTCTTTTCTTTTACTCGGATTTTAAGTGATGCTCCAAGCGTTGTGTGGTTCTGATCCACTGTTGTCGTGTTACCTGCATCATCCGTGGCTTTTATCGTTCCGCCCAGCACATGGTTTGGCTGACTGTAGCTCGACTTACTTGGCGCAGTTACAGTTGCTTCCCATTTGCCCGATGAGGCATTATAGGTCAGATTGTATGTCTGACCATTAAATATATATTGTGCTGTTTTTACTGACATTTATTTTGTCCCTCTACTTTTCTGCAGCTTCTTCTGTTACGATTTCTTCCATGCCAGAGTCAATAAGAATCTGTTT
>ENA-OQCO01000774-OQCO01000774.1-human-gut-metagenome-genome-assembly--contig:-NODE-774-length-15737-cov-3.796605_pt1 | contig 15737 bp, 15 predicted proteins | sample MGYA00242500_ERZ504582 | MGnify/ENA primary metagenome ERZ504582 (study PRJEB26092, sample SAMD00036346) | human gut metagenome | host: Homo sapiens | study: EMG produced TPA metagenomics assembly of...
GTTTTTTTGACTTGCTTTTTGTTTTTTTTTATAATTAGAGTACGGATTGAAGATTTCGTCTTGCGGCAGTTGTTCTGCCTTCCGTCAGCAGTAATCTGAATCTGCCGTCATCGTGAAATGATATCTGCCGTAAAAACCCAAATTTGAAAGGAGAAAATCTATGTTAACCTCTGTGAACATCAAACGAATCCTCAGTCTTTTGATGTGTCTCGTTCTGCTTGCCGCGGTCGGCTTGTCCGCCCGTGCCGAAACACGCACAAATCCCCTCGGGATTCCGGATGACCAGTACGAGAACATTGTTGAGTTTCTGGATACGATAAATCCGGAAACAGGCGAACCCAACGGTCAGCAGTACTGTCTCGGTTACGGTATGGCGGCATATAACGAGAGTGAAGAAGCAAAATCGGACGCAATCAACAGATTCGTTTTGATATTCAATTACGGTGATTATTCTGTGGTTGAAGGCGTCAAATTCTATTACCCCGATTATAACGACCCCAACGGCTGCACCACCACCATCTTTGTTGACCTTTACGGCTATCTCAACCTTTCCGGCACAGGTATCGGCGAATTCGTTGCCGCTCCGGACGGACTTACCGGAATCAATCTTGCCGATTGCGATCATCTGCGCATGTTTGACTTTGTCGGTGCCGATAACTGCCGGGAAATTCTTCTTTCCGGTTGTTCGAGCCTCACTAAAATTAAGCTTTACAGAACAAATACACGCCTGTTCGTTGTTCAGCCTGCCGGTTTTATTTCTCCATCAAGAATTGATGTTTTCGGCAACGGAGTACTTCAAGAAGTCATTTATGGCAATCCCCGCCTCGTCGACGTTGAAAACAACGAGTTCCGTGTGCAAGCAGAAACATTTTCAGGCAGCTTCCTCGGCTGGTATGCCGACGGTGAACTGTACTCCTCCAATAATTTCTGCCGAATTTCCGATTTTGAACACCTGACCGCCTGCTTCGGTGGCGACACGGACGGGGACGGAAACATTTCCGTTGCGGACGCCGTTCTTATCGCCCGCAATGCAATCGGCGTGAATTCGCTCAGCTGTGATTTCAACATGGCGGATATCGATGCGGACGGAAACATCAGCATTTCCGATGCGACAAGCGTTATGCGCTTTGCAATGCAGGTAAGATAAATTCTCTCCTATCCTGCATCAACGGGCCGGACGGTTTGCAGCAACGCTGCGGCTGTTCGGCTTTGTTTTGTTTGAATTCTGCGCTTGATCGGACAATGATTATATATTTATTTAAAAAGCATTTAATTTTGCCTTCAAATGGAGTATAATTGCAGTTGAAAAGGAAAACTGAGGCAGAGGAGGATTTTTTTCATGCTTCTTTATGAAAAAGCCGGCAATATCGGCATTCTCACCATCAACCGTCCCGAGGCACTCAATGCGCTGAATTCCGCGCTTCTTGACTGCCTTTATGAAAAAGTGACCGAAATCGCACATGATACGGAGCTTCGCTGCCTTATCGTTACCGGCGCGGGCAAAGCTTTCGTTGCGGGCGCGGATATTTCCGAAATGAAGGATCTTTCCCGTCCCGAAGCGTTCGCTTTCGGTATGCACGGTCACAAAGCATTTTGCGCACTTGAAAACCTTGCCGTTCCCGTCATTGCGGCAGTCAACGGCTATGCACTCGGCGGCGGCTGCGAGCTTTCGCTCTGTGCGGATATTCGCATTGCCTCCGAAAAGGCGAAGTTCGGCAGCCCGAAGTCGGTCTCGGTATCATTCCCGGTTTCGGCGGAACGCAGAGATTGACCCGCACGGTTAACCGTGCATATGCGGCCGACCTCATCCTTTCCGCACGCACTGTCAGCGCGGCGGAAGCTCTTCAAATGGGGCTTGTGAGCCGAGTTGTTCCCCCCGAGGAGCTGATGAACGAAGCAATGAAGCTTGCCGAAATGATCGCTGCAAACGCACCCATTGCCGTTCGTGCCGCAAAGAAGGCAATGCGCATTCGTTACATGAATTCGCTTGACAACGACCTTGCCGCCGAAGCAGAGCTTTTCGGAAGCTGCTTTGAAACGCAGGATCAGCAAATGGCAATGACGGCATTCGTTTCCAAAACAAAAAAAGACGAATTCACCGGCAAATAACATCAGGGCTTCGGCCCGAAGTTTACCAAACAACTATTTCACCGAAAGGAACTAAGCATTATGAAAAACGTATTCGTTATCGGCGCAGGCACAATGGGCCTTGACATCGCACAGGTTTTCGCAACCGCGGGCTACAACGTTACCGCATACGGCAGAACCGATGCAAGCATCGGCAAATCCTCCGCAAAACTCACAAAGAGCCTTACAAAGCGCGTTGATCGCGGCAAGATGACGCAGGAAGCAGCGGATGCGATTCTTGCACACATCACCTTTGTTACCGACTATGATAACCTCAAAACCGCAGATCTCGTGATTGAAGCAATCGTTGAGAATATGGAAATCAAGCATAATCTCTATGCTGCAATCGATGAAATCTGCCCCGAGCACACCATTTTTGCAACCAACACAAGCTCCCTTTCCATCACGGAGCTTGCCGCCTGCACCAAGCGCGCGGACAAGTTCATCGGAATGCACTTCTTCAACCCCGCAACGGTCATGAAGCTTGTTGAGATCATTCGCGGTATGCACACTTCCGACGAAACCTCGAAACAATCAAAGCTCTCTGCACCGAAATCGGCAAGGAACCCGTTGAAGTGGCCGAAGCTCCCGGTTTTGTTGTTAACCGCATTCTTATCCCCATGATCAACGAGGCTGTCACCATCGTTCAGGAAGGCGTTGCGTCCCCCGCAGACGTTGACACCGCAATGAAGCTCGGCGCAAATCATCCCATGGGACCGCTCGCATTGGGCGACCTTATCGGCCTTGACGTTTGCCTCGCAATCATGGACACCATGTATAACGAAACCCATGATTCCAAATACCGCGCCTGCACCCTGCTGCGCAAAATGGTTCGCGCAGGTCTGCTCGGCAGAAAAACCGGCAAAGGCTTCTTTGAGTATTAATCTTTGTTGACCCGAAGCTCAGTCGGATTTTGCCCGGACATGAATCCGAGCATCTTCCCGAATGAGCCTCGCAAACGGCTCCGAGTTAAAGAAGCGTGAAAAATCCTGCCGCTTGACCTTCTCGGAAGCAACATAACATAAATTCAGGGCATTGCAGCCGCTCGGCGTTTGCAATGCCCTTTTTGTGATTAAATGTTCTTCTTCCGGGTTCACAAATAATCGTTAATCATTCCCCGACAGTCATATTCTCAAGTATAAGCTCCAATTTGCGGCTCTGCTCCGGGGGAAGGCTGCTGCGGCGCGCCTTGAGAGCTTCCGCAAATTGTTTTTCGTTTCGGCCTTCCTCAAACTCAACGGAGGGAAAGCGTTTCAAAAGCAAAACGAATGCCGGCAGCGGAAGCATTTCGACAAGCGCGTTCATTTCAGCACTGTCAAGCAAATCATCGCACACAATATCAATTATGTCCGCTGCGGAATGCACGTTTTCCGTGATAAGCGCGAGCCTTTCGCCTGCGGTTTGAGCCGCAAGCAGATTTTCGCGAAGCCCTCTGTATTCTGCATCGCTGAGCCTTTCGCCGTCCCGAACATTGACTTCACCCATCCGAAACGCTTCCGATACCCGCGGGAAGACGCTTCGTCCGATACTTACATTGTTATGAACCGTTCTTGCAAGAATCGGCATACAGCGAACGATATACAGCCCGACACTTTTCGGCAGTTCCAAAACGGCGTCCAATTTATCCAGCGCATCGATAAGAAATGCAGCAGTTTGCTTCAAGTCGAGTGAAACGAGTTCCGCTTCAAGTGTTTCCGTTTCCTTTGCTGACAGATCCAACCGCTGCGGTTCGCGCCCGAAATGTGCAAGCGCAAGTGCACAAAGCAGAATCGGTTCAAACAGGTTCACCGGGCTGTCGGCATAATCCTTTGCAAGCTCCCGAAGCAGCCCATCGCATTTATCCGACGGGAATAAAAGCAAAAAGGCATTTTCAGCGTCAATATAACGCAAATACCGCTCAACAAATTCGATTCCGCAAAGTTTCGGCCTGCCCGCAAGCGGCGGATAGTCCGCAGTTATGTGAATCTCCCGCGCCGAAAACACTGGCGAATACAGTTTAAAGAACCCGTTTATACCGTCCGAAACCGTTGAAAACCAGAATCTGTTGGGGTTTTTGAAAAAGTTACGCAAAATGCGTTTTTGAATCCCCCTTGCGCGGTTCATACGAAGGTTTGCTTCCGCCATGCCGTCATTATAAAGCTGCACAAGCGCAGTGTTCACAAGCGCTTCCGCCGCCTCTTCCGCACTCGGATACCTTTTCAGGTTCAAACCGATTATATATGTTACGGAAAGAAGCAGCTTTCTTCCCTCTTCAACGGGCAATGAACTGCTTCTGCCCCCCGTTCGCTTATCCGCCAACGTTTTAAGCAGATCCGCAAGCTGCACCTGCAAGCTTGAAACATCCGTTTCCGAAAGCAGTCCCGCAGCGTTTGCAGCCTGCACAAGTGACGCAAAATAATCCGTCGGATCGGGACGGAAGCCGTCAAGCGCATGTGCCCCGTGCTTCTCCAAGCTGTCGCCCGCCGATGCTGCAAATCCGTCGGATGCCTTCACCGATTCCGTTTCATGGATTTTAACTCCGTGTTCTTCCATTGCTCCCGTCGTTCTCCTTTCAGTCGGCTGTTTATCCCTCAGCTTCTTTTCGGCTGCAAAACACCGCCGCCGTTTTCAGCTCTGTTCATACTGTTCCGCACGGTAAATGAAGCTTTCCAACGGTTCCCCGCTGCGAACATGTTCCGCAAGCATCGGCAGCGCACGTCCCGCAAGCAATTCGAGAGAACCCTTGCAGAACCCATTGAAAGCTTCCTTCATGAAATCAATCAGTTCATCGTCTGAAACGATGTCCATCGTTTCATTTTTAAATTCATAAAACAGTCCGGTGACCTCATGCAGGGTCTGCTCATAATCCTCCTGCGAAATCCACGGCGAATCACAGAATGCTTCGGCAATCCTGCCGAGAATGCCTGCACCGAATTCCATCCTTCCCGTGCGCTGCAATGCAGCATTTCGTGTTGCGATAATCGCTGCCGCCTGCTTCCGGGAAAGAACAAGCCCGTATTTTTGAGCTTTTTCGTTGCTTTTCAGCAGCAGCCCCGTTTCATTTTTCTGCGCCGCGCCGCCCGAAAGCAATGAAAGTGAAAAGACGGCCTCAGCATTTTTGCTGTTGTTTAATTCCATTTGCACCTCCGCAATGCTGTTTGCAAGAATAAATCGTATGTTTCCTGAGTATTTCAATATTTTACGAGTCATCCCGGAATTGCTCATTATATCCCTATAAATACTCGCCGTCAAGCTTTCTTTGTGATAATTGCTGATTAATTGTTTTTAACGAAAAAGTTTCCGACCGCAATGCTCCTCTGCCCGGAATCCGAACAATTCAACCCGGGCAAAGTGTTCATGTTTTTTCGGAAACAAAAAATATGGAAATTTAGCGGCATCGGACGGCAAATTTACGGCTGCCGCATATATTGTTTCAAACCATATTGACAACGACTTTCAACAAAGCTATACTGAAAACTGATATTGCGCAATTGCAGTTATCAAATATTTTTCCGTTCACACTCTGAATCCCCCTGTTTCGGGAGCGGCACGGAGTGCGGTTTTCCCGTGATGGGAATTTTTCCGTATCTACGGCAAAAATCGTCTCAGTTGCGCATATCGCAGCCACGGGTTGACAAATTGCCCGCCTCCCTTTATTGCCCGCAACGGCAAAAAAGCGTATCATTACGGCAGTAAACCCGCCCGCGAACAGGCGGCGGAAAAGGTTAAACGGAAGGGAACGGTCACAGCAATGATACTTGCAGACAAAATCATCAATCTTCGTAAAAAAGCCGGCTGGTCACAGGAGGACCTTGCGGAAATGATCGGAGTTTCGCGTCAATCCGTTTCAAAATGGGAGGGCGCACAGTCCGTACCCGATATGGACAAAGTTCTTCGGCTGAGCCGCATTTTCGGTGTTTCAACCGATTACCTTCTTAAAGATGAAATCGAGGAATGCGAACCTTCCTTTCAATCCTCCGACGACAGTGCCGAGCCTCCGCTTCGCACCGTCACAATGGAACAGGCCTCTGCCTATCTTGAGCTTCGCCGCGTTTCCGCGCCGCGAATTGCGCTTGCAGCTTTTCTTTGCGTTATTTCGCCCGCAGCTTGATTTTTCTTGCCGCAATGAGCGACAGTCGTGTTATTAATATCAGCGAAAACCTTGCCTGCGGCATCGGTCTTTGTGCCTTGATTCTGCTTGCCGCAATCGGTGTCCTGCTTTTTATTTCAGCCGGCGCAAAGGCAAAGGAATATGAATTTCTTGAAAAAGAACCGTTTGAAACGGAATACGGCGTGGCCGGTATGCTGCGCGAACGCAAAGCTGCATTTGCGCGCACCTACTCAAGGCTCAATATCATCGGAACCATGCTCTGCATACTTTCGGTGATTCCGATTTTTGTTTCCGTCTGCTTTGAAAATGCGGATTTTGCTCCCGCTGCGGCGGTAAGTCTTACGCTTGTTATTGCGGGCATCGGCAGTGCCGCATTCGTGCTCGGGGGAACATATAATTCTGCCGTTGACAAACTTCTCGAAGAGGGCGACTACACCCGCGTAAAGAAGGAAAAAAGTGGATTCGTAAGCCGCATATCTTCCTGCTATTGGCTGATTGTGACTGCGGTTTATCTGCTTATAACATTCGGCATCAAGGGCGGCAATCCCAAAACATCATGGGTCATCTGGCCCGTTGCGGGCGTTATTTTTGCCGCACTTTCGGCTTTTTTGAATGCGCTTCCCGCTGCATCTTCAAAACACGGCAAGAAGTAAAACGGAGGAAATGTTAATGAGTAACACACAATATGACAATCTGTGCGGTGAACACTTCGCTTCGACCGAGCGCGAGATCATCCGCATTGACGGACTGAATAAAGCTTTCGGAGAGATAAAGGCCGTTCGAGACCTTTCGTTCCGTGTATGCCGAGGTGAACTTTTTGCCTTTCTCGGTGTTAACGGAGCGGGCAAATCCACAACCATCTCCATAATCTCGGGGCAGCTCCGACGAGACGGCGGCAGCGTCACGATTTTGGGCATGGATGCGGAGCGGGATTTTGAGCACGTTTCCCGAAAACTCGGCGTTGTTTTTCAAAATTCCGTGCTGGATCAGGCATTGACCGTTCGGGAAAACCTCCGCAGTCGAGCCGCACTGTACGGCATCAACGGAAAAGCGTTCAAAAAAAGACTTTCGGAGCTTTCGGAACTTCTCGATTTCGGTGATCTTCTGAACCGAACCGTCGGCAAGCTCTCCGGCGGGCAGCGGCGGCGAATTGACATTGCGCGTGCGCTTTTACACGAACCCGAAATTCTTATTCTTGACGAGCCCACGACCGGACTGGACCCGCAGACGCGCCTCCTTCTTTGGAGCGTTGTTATGCAGCTTCGTGCCGAACACGGGCTTACGGTGTTTCTGACCACTCACTATATGGAAGAAGCCGCCGATGCAGACTACGTTGTAATATTGGATTCCGGCAGCATTGCTGCTGAAGGCACACCGCTGGAGCTGAAAAACAGGTTCACAGGTGATTTCATAACGCTTTACGGCGTCACGCCCGAAAAAGCCGCCGCTCTCGGCGAATACAGAGTTGAATCCACACGCGACGGCATTCGCATTGCCGTAAAAAACACGGCGGAAGCAACGCAGCTGATTTTGAAACATCCCGAACTGTTCATCGATTACGAAATCAAAAAAGGCGGAATGGACGATGTGTTCCTTGCCGCAACGGGCAAAAAGCTTTCCGGAGGTGTTGAATCATGACAGGTTGTTACAATCTTTTTATTCGCAATTGCAAACTTTTTTCAAGGATAAAGGCATGTTCTTTGCCTCGCTGATAACGCCTGTTATCCTTTTGGTGCTTTATGCCGCATTTCTTGCAAATGTGTATCGCGACAGCTTTATTTCCGCTCTTCCGGAGGGTTTCCCCGCTGCGGAAAAGCTCATCGGCGGCATTGTCGGCGGGCAGTTGGTTTCATCCCTGCTTGCGGTAAGCTGCATCACGGTATCATTTTGCTGCAACATGACCATGGTTTTGGACAAGGTCACGGGTGCAAGACGGGATCTCACCGTTTCCCCCGTCAAAAAGTCCACGCTTGCGCTGAGCTATTATCTTGCAACTTTTGCTTCAACGCTGCTTGTCTGCCTTATTGCGGCAGGTGCGGGATTTATCTATCTTGCAAAGGTCGGCTGGTATCTTTCCTTTGCCGACGTGATGCTGCTGTTTGCGGACATTGTTCTGCTTGTGCTTTTCGGCACTGCACTTTCAAGCATTGTGAACCGTTTTCTGACGACTCAGGGGCAGGTTTCCGCTGTCGGCACGATCGTCAGCTCGGGTTACGGTTTTATCTGCGGCGCATATATGCCGATCGCACAATTCAGCACCGGCTTGCAGCACATCCTTATGTTTCTGCCCGGAACATACGGAACAAGCCTTATTCGCAATCATGCCCTCCGCGGTGCGTTCTCCGCGGCAGCGGATGCGGGTCTTGCTCCCGAAGTTATTGACGTAATTAAGAAATCCATCGATTGCAGGCTCAGCTTTTTCGGAACGGATGTTAGCCTTCCGGCAATGTTCGCCGTCCTTTGCGGGGGAACGGTTCTGCTCGTCGCGCTGTTTGTTCTGCTGAATATACTGTGCGGTGTGAACCGGCGAAAAAAATATTCGCAATGATCGAGCACCGGTTATTGCACTGAAATTATAAAACAGATTTTTTCGAATTTTTCATCCAACCTCCGGTGCGATGCGCACGGATAATGCAGCGGCGGTCATCGCGAACGGTGAGCAACAAACGGAAGCGCCCCGACCGAACAGCTTTTGCGGAACCGGTTATCTTTAAACTGTGTTATCCTAAAAAACCGACACAATATTTCATGTGTCATTTTATATGTTTTTATAAGGAAGGAAAATATGCTTAATATCAAACACTTAACAAAAACTTACGGCAGCAAAAAGGCGGTTGACGACCTTTCTCTGCACATTGCACCTGGAGAGATTTACGGCTTTATCGGCCATAACGGCGCAGGCAAAACAACAACACTCAAAAGCTGCGTCGGAATCCTTCAGTTTGATGCAGGCGAAATACTTGTGAACGGCACTTCCGTTCGGAAGGACCCCTTGACCTGCAAAAAACTCATCGCCTATATTCCGGACAATCCCGACATGTATGAGTTTATGACAGGCATCAAATATCTCAACTTCATCGCGGATATTTTCGGCATCGGAGCGGAGGAGCGGGTACAGCGCATCAATAAATATGCGGACATGTTTGAGCTCACCGCCTCGCTTGCGCAGCCTGTTTCATCCTATTCCCACGGCATGAAACAAAAACTTGCCGTTATCGCAGCTTGGATTCACTCTCCGAAGCTTATCATTATGGACGAGCCTTTTGTCGGGCTCGATCCCAAAGCAGCGCATACTTTGAAAGGACTGATGCGGGAAGTCTGCAATGACGGCGGCGCAATCTTCTTTTCGACCCATGTGCTTGAAGTTGCGGAAAAGCTTTGTGATAAGGTTGCGATCATCAAAGGCGGCAGGCTCATCCGTTCCGGAACCATGGACGAGGTCAAAGGCGATGAAAGTCTTGAATCCGTTTTTCTCGAGCTTGAAGCCGAATAAACTTCGGAGGCGCACTTATGCTTAAAATTCTTCTTAAACGGCAGCTCTATGAACTCAACCGAAGCTTTTTCTATGACCCCAAAAAGGGCAAAAGCCGTTCAAAGTTCGCATCCGCCGCGTTCATCGTGCTGTATGCCCTGCTTATGGTCTGCGTGCTGGGCGGAATGTTCGCATTTTGTGCTTATCAGCTTGCAAATCCGCTCCGTGCCGCCGGGCTCGACTGGCTCTATTTTGCTTTGTTCGGCACAATCGGGCTGATGTTCGGCGTTTTCGGCAGTGTGTTCAACACCTATGCCGCGCTCTACAAAGCAAACGACAACGACCTTTTGCTCTCCCTTCCCGTGCCCGTCGGAAGCATTCTGCTTTCTCGGCTGCTGGGCGTCTATCTTATGGGACTGATGTTCTCGGCGGTTGTGTTCGTTCCGGCAGCGATAGTTTACCTCTGCATTGATTTCTCCGTCGGCACGCTTTTGGGCTGCATTCTCGGGATGCTGTCAATCTCCGTCTTCGTTTTTGTTCTGTCCTGCGCATTGGGTTGGGTGGTTGCAAAAATCGCCTCCAAGCTGAAACGGAAAAGCTTCCTCACGGTCATAATATCGCTTGTGTTTATCGGCGGGTATTATTATGTTGTAAACAATATCCCGACCCTTTTAATGCAGTTTACGCAATATACCGGCGCAATAGGGGCAGGCGTCAAAAACTTTGCTTACCCTGTTTACCTTTTCGGACGGATGTCGGCGGGAAACCTTGTTTCCGCTCCGCTGCCCGTATTCGGCACAGCCGCGCTTGCATTGCTTACATTTTATGTTATGTCGAAGAGTTTTTTAAAGCTTGCAACCGCTTCTTCCGATACCGTAACCGCAAAGTATAATCGTAATGCACGACAAAAGGCAAGCGGCGTTTTTCCCGCTTTGCTCAAACGTGAGTTTAGCCGATTCACCGCAAGCCCTGCATATATGCTCAATTGCGGTTTTGGCGTTATAATCATGCCCATTGCAGGCATTCTGCTTCTTATCAGGGGCGCAGCTCTTCGTTCAATGCTGTTTGGGCTTTTCGACAGCAACACGGGAACGATTGCGATACTTGCTGCCGCCGCCGTCTGCCTTGTGTCCACAATGAACGATATGACTGCGCCGTCCGTCTCTTTGGAAGGAAAAACGCTTTGGATTCTGCGTTCAATGCCCGTAACCACGCAGCAGATCCTCCGTGCAAAGCTTGCAATGCAGCTCCTGCTGTCCGGAATTTCGGTGCTTTTCGCCGCGATCTGCACATGCATCGCATTTGCCGTGCCGATAGGTTCATCGATTGCGGTAATCCTTGCATGTCTTTCCCTCGTTGTTCTTCTTGCCGAATTCGGGTTGTTCCTTGATCTCAAAAAGCCGAATTTGAATTGGACGACCGAAATCACGCCCATAAAACAGAGTTCAAGCGTGATGTTCGCTCTTTTAGGCGGGTGGCTGTACGTATTGCTGTTCGGGACCGGTTGGTTTCTCGGTGCACATGCACTCGGAGCGGAGCTTTACCTCATGCTGTTTTTTGCACTGAACATGATTCTTTCTGCGGTACTGCGTTCGTGGCTAATGCGCAGCGGAACCGATATTTTTGAGAGTTTGTAAATTTATTATTCAACTTCGTATTGAATTATTTCAAAAGGGCATCTCCAAACCTGTCGGAGATGCCCTTCATCATTTCATAAACCGACGTAAACGGAATCAATTTCCCGGGAATAATTGCTTTCTTCAACCCAATCGGCTCAATTTCCCGGGAAATAAAGTCAAAGAATTCTTCGGTTCCTTGCTGAATATTTCGACTTAATCCGAATATTTCTGCTCGAGGTGTTTATTAAACAGATAGGATTCATAGTCACCGATGGAAAATGCACGTTCCGAGGCTGCATCGCCGTACCGTTCCGCAAGCTCCGCAAACGTAATTTTCCTTGCTTCGCGCTGTGCAAAAGTGTCTTCTTCGTTAATTCGGCGCATTATTTCCTCAATACCGTCAATTTTCAGGTTGCCGATTCTCCATTCAGGAGACATATGCGTGTAATTGTACCAAATGTCAAAATTATTCGTAATATTGAGAACAATGAAATCTCCGTTGGAATAATCCGGATTCTCGCTGCGCTTCAGCAGACTTTCAACGCATTCCGCTTCGGTGCGCAATTCTTCATACTGCCAATAGTACGGCACAAGGCATTGCGGGATGTCACTCTTGATGATGCGAATCGGATAGAGCTTGCGATTTTCACCGTCGCAGCTTCCCGCATGAACAAAGAATTTAAAGCTCTGCCCTATCTGCCGGCAGCGTTCGGCAAGTTTCAGCTTTTCGGCAAGTTTCGGAAGTTCCGCAACTTCATGCTTGTTCTCTGCATTTATAAACGCCTGCCAACGCGGTGCAATGCCGTTTTGCAGCAGAATTTCCGTCGCTTTCAGCAATTCCGAATACGCACCTTTTCGGCCGATGTACCTATCCGTCGTTTCCTCTCCGCCGAAGAATGTGAGCTGAACGACTTTTACGCCGACTTCACGGAGAAACTTTGCATACTCCCCATCTCTGACGAGCCGCCAAAAACTTGCAAGCTCAAACCTTTGCGGTTCGCAATTAACGCTCAACGCCTTGTCGCGTTCCCAGCGCGCTCTGTATTCCCCGCAAAAATCCGGTTCGCGAAGCCAGCTGTAATATTCAATTTGTTCAAAGTACGGGCGAAAGCTGTTCACAAGCATTTCGTCTGCACCGTTTTCCGGCGGAATATTCGGCAATCGGCCGAGCCAGCAATGCCTGCATCGGTTCGGACATCCGTACATGTCAACCACCAAAGCAAGTTTTCTGCTTTTTTCAATGTTAATACTCATACAATTGGTACTCCCGTTAAAATATCGGCACCCGCCGAACAACAGCGAGTGCCGCATTTTTCTGCTTTATTCAGTTAATAAAGTGCTTTCGCAGCCGAGTTATTTATTCCTGCTCGGCAAGCGAACCCGCAACGCGGACGCCGGGAAGCATAACCGCAAACGGTCCGCTGTAGTTCTTGCTGTCGTAGCGTTCGGTTGTGAACTTCATCCCGCCGCTGCAGGCATTGATGCTGCCGTTTACCGAACCGCCGGTCACGATGCGAACGCGTTCCCCGTCGAAAAGGTACGCAAGGCGAATTTCTCCGCCGAAATGTCCGGACATTGTGTCCATCTGGAAATCCGAGAATGTAACGGCGTAAAGATAAGGTTCTTTTTTCATTTCTTCAAACGAAACACTGCCGTTTTCGCAGCTGTATGCGGAATAATCGCCCGTGGCTCAATGCCGAGATAATAGCTCATTCTTGCGCCGCCGTGCAAAGTTTCAACCTTGCCGTCGGCAATCACGGAGCGATCCTTCATGGGAATCGCTTCACTGCTGAAGGGAACCTTTGCGCGAAGGGTCATGTTGAGCCTTTCACCGTCTTTCATCTCGGGCTGGACATCCGTTCCGACCTTCCATGTTGAATACCCGGGATAGACCATTCCCGCACTGCTGCGCGCAATGTAATAGGAAAGCACTTCCGCCGCATTCTCGCCCGAGAGAATCAGGTTGTAAGTTCCGCTCGGCAGTTCCGCACGGGCAATTGCCCTGTCCGCCACCTCGCGGAGCGCGGTTGTGACCTTTTCGCGCAGCGCATCGCAATTCAGATTGTCGTAGCCGAATGCATGATAAACTTCAACATCCTCGGGTTCCTTGCACTGAACGACGAATTCGCCGTCAACATCGTTTTTATAATAGCAAACGTCCGTTCCGTTATCGCCTAGGATGCGGGTTTTGACCTGCTTTGAGAAAATCTCCGCCGAGTTCACGAATGCGCGCGGATCGTTATCCGCCGCAAACAATGCAGCCGCAAAACGCTTTGCCTCCTCTTCAGCCGAAACCTCCGCAAGGCTGCCTGCGGCCGCAATGGGTTCACAAGCCTGTTTTTCAGGCAGTTCATAATACGGGTTGCCCGCAAAAGACGCCGCATGCTTCGCTTCCTTCAGAATGGTCAGAACTTCCTGCTCCGACTGGGACGGCACAATGGTGACCTGTGACCTGCCGCGCATCGGCTTGCCGTCCTTTTCGTAATCGCAAAACACTTCAACGTTGTATTTATGGGTATCCCTGATGCGGCGCATATCCTGCCTGCGGCGAATAAAGAAAACTTCCGCAGTGTGTTCTTTCTTTTCGTTGATGCGCCACGTTTTGATTTCAGCTTCTTTTAATGCGTTTTTAATAATATCTATCATAATAAAAGCATCCTTTCGAATCAAAATTCTTTCCGAACTTCATCAGCCCAGACGAATTGTCGCCTTGATGTAGGGACCGCCGTCCGAAACTTTGACCCATTCTTTGTAGCCCTTGCCGCATGCTCCGCAGCCGCCGAGTTCGATATTGTCGCTCATCATCGTGATGGACTTGAGCAGGTCGGGAACATAGCCCGTCAGCACGACAGGGGAAAAGATCCTGCCTGTCAGCTTGCCGTCCTTGATTTCCCTTGCAAAGTTGACCATGCACTGAATGCCCCAGTTTTTGGGGTCTTCCATGCCGGAGCTGGGTTCTTCAAGCAGCATTCCGTATTTTACGGAAGCGATCATGTCTTCAACTTTATCGCTGCCGGGTTCGAAATAGGTGTTCGTCATGCGCGTATACGCCTTGCGCCCATAGCTCTCGCGCCTGCCGTTGCCGGTGGGTACGGTGCCAAGGAACATTGCGGACTGCGCATCGCTGATGCCTGCTTTAAGAATGCCCTTGTCAATGATAACGGTGTCGTGAGACAGGGTGCCTTCATCATCAAAGAAATAGGTTGCAACCTCGCGCTGAGCGCAGCCGTCGTGCATGGTAACGAGCGGGGATGCCACCTGCTTGCCGATATAGGACTGTGCAAGAGCTCTGTCCTTAACGAACATATCCATTTCAACGCCGTGACCGAACGCTTCATGAACGATCATGCCCGTGACTTCGGGTGTGCAGATGCATTCATAAGTGCCGGGTTCCATGGGTTCGGCGTTCAAAAGATCCGTAACGGTCTTTACGCACTGCGGAATTGCAGACTCCATTTTATCAAGCAGCTCCGCACCGCCGAGGTTGGAGAATCCGCGGAAGCTCTGCTTGATTTCCTCACCCTTTGCCGCAACAAGAGTCATGATGCCCGTTGAATAGAGCACGGACTGTTCAAGCTCACGGTTTGCGGAAAGGAAGAGCTTGTGATATTCCTGATAGTTGAAGCCCGTTATTGCGTCAAGAATGCGTTCATCGGCTTTAACAGCCTTTTCGCGCAGCGCGGTCACGGTTTCAATCAACTTTTCGTCGCCGACCTCGCGGGGATGAATTTCGTAATCCGTTGCCTCGCAAAGCGTGCAGGGTTCATCGCTGATGCATTTGTACTCCGCCTCTTCGGTTCCTTCGGGAATGAAGTTTGCGGGATTCATGAGCTGCTGCTCGATTTCTCTTTCAATTTCGGGCAGGTTTTCTGCCGTGATTTCGTTTGTGCTGTATTCGGCATAGCCTTTGCCGTCATAGACCTTCACGATCATGCCCTTGCCGCCGAATGCGTTTGTTGCGGAAATTGCAACGCCGCTTCGCGATGCACGATAACCTTTTTCATAATTATCGGTGATGAGCACGGATGCATATTGGTATTTTTCGTTCAGCTTTGCAAGAAGCTGCTTCGCAAGCGGCTTCTTTTGCGCAATGTATTCGCTGTGTGTAACTTTTTGCATATTAAAAACACTGTCTCCTTTCGAGCGTTGTCTTTAATCTATATTATACTCCCGCCGGACATAATGTCAAGCGAATACGGAACGATGTTGCGGAATTGACACACTTCGGCATCAAGGTGCGCGGCCCGTCCGTTCTCTTTTTTAAAACGCTCTTATTAATTTGCTTTTTTGCGAAAAAAAGCTTATAATATCGTAAACGGAATCCGCCTCCGCACGGTATGCGGCGGAGTGAATTTAACTTTAAAAAGCAATAATTAATACAAATTCGGAGGGTACACTCATGCAGTATGTACACTCGGCAAAACCGGGC
>ENA-OQCO01000775-OQCO01000775.1-human-gut-metagenome-genome-assembly--contig:-NODE-775-length-15730-cov-4.750304_pt1 | contig 15730 bp, 9 predicted proteins | sample MGYA00242500_ERZ504582 | MGnify/ENA primary metagenome ERZ504582 (study PRJEB26092, sample SAMD00036346) | human gut metagenome | host: Homo sapiens | study: EMG produced TPA metagenomics assembly of...
TAATTTTTTTTGATATTTTTATTTTATAGATAGAAACCAACGTAAAAAATGGCTTATTTACGTGGTTTCTTCATAATTTATTTTTTTATATTTTTTCGGATTTTATCGAAATTTTCTATGCAATAAAAATAATCCTCCTAAAATCAGAATGATTCCTCCTATGAATGAAAGCTCATCTGTCCGTCCACCTGTCTTTGGAAGATTCAATATAGAATCATTCGTAACATTGTACGTCAGATGATAGAAGTAATAATCATTTCCCTGTTTGATCGCTTTACTTGTATCCACATTCTGTTTATCTACCTCTGCCTGTGACATCGTCATTGGCAGTGTAACGATGATTGGTTCTTTAACAGATTCTTTCCAACCGCTGTCTTTGTCTCTGTGATCGTATAAGTATCAGGGAGCAGTCCATCAAAAGTGACTTCTCCAGCAGAATCTGTTTTGGCCTTCGCTACTTCTGCTCCATCAGATGATGTGATCACAAATTCGATATCTCTTAATGATTTCCCCTTAGAATCTTTCTTGATAAGTTTTACAGATCCTTGGATCATCTGATTCATAAACTTCGCTCCACCTGTCAATTGTGCTTTAGCTGTCGTTCCAGTTGGTCCAATATCGAACGTCACAGTTTCTTTCTCCTGATCGATCGTTGCATTGCTGCTGTTGCTCGTAATATTGAGTAATTTGAAATACTTGATCATACCTCCTTCATTACACGTATAAGTGCCATATTCCAGATCATCAAACGTCACAGACAGTTCGATCAGATCTCCCGGATGATCTTTCATCTGTTTTTCAACCTCTGCCTTTGTGAATTTGACTTTCTTCTCATAACTGTGTTTCTTTCCATAGACATCGGTTCCAGTCAGTGTAAATATAAAAGTCGGATCCCCAACATCCATATTCAGATTACCTGGGTCCAATGCTTTTGTGATCGTAATGCTTCCTTTCGGCCCTGTACGGTCATGTGTGTTTGTGATTACTGTAAGATCCTGATCATTTTCATCCGTATCATAGGTTGGTCTGTATCCGATCTCAGATTCTCCCGTGATCAATCCTTCTTCGACTTCTTTCCATGTATAATTGACTTTTTTACCATTGACTTTCACAGGAAGTACCTTACTGGACGCTTTCCAGTTATTCTTCGCACTGAGCATCAATGTTTCTTCCACTTTACCATCAGCCAACAGATTAACTAAGACAGACTTTGGGCGTATGCCATCTTTATTCCCATGATCATTCCATACCTTTTTAACCTTTTTCTTCGTCGTATCTGGTGTATGCGTATTCGTGATCATGATATTCTTCGTTGTTGTACCATCATCATCTATTGTCTCATTTGTCTCGTAAGTATCGACATATCCTGTTTTTGCATTACCTGTCAGCTTATCATAGACTTCTTCTTTCACTTCATACTCAAATGGTTCGCCAGCTTTGTCATACTTATCGAGGCAATGATACGTTACATCATCTGACCAGTTATTTGTTTCGTCTAATGTAATAGCATTCTTGTATTTCTCACCATTTCTATATAATTGAGCTTTGATCGATATCGGTCTCAGATCATCTCCATTGTCACCATCTTCCCAAACCTTTTGTACATTGATATCGACATATTCTGGATTTTCATGGAAGTTCGTAAACGAAATCACATACATCGCATTATTCCAGTGTGTACTCGTCAAAGTATAACCTTCGGGAACATCTTCACGAAACTCCCACTTTTCACGATCATCCTTCTTGATATCCGTAAACATTGTCCAGTTATTATCTTTTGTCAGTGTATACACCTTTACTTCTTTTGTTGTCTTATGTGTTGCCTTGATCGTAACAACATCTGGACGGATCTTTGCTACATTGTCATGATCATCCCATATCTTCTTCAATGCAATATAATCCAGTTTCTGGTTGACTAAAGTATCTGAATCATGCACATATGTTGTTGTATCATTATCCGTATTATTCTCGGCTTTTACATCATGAATGAGATTTTCTTTCGTATCATTGATCACTTTACCCTTAAATGTTAATGTCTTGTCCGATTTCTCGTATCCATCTGGTGCGTAGATTTCTTCTACCTCATACATATCACTGTCTGTTCCATCCTTTGCATAGATATCGGTCGGCAATCCAATAAATTCCAGATATTCAAACTGATCATCCTGTGATGTAGTGGTGGCGATCGTATCACCCTTCTTAAAGATATTTTCTCCTTTGCTATTAACGATATCTGTTTTCGCTTTTAAGGCAAATATGGCTCCCGCCAGCTTGTTTCCGTCTTGATCAGTCTTGATCAGGTGGATGCCGTATTTTTGCAAAGTATCATTAGCTTTGACATGAATACTTGCTTTCTTTGCAACCTTTAAGGCGATATCTTCCTCTTCTGAATCCAGAACCTCTACCGTAGTCTTGATCGTTTTCTCTGGCAGATCTTTATACGATCCTTGGTTGTTAAAACTGATATTGATCTCGTATTTTCCTGATTTTTCTGCATATGTCGGTGTAAATGCCACATCTTTATCCGTCACTTCCACATCTTCTGCTCCATCGTCATCATAAAGGATTCTCCAGCTAAAGTCCTCTGCCTTGAATTTATCACCTTTTAAGAACCTGTTCTTTGGCATGGCAACGATCTTTAACGGCTGTTCCTCGATAAACTTATCTTCTTCGATCTTTAAGATCTGATCCATGACATATGTTGTCTTAAGAACTGGATTTCCATAGAACATCTGGCTGACATCTTCTACATTGGAGGTATTGAAAGATGAAAGATCGAGTGTTTTGATGGAATCCATGGCATAAAACATCTGACTCATATCCACAACTGCGGATGTATCAATATTTTTAAAATGGATCTCTGTGAGATTCCTGCAATTTTTAAACATTTTAGATGATATTGCATTCATGTAGATGACCTGTCCGGCTCTTTGACTTGAGATATAACAATCTCCATCATCGTTCCAAAGCACAATACTGCCATCTTTATTCTGAGAAACATCCGTTGTCACAGCTCCTTCTGGTGCACTCTTCCACGTGAAAGTCACAGATTCCGCATCCTTGATCTTCTGGTTCAATTTTTCGCCTTTTTCCAACACATAAATACCTGTACTTACATTATTGTCTTCATTTCCAAACGGATCTTCCTTGTCTGGTACTTTATCATCATCACGAATATCATTGATACTTCCTGCAGTTGTATCCCATGTCAGTTCTACTTCATGTTTTTCCTGATCTTTGATATAGCCTGTCGGAGACTTGATCTCTTTTATGTAATACTTTCCTAAATAGAAGTTAGTTGTTTCTTTTCCATCCATATCCTTTCTTGTAAAATGGATCTCCTTCTCTTTTGTCGTTGTCTTTTGATCGATCAGTTCGTCCTTCTTCCATACGAGCGTTCCGTCATCTTTCTTGATATTCTCATCCGCATACAGCCCATAGACTGCTCCTGCGATCTGATCGTTGTCATAGATAAAACTCTGAGAATCCTTGTCATAATCTGTTAAGATATCTCCCGTCTTACTGAACGTAATTTCTCCATAGACTGGCGTATCCATCTGTTCAAACCTGCAGCTTCCATTTCCAGCATTATCGTACGTGATCTTGATGCTTGTGGATTCCCCGCTTAACTCAAAAGATTTTTCTTCTGCGTCATCCATGTCGTAGCCTGCTGGCGCAGCAGTTTCCTTAATCGTATATTTTCCATATGGAAGATAGCACTCTGCAGTTCCATCTCCACTCGTTCCTGTAGTCAAAGTTGCCACAATATCCTGATCTTCATCATAGATTTCATAGACTGCATCATTTAACAGCTTCTTTGTCTCTGATGAACGTTTGACTAGTTCGATCCTGATCTTATTTTCATCATCTTTATACGGACCAAACGTGACTGTCTTATGGACATCAGACTTGATCAAGACCACATCTTCATCTTCCATCATTTCATGCTTTGGATCACCCTTGATCTGATGCAATGTATAAACACCGATCGCTAACGAGATTGAGGTTGCTTCTCCTTTTTCATCAGTTATCAGAGTATCGACCACTTCTCCATGCGGATCAATGATCTGAAATTCCGCCCCAGATTCCGGTACATACTTATCTTTATTTACGGACATTTGCTTTTTGATCGAAATCTTTGCGGATTTTGTATAATCGTCTTTTAAAACGAATTCATACACTTTGACTTCATCCTCGATCGATGCTTTCATTTCTGTGGAATACTGCGGTAGCGCAAGGTCATAGCCTTCGACACCTCTGGTCTGCACGACTATAAACCCTGTCTTCTTTACGAAATCTTTTAGGAGCATCGCTGCCTTTCCTTCGGAATCTGTGACTAATGTTCCAAGAATCGCATCTCTATTATCTTTTTTCAGTTTTTCAATGTAATGGAGCCTGTCCTGTGACGTTGCCAATGTCTGATCCTTGAAATCTTTCACCATAGATTCATCCAGTACAACAAACTCAGCCCCTGGTTCTGGTTTAGACTTTCCATTCTTGACCATCGTTTTTCTGACCCGGATCTTGTCTCCATTATAATAATTATTCAGCTCAAATTTTTTAAATTTCTTATCGCCGTCTTTGATCGTTACATCAAAATCATCAGCGATCTTATAATTATCACTTCCTTTTGTCTGATGAACCGTGTAGATGCCAGGATCTAACTTTCCAGATTGAGCTGCACCATTTTCATCCGTGATCAATGTTTCTATGACTTTCTTTGTCGACTGATCGATAATCTGGAATTCTGCCTTATATTCTTCTTTTTTTGTATAAGTTCCAGTTTCCTTATCACTGATCCTTGTAACCTTTGTCAACATAATCCCTGCATGCTGCTTTGGATCGTTTGATTCAACCTTATAGATCATTTTAGATCCATCAATGCTTACCCATTTGTCCGGTACCATATCATATCCATCGGTCGTTTTCGTCTGATGAATACGGTAAGCTCCATAAGGAAGTAAATCTGTTTCTGCGATCCCTTTGTCATTCGTTGTGATCGTCTGTTTTAAGTTATTCTTGGAATCATAAACCTCAAAAACTGCCTGTGCTTCTGGAACATTTTCCCCGCCAAACGTCTTTACAACCTGTATTGTTCCTTCATATTGCTCTTCTTTCAGATACTGGGATGTATTTTTATCGACCGTGACTGATATATCATTACTAGATACCTTATATCCCAACGGAGCATACTTCTCATGTAAACGGTAATATCCCGGATACAGATCTGTCACTTTTGCATAACCATTCGCATCAGTTACCATCTGTGTCACAAGTGTTCCTGCTTTATAGACAACACTCTTGTTATCGGAGCCTGTGATATCATGGTCAGCATATAGCTCATAGACAGCATTCTGCAAGTTTGCTTCAACTCCTAGATCCCCTCGTTTATTCTTTACAGTTCCCTGTTTAAAGATCTCCAGATCACTCTTTTGAAATTCATTGGTGTAGTTAAATGTGAATGATCTGGCTCCACCCTGTTCCACTTTGCTCTGATCTGTCTGATCTGGGATCAGGTGTCCGAATGGGGATTTTGTTTCCCTGACCATCCAAGTGTGGACCGAGGCACTCTTTAAGGCTGAAATCTTCTGCTTTGCAAGTTTTTGTGCTTCCTGCATTGCCACAGCATATGCTTTTGCCGAAGAATCGTACCAGCCATTATCTGTCGCTTCTTTTTGCTGACTTTTTGAAAGATCGTTCCAATTCTTTACATAAGTCTTTTTCGTTGATGTCACACTATAACTTACCGTTCTTTGAACAGTATAAGAAGCTTCTCCATTGTCATCGGTTGTTACACTTCCTTGATAATTCCCATCCATATAGATCTGAAATACTGCTCCAGAAAGCCCTGCTCTTGTTTCCGCATCTTTCTTTTTGATCTTGATCCTTACATTATCTGGGCTGGTTCCTGACTTTGTTGCACTCGTTTTCGCTTTTTCAATATCTGGCGGTGTATGACGAAATCCGAACAAAACCTGATGAGAATCCAGTTTCTTCTTTTTCACACATTTCTTCACTGTATAATAGTAGATCGTTCCTTCTGGATCCTGATCACTGATCATTTTACAGAACTTTTTTGCATCTTTCTGCGAATAACCCCTGTCCACATTTTTTCCTGCCTGATAAACGGTATTTTGCTTATTCGCTCCATGTCCACATGCCCAGATGTATGCCTGACACAATGACAGATCTTTTGTATTCTTGCCGCTTGACCTGAAATACCAGTTTAATGCTTTTGCAATTCCCTTTTTTTCATAAGTTGCTGCATTGATCGTCTTGTATTTTAAGGTATCTCCAGAACACATGGTCTTTCCAGAGTTTAAGCAAAACACTCTGTGTCCGTCAGCTGTCATACTCCACAGACCTTCTGATGCAGGACGATCAATCTCTGAGATCTTATTACTTGATAATGCCTGGCTCATCACCAGTTTGGCTTCTCCTGTGAAAGCCTTGACGTCTCTATTCTTCAGGAACAGTGATTCTCCTGAACCACTCAGATACATTGTCATGATCATCAGGAGGGTAAGAATACTTACCGATATCTTTTTACAGATCGTCTTCATTTGTTTCAAACTTTCTTCCTCCTTTTTACTTGTAACGGTTTGTGAAATATCCTGGCTGCCCTTCCTTGTCGATCCTTCCATACTCAGAATCTACGTGGTCTCTCGAAAATCCAGTTCCATTCTGCCCTTCCAGTTCGATCGAGCCATTAAACATGCCGTCATCATGAATAATGTTGTGTGTGTCGAATGATCCATCTGTTTTCTTCCAGACAGCATACAATTCACAAGTCTGTCCAGCATCGCAGAGAGTATTGACTGCCTGTCTATCGGTATATTTTGCTTTGATCGCATTCGGATCTTCACTCCATCCAAGGAAGGTATATCCCGGCCGTTCAAATGTATTTGCTGGCAGGATATCATCCTGTCCATATTTTAATTCCACAGTCTTTTTGCTGCCTGATGCACCATTTCCATCAAATGTTACTTCATAAGAGTTCTTGGACCAAACAGCATAAAGTGTCATACCCTCCGTGTTACTCCATGTGATCGTCTCTCCTGGAGAATACCGTGCTCTCACCGCATGTTTATCTGTATTCCATCCAACAAAGGCATAGCCTTTTTTCGTGTATCCATTCTCAGCAAAGCTGTAATTTTGATCGTACGTGGCTGTCCCATCATTCACATATCCAGAATCTTCTCCATTTCCATCATAGTTTACAGTGTATGTATTCGCTGTCCACTGGGCTGTCTCTGTATAATTACCACATACCAGCCAGCCTGTATTGGACATCCATTTTGTTCCTTCATCCAGCCATCCTTCCAAGGTATAACCTCTTCTTGATACCGTTGGAAACAAAAAATAATCTCCATCCGTAAAATTCCATGTTACATCTGCACCATCTCCACCATTTCCGTTGTAATAAATGCTGCGGCTTGGCTTTTCCAGATTCAGATTTATAGAACACCAGTCATAAGTTTTCCATCCATCTCTGTCAGCGGAGGCCACTCCGACCAATCCAGTACTGACATGGATATTTACTGATTTCCAATGTTCTTGAGTATCATGATAGGAATTTTCCCAAAATCCATCATTTCCTCCGCAATAAAGCGTTATATCCTTGCTCGGATCTGAAAATACTGGTTTATCCACCGTTACCCATTCCCAGGATCGATGCTGTTCATGGGCCGGTAACAGATACCAGACTTTGATCGTTAAAAGTGTATAGTTGTTGTTACTGTTCTTCTCTGAATATATCGTCTGTTTATTCACTGTAAGCTTATAATCTCCGCCTCCACTGGAATACGTCGTTACCGTATATGGATGTCTGGAATTATTAAATGTCCCACCGCTGACATTTTTATTTTTTTCATATTCATCACTATGAATATACATTGTCAGACTATCGCTTTTCCCATTTGGTCCATTGATGTTCACTGTTAAATGTCCATCTTTAAAATGTTTGTTTCCTCCTGTATTATATGATTGATAAGCATGTGCCTTCTTCATCTGATACCATGCCAGAACGGAAACAAATGAAACCATGACCACTAATACCACTACGATCTTTCGTTTTCTTTCCAAGATCTTTTTTGCATTCTTCATCACATCCTCCTCTCCATCTATTTTTATCTATCTTCCTTTTGTTTCCTGATCTTCTGTCCATGATTCCTCATACAGTACACCACATACCGGTATCTTCCATGTCCTCGGTACGGATGACAGGTTATAAGTGTGACCATATCTTTCCCTTTTTGAATCAGAATCTTGTCCATATCATATGGATCGATCACTTTAATCTTTGTAACCCGGTAATCCAGTCTTTCCCATGGATTTCTAATGATCACCTGATCGCCTGTTTTTAACTGTTCGATGTCCCGAAAATACGGAATTCCCCGATATCCCCGATGTGCAGCGATCACGCAGTTGCTGTCTTTTTGTCCTACTGGCAGGGATGTCTGTCCCATGATCGCTGCTCCTTTTCTCATATTTTCCATCGTCGCTCCCAGATATAATGGAAGTTTCTGTTTCATCTTCGGTATCTTAATGTAACCGAAGGTATTTTTTTCGTTTCTTAAGACGATCGGTGCACTGCGGTAACTGAATACATCCTTTAGTCCTGCTTGTTTTTCTTTGAATATCTTCCTGTTATAGCGGACTGCTTTTTGATACAGTAGATCATCCTGTTTTCTTTTGCTTCTCCTCTGCGTCAGTTCTTTCACCGTCTGATCGGACTGTTTTTGTTTCAGATATGATATGATCTCCGGATAAAGCAGTAACGTGATCCCTATTACCAGAAAAAAGATTCCAACAATATTTATGATCTTTTGTTTCACCCATATCTCCTTTCCCCGCTTTTTCTTTTCATCTTTTCATATACTTTTCTGGCTGCGATCAATACACAAATGATCAATAGTCCTGCAAAGATGGCCCGTTTGTAAACTTCCATCCATTGCGAATGATGATTTCTTGCTCTTATCTCTTCCTCTTTTGCATGATAAGCTGTGCGAACTCCTCGGACTAATAAACGCTTGTCATTGACTCCATAGGGTGTGCAAGTAACCAATGTTACAAGATCTTTTCCTTCCATGATCTGAAGTTCCTTTGTATCTTGTGGTTCCACGACTGTGATCTGATCCACACGGTAAGCAAGCTTTTTATCCAATACATGTATAAAAGAAATCTCCCTTTTTCATCTCTGTCAGATCTGTAAAGATTTTTGCAGAACTAAGCCCAGTATGTCCAGTCAGCACCGCATGGGTATCTTTTCCTCCAATCGGAAAGGAAGATGCAGCCAGATGTCCGATCCCATGTTCCAAAACTGTCCCACTTGTCCCATGATAGAGCGGCATATTAATTGAAATGCAAGGAATCTTTAAATATCCCATAATCGATGATCCATCAATATTTAATATTCTGTTATAATGAACCGTCTCTCCATCTAAGCGTTTTTCCTTAAACGGATCAGTCAACTGTATTGAAGATCGCAGCAATTCCCCATTATACTGTTTCGCTTCATCCATTACTTTTTTTATGATCGCCTGATCCATTCCGGCTGTCTTTTCCTGATAACTTTCCACTGTCGAACCTGCACTCTTTTCAAACAGATAGTTGCTTACAAATGGATAAGACAACAGAAAAAAACCGGCCAGAATAACCAGAATCGGTATGATCTTTTGTTTCATTTTATCTTTGTGATCGTCTTCCGTTTTTGTTCAAGATCAAGATCCCACATCCAGCAACAACAACCCCTGCAATGATCAGAAGATAGTTTCCTGCCCCACCTGTCATTGGCAGCATGAACTGCTTCTGATTTGTGATCTGCATATTGATATATGCATTTCCAGAATCATCGTGTTTTGTCATCGTTGCCTTTGTCTCATCCACAGTCGCACTCGCTGCTGTAGTCTGAACCGTCACATCATTCTTTAATACCGCACCATTAGGAACTCCATCATTTGCTGTGGAATCTGCATCAGACTTACTCTGGATCCCTGTGATATTTGCTTCGGTTGGTGTGATATCTGCTTTTGTCTCTTTGACCTTAACGATCACTTCTTTCTTTAACAGGGAGTATCCTGCATCAGAGTGTGTTTCTGTAAATCCATATTCATCTCCTTCGATCCCATTGATCACAAGTTTTCCATCAGAAGACGGACTAAACTGAGTCGCATCAGCTTCTTTTGCAGACTTTCCTGTTACCTGATAAACACCTGCTCTATCTGCTCTTGCTACCAGATAGTAATTATCTGTCTTATTTTTTACAACGAATTTAACCTTTGTTGCATCTCCCTTGCTGTCAGAAAATTTCTTTGTCAGATCATATCCGTAAGAGTATACGATACATTTGTCTTTTAAAATATCATAATAATTCGTATTTGTTCTCTTCCACGTAAGGGATACATCGTTTGGATTTCCTTTATCACCAAGAATAACGCTGTCATCTGTGTTCACCTTAGCTGTATAGTATATAACGATATATTTATCAGAATATTTCTTATTCAACTCATTAAGTCCTGCTTTTGTCATCTCGATCTTCATTGCAGGATCGTTTCCAGATTTTCCGTATGTTGCTGCAAACTTTGGATCCGTGTCGGAACTCTTCCATACAGCCAATGCACCACTCTTCTCAACATTGTTCACATTTGTTCTGTCCGCTGCATCCTTAGTTTCATAGATTGCGATCACGGCATCTTTCCCATATGTCATTCCATTTGCCATTGTATCGTTAAATGTATAAGTTGACAGATAGGTTGTTGATGATGTGATATGTGGCAATTTGGAAATGAACTGATAATCCAGTCTTTCTGCTTTAGAGGCTGTCACGGTACTCTGGTATTTGTATTCATTTCTTGCAGAAGTAAAATCTGCCAGTCTGTCTGTATTGGCAGTTGTTACATTGTCCTGATCTGGATTATTGCGTACTCTTTTGTCAAGTGTTGGATTTCCAGTTTCATTCTTTGGATAGCAGATTACATCATAGAACCAGTCATCTCCCTTAGAATCCGTGGATGGCAACTGTACAAACCATGGATTTGTTGTGTAAGTTACATTTTCTGGTACCTTTGTCTCAACGATCAGGTAAAGACCCAGTGGCAATTTGTCTTTACTTGTCACACCATTAGCATTAGTCTCATCCATGGCTGTCCCATTCTTTCCCATGTAATCTTCTAATGCCTTGACAAGTTTCTCATTGATCTGCTGGCTTGTGAAATATGTCTTGCTTCCTTCTGTTTTAGCTGCATCAGAAGATGTCAAACCCAAAATCTGCTGTATTGTGGTTGGAAGTTCATAGATCATCTGAATCTTTCCATTCTCACTCTGCTGTTCAACATCTCCAACTCGCAGATAACTAAATTCCACACCTTTGATCGCATATTTTTCCAAGGCTGCTTCCGCAGCAGCGTCCTGTTTTCCTGTTGGTGTAAACTGACTAGTATTAACACCGGCCTGTTTTGCTGCTGTCATGTCATATTTGTGGATCGTTATGGATCCAGTTTTGCTTGTATCGACCACATCTGTTGATGCCGCTTTGATATTAACGATAGGTGCAAGCATCATTGCTGCAGATAATACAGCAATCGTTATTTTTTTAATCATATTTTGAATCTTCATTTTTCTTTCCTCCTATTTTTTAGAATAGAAAAAGCACAGAAATCATTGATCATACTCAATGATTCTGTGCTTTTCTTTATGTAATATATACTATTTTATTTATCTGTTAAATTAGTTTTGTCAGGTGCGATCATGATCGTATTCCAAAAAGAATCCTTGACTGCCTCTGTCTGAATCTCATCTACTACTGTATCAAGATCGACATCACTTGTTAACTTCTTGCTCGCATCCATTACGGAACTTTATCGTTGATTCCTAAGGATGTGATCGTAACAAACTGTTCTTCACTAACTAGTGTTCCTTTCTTTAGTGGAACCGCTAACTGATAATTCTTCTGCAATACTGACTTAATCTCATTATACATTGCTTTAAATTCTTTGCTTCTGTATTTCTTCTCAGCTTTCAGCTGCTTTGCCTTCTTATCAGCCTTCGCAGATATCTTTTGATCAGAATAAATCTCCCAGCATGGACCTCCTGCTGATGCTGACTTCGTCTGTGCGATCACTTCTTTTAGTGGATATTTGTACTGTGTACGCTGTCTGCTTCCAACATCTGCAACCGTTACCTGATCATTATCATCGATCGCAACCAATACGATAAAATGACCTTTCTTCGTAAAATATCCTGGCCCCATCAGTGCTACTACTGGATGCTTCTTCTTCAATGCATCTCTAACCTTGCTGACATCACTTCCAAGTCCATGACATTCCAGTTTATACTGTTGTGCCAGTGCTGGGACCATCTCATGACTTGCTCCAGCACTACTGTAATAGCCATTCTTATATGCCCATACTGTTGTATCAACTGGAGTTACCCATTTATTCGTCAGCGAACTGATACAAACTGCCATAGCGCTTGGTCCGCATCCACTGCTTTTGATCTGATATCCATTGTCATTCCATGCTGCATCTGCCTGATTAAAGTAAATAAATCCCTGTATCGTCTCTTTCTTATCTTTCATCTCAAGACTATGATCATTATATACTTTTGGAATGATAGATTTTTTATCTTTCTTGTCTTTTTTCTTACCTTTTTTATCTTTCTTCTTATCTTGGTCAGACTTTGTCTTTTGTTTCTTTGTATGCGTTACCGCTGTATGTTTCTTTGTATGTGTTGCTGCAGCCGTTGTATGCGTCGTCGCCGCTGTATGCGTATGCGTTGTTGCTTCCGTTGTCGGCTTTGCCTGAGTCGTCTGTGTTGTTGTCTCTGTCGTTGCTTCACTTTCTGTCGTCTGGGCAGAAGAATCTGTCTTGGTCTCAGTCTGTTCACTGCTTATTTGCTCTCTTGTGACTGGCTGATCTGCTCTGACCACAGACACTGATCCAAGCATCAAAAACGTATACAGAGCTACTACAGCTGCTGTTTTACGTGTTTTTCTCATCTTTCATTGTTCCCCCTAACTATTTAAACATACTTATTATACCACTTTGGATACCCTCGTCAATAAAAATGAATGGTCATGATCCATGTTCACATTTTTTTCACATCTTATGCTTCAAAGACTAATTTTTCAATTGCATATGCAACACCATCTTCATTATTTGTCTTTGTCACAAAGTCTGCGATCTCTTTCAGATCAGGTTGTCCATTTTCCATAACAACACCGATTTCTACAGCTTTGATCATCATCGTATCATTTCCTGCATCTCCACATGCCATCACTTCATCCATAGATAGTCCAATTTGCTCTGCCAGATGTAAAAGTCCATCTCCTTTATCACATCCAATCTGATTTATTTCAATGTTATTTCCCAGAGAACTTGATACACTCGCAATATTTTTCTCGATTAATTCTTGTCTTGCAGTTTCCCGCTCTTCCATATCATCAAAAAATACATTGATCTTCTCAATTCCCAGCGGATGCTCTTCAATGTACTTTCGCAGATCATCCAGCGGCAGTCTTGTATCTCTCACAAGTTTTAATACATGATCTGATACACCATACTCTGCAAGATGGTCAAAATAGCATCGTTCCATATACCCTTGCCCATTCTGATAAATATCACGTGTACAATGATATTTTTCCAAAATATCAAACAACGAAAATACCGTTTCTTTTGGTAGATGATTTGTATATATGATCTTATCTTCTTTCTGATCATAAACAGTTGCCCCGTTACAGCAAACTGCATATCGAACACCTGGAATATCTCTTAAAAATTCTGGAATTGCTTTAAAAATACGTCCTGTTGCTGGAACTATATAAACACCCCTTCTGATCGCTTCTTTTAGAACTTCTTCTGTGTGTTTTGAAATCTGTTTCTCGCTGTCTAAGAGTGTATTATCTAAATCCATTGCTACTAATTTTATCTTACTCATGCTATTCCTCCACAAAAAAATAATTTTGAATGTTGATCTGAAGACTTTTATATCCCTGATACTCATTGATCACTGGGTAATATGTACATGTGATATACTTTGCTGTTCCCATTTTCTCTCGAAATTCATTTTCATCCTCAAAAATCATGCCATCAATCCTAGTTCCCTGACTACTCTTTAATGCTAATTTTATCACATTTTTATTTTTTCCAAAAACATTCACACGTTCCACTTTTAACTTTCTGTGCGCAAATAATGGTTTTTTATTTTCTTTTCCAAATGGCTCTAAAACAGATAACTGATGGATCAGATCCATGGTAATATAATCAACTGGCATATCAATATCAATCTGTACTTTCTTTGCAAAATCTTTTTTCTCAAGGGTACAGTTCTCGTTGATCTTTTTGCGGAATTCCTGTAATTTTTCTTTTTCCAAAGAACATCCTGCTGCCATTGGATGTCCCCCAAACTTTGTGAACACCTCTTTGACTTTCATCATCTCTTCAAACATGGAATATCCTTCGATGGAACGTCCAGAACCTTTGATTCCTTCTTTTGCATCTGTTAAGACAAATACTGGATGATTTAAGCGGTCCTTGATCCTTCCTGCTATGATACCTGCAATACTTTCATGACATTCTGGAAGATATAATACAAGCACTTTATCTCCTTTTGCTTCATATTCGAACGCCTGTCCCAGTGCCTCTTTTACACCATTTTCTGTCATGGTTTTCCGAAGATCATTCAGTTCTTTTAATTCTTCTGCTGTCTGTTTTACCTTCTCTTCATCTTCTTCCAGAAATAGATTCAATGCTTTTTCGGCAGATTCCAAACGTCCGCTCGCATTGATACATGGTCCAACAATAAATCCTAGTGCATAAGACTGTATCTGTTTATCCATCAGATCATGCACATTCAGCAATGCTTTCAACCCGATATTTTGTGTATCTTTGATTCGGCGTAATCCTTCTTTGACAAAGATTCTGTTTTCTCCTGTCAGATCTACCACATCACAAACAGTCGCGATCGCAAGCATGGATAACAACTCTTCCAATTGGCTTTCATCTTCTTCCATTGCCTGATAGAATGCCCTCATAAACTGAAAAGCCACTCCTGCTCCACAAAGTAACGGATACGGATAATTGCATGCTTCCTGCTTTGGATTGATCACTACATCTGCTGGTGGAAGAACCTCTTTTCTCACTCCTGCTTCATCGGTATCAAATGGCACATCATGATGATCCGTAATGATCATTGTCAGTCCATGTTCTTTGCCGTATGCAACTGCATCTGCTGCTGCAATCCCATTATCACAGGTAAGGATCGTATCAATCTGGTCCTCCACTGCTTTTTCAATGATATTTTCATTAATTCCATAGCCGTCTTTCATGCGGTCTGGAATCTGAAAATCAATCTTTCCACCAAGATCATGAATCGCTTTCCACAAAATATAATTTGAGACAACTCCATCTACATCATAATCTGAAATAATACGGATCGTTTTCCCCTCTTGTACCTTTTGCTTCAAAATCTCAACTCCTTCTTTGACGCCTTTCATCAAAAAAGGATCTGAAATATCTGAAAGTTCTCCATACAGATACTGCTGTATTTGTTCATCCCCAACCACATCTCTGTTGCGGATCAGCCGTGCGATCACTGGATCTATGTTAAACTTTTCTCCAATCTGATTAAAATCAGCCTTTTTCTTATACAGATACCACTGTTCCATCATCTTACTCCATTTTTCATAAAAAAGAGCATCCAGTATTTACTGATACTCTTTTTTGAATGTTTT
>ENA-OQCO01000777-OQCO01000777.1-human-gut-metagenome-genome-assembly--contig:-NODE-777-length-15691-cov-3.197764_pt1 | contig 15691 bp, 14 predicted proteins | sample MGYA00242500_ERZ504582 | MGnify/ENA primary metagenome ERZ504582 (study PRJEB26092, sample SAMD00036346) | human gut metagenome | host: Homo sapiens | study: EMG produced TPA metagenomics assembly of...
CATATGCGTAGCTTTGATCATTGGTCTGCCGCTCGGCTATGCACTTTTTTTCCTATGCAAAACATAATGGAATATTTGGAATGAATATCTATCATGTTCCAATCGTACCAATTTTTATTATGATTTTTTTGGTCGGTCTGTTGCAGATTGTACTTTCCTGCGTTTTAAGCAGTAATCTGAAAAAGGAAACGCTGGTAGAAAGAATAAGGTATCAGGGATAGCAAGATAACATTGTGTCCAAACGTAAGATACCCCGGAATCGTAAGGTTTCCGGGGTTTTTCTGTATGGGGAAAAGTTCTGGAATTTTCTGTTTCTTATCGTGAAGATCTGTACTATAATAGACTGGAAAAAATAAGCAGGAGAACTTAGAAATGATGAATCTAAAAACAGATTATAAAAGTATCATCAAAGAGACAAGTATATTAACGGTTGGGGTAGCCATTATTGCCGCGGCGGTATATTTCTTTCTTGTACCGAGCCATGCTTCCGTAAGCAGCATATCAGGTCTTGGTATTGTGCTTTCGAATTTTATTCCCTTACCATTGTCGGCGATTACAATGATTTTGAATGTGGTGTTGCTGATTATCGGATTTTTCACCTGTGGGAGAGAGTTTGGGGTGAAAACAGTATATACCAGTGTGATGCTCCCACTGTTTCTGGGCGTGTTTGAGAGGATTTTTCCGGATTTCGGCTCGATGACGAACAGCCAGGAGCTGGATGTGCTGTGTTATATTCTGGTAGTCAGTGTGGGACTGAGTATATTATTTAATCGCAATGCATCTTCCGGCGGATTGGATATTGTGGCGAAGATTATGAACAAATATCTGCACATGGATCTGGGAAAAGCGATGTCGTTGTCCGGGATGTGCGTGGCACTGTCTGCGGCGCTTGTGTACGATAAAAAGACGGTGGTACTGAGCGTACTTGGAACATATTTTAACGGATTGGTGCTGGATCACTTTATTTTTGATCATAACATCAAACGGAGAGTCTGCATCATCACGAAGAAAGAAGAGGAGCTGCGCCAGTTTATCATTCACGATCTGCACAGTGGTGCGACGATCTATGAGTCGATCGGAGCCTATAATATGGAAAAAAGAAACGAGATTATTACGATTGTAGATAAAGGCGAGTACCAGAAACTGATGAACTACATGAACCGTGAAGATCCGAGGCATTTATTACGGTATATACGGTGTCGGATATGAGGTATCAACCGAAAAGGTGATGAAAGAAAAAAATCGTCAAAAAGTTTACAAAGCAAAACGGGAAAACTAGAGCGTTTTATGCAAACTGTGGAGTGTCATCATGTATGCCTGGGAATAAACAAAGCGGAATGAAGGAAGAACCGGCAGAAAATACGAAGAAGAGAGGAAATATGAAAATGAAAACAGAACTGCAAAAACAGTTATTTGCATTGCAGGATCCTGGATATCGGGAATTTCATGCCGGACTGATTCCGGGAATTCCGAAAGAAGATATTATTGGAATCCGCACGCCGGTGTTGCGGAAGTTCGCCGGGGAATTTGCCAGAGATCACAGCCAGGAGCCGAGGCGTTTTTAAAAGAACTGCCACATCGCTATTATGAAGAAAACAATCTGCATATGTTGCTGGTAACAAAGATCAAAGATTACCCGGAATGTCTGCGGAAAGTGAAGGAGTTTCTTCCATATATAAATAACTGGGCAACGTGCGATCTGCCGGCGCCCAAATGCTTCGAAGAATACCGGGAGGAATTACTTCCGGTTATTCGAGAGTGGTTGCTGACAACAGATACTTATACGATCCGGTATGGAATCGGGCTGTTGATGCGGCTGTATCTGGACGATATGTACAGACCGGAATATGCTGATCTGGTTGCAAGGGTACGGTCGGAAGAATATTATGTAAACATGATGATTGCCTGGTATTTTGCGACAGCGCTTGCGAAGCAGTGGGATACGGTGATTCCATATCTGGAAGAACGGAAACTGGATCGCTGGGTGCATCAGAAGACGATTCAGAAAGCGGTGGAGAGCTTTCGAATCACATCGGAGCAGAAAGTATATTTGAAGAGTTTACGTTATCCAAGGAAATAAAAACAGGAAGAATATCGAAAAGTATCAAAACGCATAGAAAGTTACAGGAACAAAGAGAGAAATATAACTGGAAGATGCGGAAGCGGTACATAGAGATAACTGTAGAATAGCAAAACAGTGATGTAAAATAACAGAATCCGCTAAATAATAACAGAGCAGATTCATATGAAAGGAAGCGAAACAATGTCAACATCTATGACAAAGGGGAACCCGTTAAAACTGATGCTTCAGTTTGCACTTCCCCTTTTAATCGGAAATTTATTGCAACAGACGTATAATATTATAGATGCGGCGATCGTAGGACAGATTCTTGGGGCGAAAGCGCTGGCAAGTGTGGGAGCAAGCAGCAGTGTACAGTTTCTGGTTTTGGGATTCTGTATGGGATGCTGTACCGGATTCGGTGTACCGGTTGCCAAGTACTTTGGGGCAGACAAGATGGATACGATGAGAAATTATGTATTTAACGGTGCGGTACTGACTGGGGGAATCGGTGTGACAGTGACGGTTCTTTGTTCTGTATTCTGTCCACAGATTCTGCATCTGCTGTCAGTTCCCGAGGATATCTTCCGCGGAGCCTATCACTATCTGCTGATTATTTTTCTGGGAATTCCTTTTACCTTATTATACAATTATTTATCTAGTATTCTCCGTTCTCTGGGAGACAGCCGGACACCCTTTCTCTTTCTGGCATTTTCAGCGATATTGAATATCTTTCTTGATCTGTTCTGTATCGTGGTACTGAAATGGGGATGTGCGGGAGCTGCCGCTGCGACAATTACAGCACAGGCGATCAGTGGCATACTGTGTCTTGTTTTTATTGGAAGAAAGATGAATGTACTGCATCTGACAAAAGAAAACAGAATGGTAAATATAACTGCGGTAAAAGAACTTCTGGCGATGGGGCTTCCTACCGGACTGCAGTTTTCCATCACTGCAATTGGCAGTATGGTAATGCAGTCGGCAAATAACGGACTGGGAAGTGTGTGTGTTTCCGGATTTACCGCGGGTATGAGAATCAAACAGTTTGCGATGTGCCCGTTTGATGCAATTGCCACTTCGGCATCTGTATTTTGCAGCCAGAATATGGGCGCAAGGCAGCCGGAACGAATCAAGAAGGGACTGCGGCAGGGAGTTGCGATTGCAACGATATATGGTCTGCTGATCGGGCTGGTGCTGATCTTCGGAGGACGCACGCTGTCGATGATCTTTGTGAAAAAATCAGCAGCGGATGTCTTGGATGCATCAGGAAAATATCTGCGGTGTCTTGGATATTTCTTCTGGAGTCTCGGTATCCTGAATGTGAGCCGTATGGTGACACAGGGACTTGGATATTCAGGAAGAGCAGTACTTTCCGGTGTGACGGAGATGCTGGCAAGAACGATTGTCAGTCTGGGATTTGTCGGAGCCCTGGGGTATACAGCAATCTGCTTCGCGGATCAGGCGGCATGGATCGCAGCATGCTGTTACATAGCACCGACCTGCCTGCACTGCGTCAAAAAGGTGACGGGGATACTGGAAGGTAACGGCAACCGATAAAAAGAGTGAGAAGATAAAAGCAATATTTAGTTATAGAAATAGCCTATAGCTGGATATTGCTTTTTTCTATTAGACAAAGTCAGGAAAATTGTATATGATAATAAAAACATAAAAACATAGCGAAATAGTAGGAATATAAAAACAACGAATATAGGTATGATTCAGCAGATCATGTTCTGCGAAGGTACTGAACAGTTACGAAGATATTAAAAAAGAAAGAAGATGACAGAATGAAACAGATTTTGTGTTTTGGAGATTCGAACACCTGGGGATATGACGGAGAGAGCGGGGAGCGGCTGCCATTTAAAGTACGGTGGACAGGAAGATTGCAGAAGGCTTATGAAGGAAAAGATGTCCGTATTATCGAGGAAGGACTCTGCGGAAGAACGACAGTGTTTGAAGATCCGTTCCGGCAGGGACGGAGAGGCACAGCACTGTTGCCGACATTACTGGAAACACATCACCCGGTGGATCTGGTGGTGCTTATGCTGGGGACCAATGATTGCAAAACGATCTTTGGTGCATCGGCAGAAGTGATCGGAAGAGGAATCCAGTGTCTGCTGGATCAGATTCAGACCTTTGCACCTCAGGCAGATGTTCTGCTGATCTCGCCGATCTATCTCGGAGAAAAAGTATGGCAGGAAGGATATGATCAGGACTTTTCGCCACTGTCGGTGAAGGTGTCGAAGGAACTGGAAACAGTATATGAACGAATCGCTGCAGAAAGACAGATCGGATATTTGCGAGCTTCTGATTATGTGCAGTGCAGCGAGGCAGATCAGGAACATCTGAATGCACAGGGACATCAGATCTTCGCACAGGCAGTGTATGAAAAAACCGAGCGGATGCTGTGGAAGAGAAGTGGCTGGAGACAGGTGGTGTAGAAAGTGGAAAACGGTAGGTAATCCGTGGTCAATCATGAACACCAGGTGAACTACGATGTATGAGTTCTGGCTGATTCCGAAACGTGATAGTCATAAGTACAGTTACAATCTGTAAACTTTGAAAGACGAGAGGCATGAAAGGCATAAACTAAAAGCAGATATGAACAGAAAGTTCCAGAGTTGAAATGGGTGTAAAAGCAGATTTCAACCCTGAAACTTTCTATTGGTATCTGTATTTGTTTCAGTGGAATATTCTGTCAGCGGACAAAATATTTTGTTCAGATCGTCGTATTTCTCAGACCGTTGTCCTTTCCTGGGCAGAATTTAAAACTTTTGCTACAAAATTACGAGGCGCCTCGGAAACAATATTGTGAGTCAGATATGCCATGTGCTCCGGAGTATCGTCGGAATCACCGGTAAGCCAACACTTGATCATTCCCACGCAGCCGTTGATGCAGAAAGCGTAGGCGTATTTGATGTCGTTGACATTCTGTGGGAACATCGTAAAAAGTTCCGGCAAAACAGCGTCCTCGACCAGTTTTTCAATCTTTTCCACAAAAGCCATATCGCCGTTCGGCCCCATCAGTGCCGCACAGATATCCTTGTTGGCAGCCAGAATCCGAAACAGCTGGATGGCAAAAGAATACCCTTCTTCTTTCATTCCCGGATCCAGCGGATGCTCTTTGATGGCTTCCAGAATATCTTCCATCAGTTCGCCCTCTATGCTCTGAAGCATCTGGTAAATGTCTGTGTAATGCAGATAAAAAGTGGAACGGTTGATATCAATCTCATCCACCAGTTCTTTTACCGTGATTTCTTTAATATTTTTCTGCTGCATCAGTCTGGCAAGACCGGCGCGAAGCTGTGCACGGGTTTTTCGCACCCGGCGATCCATTTTTTCTCCTTTTTTCGTTTCCATAAAAATCCCCCTTTTATTGTATCTCCCGTATTTTCTCAAAGAGTTTTTTTGGTCGAGAAAACTTCCCGGGAAGATTTAAAATCATATCTGAAGAAAATATAAACAAAAATTCCTGAAATTCAAATTTTGTAACTATTCAGCAGCCACTGTACCGCGAGGTGTTTTGGCATGAATATGCCAAAATCCCGAGACATACAAGCCAAAATGCCATCACCGAAGGTGATTTTAAATGCATTTTGGCTCGTAACTGTGAAGGTACTGAACAGTTACGAAATTTTTAAGAATCTCAAATAGACATATACAATACAAAATGTCCAGTAATAAACGATTGAAAAGAAATATGATGCTTGTATCTCTTATCTTTCTTTAGTATAATACATTTCGAAAAGAAAATCAACATATTGTCGATTAATAGCTTTTTAATCTACTAATAGAATAAAAAGCGAATAATAGAATACATATCTATTAATAGAAAAAGTCGACAAATACATCGAAAAGGAAGGGATACAATGCTAAAACAAGAGTGGAAAAGTTTATTTCACAACAAGATTTTGCTTTTAGTAGTCATCGTAATTGCGCTGATCCCTGCGATTTACGCGGGGCTTTTCCTGGCATCCATGTGGGATCCCTACGGAAATGTGGATAAACTTCCAGTAGCCATCGTCAATGAAGATGAGCCAGCCGAGTACGGAGATACTACACTGACAGTTGGAGATCAACTGGTGGATAATCTGAAAGAAAATGATTCACTGGCATTCAACTTTGTAGACGCAGATGTGGCAAAGGAAGGTCTGAAAAATGGTACTTATTACATGGTAATTACCATTCCGAAGAATTTCTCTGCCAATGCGGCAACGGTCATGGATGATCAGCCGGAAAAAATGATCCTGAATTATGAGACGAATCCGGGAACCAATTACATTGCTTCCAAGTTAAGTGAAACGGCTCTGGGCAAGATTAAAACAAGCATCCGTGAGGAAGTAACCAAAACCTATACGGAAGCTATTTTTGATCAGATCGGAACCGCCGGAGACGGTATGCAGGAAGCAGCCGACGGGGCAAAAAAGATCAAAGACGGTATGGACGATGCATCTGATGGTAATAAGAAAATCACAGATAACCTGAAAGTTCTGGCAGACAGTACCCTGACTTTCAAAGAGGGATCTGAGGAACTGACCGAAGGACTGAAATCATATACCGACGGTGTTGCACAGGTCAATGACGGAGCAAAACAGCTGGATGACGGTGTCAGCACATTGACCGCAAGTCTTCCGACACTGACTAACGGTGTGGATCGGCTGAACTCCGGTGTGAAAGAATACACCGATGGCGTAGCAACCCTGAACAGCAACTCCGAGGCACTGAACTCCGGAAGTAAACAGCTGGCAGAGGGAAGTGAGCAGCTGAAAGAAGGAGCCGCAACCCTGAACAGTGGAACACAGACCTATGTAGCCGGTGTGAATCAGTTGTCCGGCGGTCTGCTTGGTGTCAATGGCGCCAATGGATATATTACCGGTGTGAATTCTCTGACCACAGGACTTCTGGGAAGTGACCAGAGTGCAGGTTATATCGACGGTGTGGAACAGCTGGCGACAGGAGCAAAACAACTGTCCGGTCTGACCGGTATCGGTCAGGTATATGCCGGAATCGTGAATCTGAACAATGCAGTATCCGGAGTTAACACAGAAGGAACACTGCAGAATGGAACCGCCGCTTTGAAAGCAGGTATCAAACAGATTCAGGAGCAGGTATCTGCCTTACAGAATACCACCAGTGCAGAAGGCTTAAAGAAGCTGAGCGCAGGACTTTCCAGTGCAAAAACAGGTATGGAAAATGCAAGTGCAGCATCCACAAAAGCGGCTGAGATTTCCGGTCAGGTGGAAAGTAGCATCGAAGCATTGCCTGGACAGTTATCTACTGCATTGGGAAGTTACATGGATGTGGTAAATGCAGCTGTTGCAGATGGAAACAGTAAAATCGCAAAAGCGAACGAACAGATTACAGCTGCAAATGATAAACTGAAAAATGTACAGTCTGTAGCGGATCAGCTGACAGCACTCAGTGCAAATGCAGCAGAAGGCGAAACCGTACAGGTACCCGCAGAGATATTAAAGAGTCTGGCAAATACATTAAGCAGTGCACAGGGCGGTGCAAGTACCGTGGATTCTGTAAGCGCAGATACCTACACTGCAAAAGCAGCAGCAGTCACAAAAGGAATTAACGATCAGCTGAGTGCAAGCCAGACATCACTGAACACTGCAAAAGCCGGACTGGAAAAAATTGCTTCCGGACTGAATGACGGAGCAAAACAGCTTGCAGACGGAGCTTCTGCAATCCCATCTGATATCCCGTCGGAGCCGGTGCAGGCACTTTCCGACGGACTGGCTCAGGTATATGCAGGAGCCACAAAGGTAGATACCGGTGTCGGTCAGGTGGCAGCAGGTCTGACACAGCTGCAAACTTCTACAGCATCTTTCCCGGCAGCAGCCAAGGGTGTTGCAGCACTGAATGCAGGATTTGAAAAACTGACAGCAAATGATGCGACACTGAAAGCCGGAGCAACACAGCTGCAGCAGGCAGGAACTACCGTAGCAGCCGGAGCAACACAGCTTCTTGCAAATGGTTCAGCCCTGACAGCCGGAACTGCACAGGCAGCAGCCGGAACCGAAACTCTGGCAGCCGGTGCTCAGACATTAACTACCGGCCTTGCAACATATACCGCCGGTGTATCTGCTCTGAACAGTAACAGCGCAGCACTGACAAGCGGAACACAGCAGCTTGCCGATGGTGCGAAGACACTGGGAAGCGGAGCCACCACACTGGCAAATGGTACATCCACCTTATATAATGGAACAAAAACTTTAGTAGCAAACAACAGCAAATTAAACAGCGGTGCCGCACAGCTTACCGATGGCGCCGGTCAGATCCGGGATGGATCCAGTCAGTTATATGACGGTTCCAAAGAACTGGGTGATGGATTAAAGAAACTGGACGATGGTTCCGATACACTCCAGAGCAGTCTGGCAGACGGAGCCGAAACTGTAAAAGAAAATAAAGCAGAAGATGTGAACTATGAGATGATTGCAGCTCCTGTAGATGACGATGAAGCAAAAATGACAGAAGTACCAAACAATGGCCATGCGATGGCACCGTACATGATGTCTGTAGGTCTGTGGGTTGGAGCACTTGCTTTCTGTCTGATGTATCCGCTGACAAAATACAACGGAAAATTAAAATCCGGATTCGCATGGTGGGGAAGCAAAGCTTCTGTATTATATCCACTGGCGCTTCTGCAGGGTATCCTGGTAATCTTCCTGCTTCATGTATTTGACGGATTTACCCCGGCCCAGATGGGTAAGGCAGTGGCATTTGCCTGCCTGACTTCCGTGGCATTTACCTCGATCATGTACTTCTTCAATATCAGCCTTGGTAAAGTAGGAAGCTTCCTGATGCTGGTATTCATGGTTATCCAGCTGGCAGGTTCCGCCGGAACCTATCCGGTACAGCTTCACCGGCATTCGTATCGAAGATTCATGCATGGGTACCGTTCACCTATTCCGTAGATGCATTCCGAAGCGTCATCTGCGCAGGAGAAAGCATCCGGACACCAGTCATTGTTATGTGTGTGATCACAATCGTATTTACGATCCTGACCATCATCGAATTCCAGTTCCGCACCAGACGGATCAAAGCAGGAAAACCGATTTTCCATGATTTCCTGGAAGAAAAAGGACTGGCATAAGAGAACAGTTACATAAGGAACAATAAAAAAACAGTTGTTACCGAAATCTCTATATGAGATTCGATAGCAACTGTTTTTTGAACTGCACACTCGAATCCGTATCCAGCGTGGATGATACAGTTATTTACGAAACGATGTACCGGTACATCCAGATAGCAATTAATCGTGTCTCTCATCCTCATTGTCATAGCATTCACAAAACCGCGCTGCGAATGCCGGTGGCTCGTCTTTGACGTACAGGTGGGAAATATCTCCGAAAGAACTCATACGGAAATATGCGATCCCCGGGCGGCGCTCTTCGGTGACGAGGGTTGTGACGGAGCTTGGAGCGGCGCAGGTGCCGTGCCACAAAACCATCGGGGAAATGTGCAGCAGGTGACTTAACAGGACACATTCCAGACCGAAGTGGCAGAAGAAGACAATCGTATCGTTGTTTGCGTGCTCTGCGCGGTAGGTAAGACCGTCACGGACATACCCGTGACTGGCGAGCAGGGCATCGAAGTTGGTGGTTACCCAGTCATATTCTTCTTTGACATGTCCCTCCATCATCACAGGAACCTTCCACCATTCATCCGGCAGGTAAAAGCGGGGTTCCGCGGTCCAGTCCTGTGGCAGCCAGTCCCAGGAGATCATTTCCTTTTCCGGGACATCCGGGCGGTGGATCCGTGCATCAAATTCGCGAAGCCAAGGTTCTTCGGTGGCAGTGCGGTTCATTTTCTTCAAGGTCAGAGAGGCGGTGTCTCTGGCTCTTCCGAGAGGAGAGACATAAAAGGCTTTCACATCGAGTTTTGCTAGTTTTTCGGAAAGGTAGTCTACTTCTTTCCATCCTTTTGGCGTCAGGGAGTCGATGGTATAATCCGGATCCCCGTGACGGACGATCAGTAATTTCATATAATAGCCTCCTGTGTGTAAAATAATCAATGTTTTCTGGTAATATAGCAGATATTGGAAAACAGCGGACAGCTTTTTATCCATGCAAAGTTCCGGTATTCTCTCCAGTTGATATACCACTCCTGTCCCCAGCTGCTGATCCGCAGCCATCCGTGTTCGATGCCGGTAACAGTGATATAGTGTGCACGGGTGGAAGAAGATTTTATGTAAATTCCATCGCCGGTTTTCTTGTACAGAGGAAGCCGGTCTTTCTTCCAGATCAGGGGAAAATTACCGCCGATGGATAGAATGACCGGGATATCCTGACTAAGCAGCCGGTTGATCTCCTTTCCGGTATTCCGATACCCGATATGCCAGCAGGCACGGTAAGGAAGACGGCGGAGTAAGAAGGCCAGATTCAGCCTGCGGAGAGCATCAGTCCGTTGATTCCGAGACGGGGAAGAATCGGAAAGAGTCGATGCAGTCTTTTTACAGATCGCTCATAGTCCTCCCAGGAGCGGGAATCACTGACGGGCTGTTCTCCGGAACGATGGCGGTCCGTCTGTGCTGTCAGAGATTCTTTCCGTTCCAGATACCACAGCAGATCGTGCGCCGCGATCAGACCGCAGCCGTATCCGCGGATGGAAGGAGAAGAAAACCAGGTCTGACTGCCACCGTAGGAAGCACCTTCCGGTCGTTGCACGGAAAGTTCCGAGGTGAGACTTCGTGAGCCGGTTTCGGATAAAGAAGTTTTGCGTGGAGTATAAATTATGTTGTGTGTCATAAAAAACCTCCGTATAGAATAAAAAAGTATGCTAGAGCGTGTCTGAAAAATCATTTCCGCAATCTGCAAGCCCCACTTTGCGGTATATTTTACCCTCATTCGGTTGCCGTAGCCCGCTACGCCGCTCTCATTCGGATAAAATCTCCCACAAACTGGGACTCGCAGCTCACGAAAAGCCTTTTTCAAACACGTTCTAGGATTTTGTGACTGTTCAGTGAATAGTTACAAAAGATTACAGAAAAGCCATGTCCCGGCACACTTTACCGGAACATGACTCTTTTCAATTACATTACATAGCAATCAAGGATTCGATAGATCCATTTTCATGATGCGAATAAACGACAGTTTATAAAATTTCCGCGATTCTTCTTGCCACATACACGCCGCTGGCAGATGCATGGGACAGGGAGTGGGTAACGCCGCTTCCGTCGCCGATGATATAAAGACCTTTGTAGGGGCTTTCCAGATGCTCATCGATATCCACTTCCATATTATAGAATTTCACTTCGACACCGTACAGCAGAGTATCGTCATTTGCCGTACCAGGTGCGATCTTATCCAGGGCATAGATCATCTCGATGATACCATCCAGGATACGTTTTGGCAGAACCAGACTCAGATCTCCGGGAGTGGCGGACAGAGTCGGGCGGACCAGACCTTCTTCGATACGGCTGACCGTACTGCGTCGGCCGCGGACCAGATCACCGAACGCTGTACGATTACACCGCCGCCCAGCATGTTGGAGAGACGGGCGATACTCTCGCCGTATCCGTTACTGTCCTTGAATGGCTCGGAGAAGTGTTTGGATACCAGCAGGGCAAAGTTGGTATTTTCCGTGTATTTTGCCGGATCTTCGTAGCTGTGGCCGTTTGCGGTTATGATACCGTTTGTATTTTCATTTACCACGATGCCGTTCGGGTTCATACAGAAGGTACGGACATTATCCTCGAACTTCTCGGTACGGTATACGATCTTGCTCTCATACAGCTCATCGGTCAGATGGGAGAAGACAACAGCCGGAAGTTCCACACGGACGCCCAGGTCGACACGGTTGGACTTCGTAGGAATCTGCAGATCTTTACAGACAGTTTCCATCCATTTGCTACCGCTTCGTCCGACGGAGATGATACACTGTTTGCAGGTGGCAGTCTCATTCTTGCCGTAGTGCAGGGTGTACATGGAATCGTTATATTCGACAGAAGTTACCGGAGTCAGGAAGAAGAAATCCACCTGCTCTTTCAGTTCGTTGTACAGATTTTCCAGAACGACATAGTTGATATCCGTTCCCAGATGACGGACGGAAGCATCCAGCAGCTTCAGCTTGTTCTGGATGCACAGCTTTTTGAATTTGGTTCCGGCTGTGGAGAACATACGGGTATTCTCGCCACCGTGGGAGACATTGATCTCATCCACGTATTTCATCAGATCCAGGGCAGTCTTTTTTCCGATATGCTCGTAAAGAGTTCCGCCGAAGTCGTTTGGTGATATTGTATTTTCCATCGGAAAATGCACCGGCACCGCCGAAACCGCTCATGATCGCGCAGGTTTTGCAGCCGATACAGGTTTTTACTTTTTCGCCGTCGATGGGGCAGTGGCGTTTGCTTAACGGATTACCCGCCTCAAATACAGCAATTTTCAACCCCGGTTTTTTCTGAACCAGTTCATAGGCAGAAAAGATTCCTCCAGGACCGGCTCCGACAATAATTACATCATACATCATAATTGTCACCTCTGTTTTCGTAAGACTGAACGCATAAAAAAAGCCCGTATCCATGGAAAGAATACGAGTCTGTACTCACGCAGGGGTATCCCGCGGGGCGTTTTCATGCGAAAGCCATGTGTTCGTTTGAGTTCTCTGTTTCATTATATCGAAAGGACGAAGTACTTGTCAAGGAATAGGGAGAAAAAGAAAATGAGGAAAAAAATGTAAAAACCTATTGACGTGGTGGGGATATGGTGGTAATATATGCTCATAAACATACTAGAGAGGTAGGGAATAGGGAAATGAAAGAGAGATTACCCTTATTAGTCCGCCACAATTACAGATTTGGACGAATGTGAAGCACAAAAGTGTGACCGTCAGAGATTCCGCAGCGGATCCGGCGAACAGCAGTCCGAAGAGCGGAAGAAAAAGTAAAAAGTGAAACTAATGACCCAAGAGGGATTCGATATTACAGAAAGAATAAGAGGAGAAAAGACTATGAGCAAGAATTATAAATTTGAGACTTTACAGGTACATGCAGGACAGGAACATCCGGACCCGGCTACCGATGCGAGAGCAGTGCCGATCTATGCAACAACATCTTATGTATTCAAAGATTCCGCGCAGGCAGCAGGACGTTTCGGACTGACAGAAGGCGGTAACATCTATTCCCGTCTGATGAACCCGACAAGCTCTGTTTTCGAAGAGAGAGTAGCAGCACTGGAAGGCGGCGCAGCAGCTCTGGCTACAGCAACCGGTTCCGCAGCTATCACATACGCTGTACAGAACATTGCGACAGCAGGTGATCATATCGTATCTTCTGCACACGTTTATGGTGGAACATACAACTTGTTTGCAAATACTTTAAAAGAGCAGGGAATCTCCGTAACATTTGTAGATCCTTCTGATCCGGAGAACTTCCGTAAAGCCATTCAGCCAAACACCAAACTTCTGTATGGTGAGACACTGGGCAATCCAAACTCCGATGTACTGGATCTGGAAGCGGTATCTGCAGTAGCTCATGAAAACGGTATTCCGCTGATCGTAGATAGCACATTTGCTACACCGTTCCTGCTTCGTCCACTGGAGCATGGCGCAGATATCGTCGTACATTCCGCAACCAAGTTCATGGGTGGACACGGAAGCGTAATGGGTGGTGTGATCGTTGATGGCGGCAAATTCGACTGGACTCAGAACGACAAGTTCCCGGGAATCACAAAACCAAACCCATCTTACCATGGTGTTGTATTCAGCGAAGCATGCGGAAACATCGCTTATGTAATGAAGATCCGTACTACTCTGATGAGAGATCAGGGAGCTACCATTTCTCCATTTAACTCTTTCCTGCTTCTGCAGGGACTGGAGACACTGTCTCTTCGTGTAGAACGTCATGTGGAAAATGCTCTGAAGGTTGTAGAATTCCTGAAGAACCATCCACAGGTAGAAAAAGTAAACCATCCATCTCTGGCAGAAGGCCATCAGCTGGATCTGTATAACAAATATTTCCCGAACGGTGCAGCTTCCATTTTTACTTTCGAAGTAAAGGGCGGACAGGAGAAAGCACAGAAATTCACAGAATCTCTGGAACTGTTCTCACTGCTGGCTAACGTAGCAGACGTAAAATCTCTGGTTATCCATCCGGCATCCACCACTCATTCTCAGATGAATGAAGAGGAACTGCGAGAAGGCGGTATCACACCAAGCACTGTACGTCTGTCCATCGGTACAGAAAACATCGACGATATCATCGCTGATCTGGAGCATGGTTTTGAAGCAATCAAATAATATAAAATATTGAAATTTTCTGATTGACATGTGAAGCTGTCCTTTGATATTCTAATAGAAGATAACAGGGAGTAGTTCACACCAGTCAGGTGTTGGATGCCTCGTCATCACGTCGAAAGACCGGGGAATCCACTGAAAGAAGAACGAGACTTTTATCGCATTATTTGTGTGCGGTGGAAGTCTCGTTCTTTTTCTATATAAAAGAAGCGCCGACAAAGAACCGGACATTTCCAGGGCACACGGAAAGCAGGAGGAAAAGAGAATGGAAATGATTTTACAGGTGTTGTTGCTGGTGTTGGGCTTTTTGATGCTGGTAAAAGGTGCTGACTGGTTTGTGGATGGAGCGTCGGGAATTGCAGAGCGATTCGGAATTCCCCAGCTGGTAGTCGGACTGACCATTGTGGCCATGGGAACAAGTATGCCGGAGGCGGCAGTGAGTATCAACTCGGCGTTAAAAGGAAACGCGGGAATTACGATCGGAAACATTGTGGGAAGCAATATTTTGAATATTCTGATCATTCTTGGTATCACTGCGGTGATCACAACGGTGGCGGTACAGAAATCTACGATATGGATCGAGATTCCTTATATGATGATAATTACAGTTCTGTTACTGGTACTGGGAAAAAGCGGAAATCAGATTACACTCAGCGAAGGTGTTATCCTCTGGGTGGCATTCTTACTTTATCTGGGATATCTGTTTTATTGTGCAAAAAAGAACAAAGAAGAAGTGGTCGAGGAGGAAGCAAAACCGATGTGGAAATTGCTCCTTGCAACGATACTGGGACTGCTGCTGGTGGTCTGGGGAAGTGATGTTACCGTGGATGCGGCAAAGGCAATTGCAAGGGTGCTGGGAATCAGTGAGCGTGTGATCGGTCTTACAGTGGTGGCACTTGGAACATCCCTTCCGGAGCTGTTCACCTCGGTGTCTGCAGCACGGAAGGGAAAAGCAGATATTGCGATCGGAAATATCGTGGGAAGCAATATTTTCAATATTTTGTTCGTGGTAGGTACGGCAGCACTGATTGTTCCGGTGGAGTTTCTCCCGGGATTTGGCATTGATACGGTGATAGCGCTGGGAGCCGGGCTTCTGTTATGGGTCTGTATCTGGAGAAAACGGGCGCTGACCAGGCCGGCGGGTATTGTGATGCTGATAGCTTATCTGGCTTATTTTATGTATCTGATGTAGTTTTTTGAAAATTTCGTAATAAAAGAAAAAGTATACAAGATTCTACATTGCACTTTCCGGAAGGTACTACTATACTAGAGCGTGTCTGAAAAATCATTTCCGCAATCTGCAAGCCCCACTTTGCGGTATATTTTACCCTCATTCGGTTGCCGTAGCCCGCTACGCCGCCCTCATTCGGATAAAATCTCCCACAAACTGGG
>ENA-OQCO01000778-OQCO01000778.1-human-gut-metagenome-genome-assembly--contig:-NODE-778-length-15690-cov-1.916661_pt1 | contig 15690 bp, 16 predicted proteins | sample MGYA00242500_ERZ504582 | MGnify/ENA primary metagenome ERZ504582 (study PRJEB26092, sample SAMD00036346) | human gut metagenome | host: Homo sapiens | study: EMG produced TPA metagenomics assembly of...
TGCAACAATCCGAAAGGATTGTTGCACCTACTACAATCATATTATTGTTTGCAATTTTTTTCCCACTTTTACTTAAAGTGATATGTTGGGAAAGAATCCTTCCCTGTTTGTCTCCCTTCGATGCCATCACCTGTTACGGGTCAGCCCATTCTGCTGACCCATGCTCTCTCCCCAATACAAAATTTCGATTATAGTATTGATAATACATAACCAGACACATCCATGCCAAAGATGAAAAAATTTTTCTCTATCAGATAAGCCTAGCTCTCCTTCCATCCTTGTTTTCCATTATATTTTAAAATAATTAATACAATAGTAAAAGCAGCGCCTATCACACCGTATTCTTGTAAATTAGTTAGTATATCCATTTAATATCCTTTCTGTTTATAGTTTGTTTTGTCATGTTATTTTACAGATTACCATAATTTTTCTTTTACTTATTTCATGCTCAGGATATCCCTCATACGTTTTAAAATTAGTAGTACCTGACCAGCAGCAAATCTTTGTTTAAAGGATCCGCATGAAAAATGATCCTCTCTCAGTACCATAGTCAACAATGCTGCACATAGATCATAATCAGCATTAAATACCCTCTTTAATTCTTCAGAACAATTGATTGGTTCTGTAATCATATAATCTCTGTAATTGAGTTTCATATCGCCCATCGAAAGTAATAACTCTGCGTACAGACCTATGTATGGATCTTTTTTCTCAATTATTTCCTGAATCATTTCAATTTTCTCTTCTCTTTTCATTGTCGTCCACCACCTTGAAAATGTATCTTTATATATCGAATATATGTTCCTTTATTTTATCATATTGCGAACATACATTCTAGTATTAAAAATACGAATTTCAAATATCTCTCCTTAACGATTTTAACCGATCTTTAGAAAATTTCTCTTTATACGAAAACAAAGCTATCTATTACTAGATAGCTTTGCTTCTGTTCCTAGGCTCTGTTTTATTTTCTTTCCATCTTTTCTTTTGATTACCCATGGAATATTCTGTACACACTTTGTATTTTTCCGTACACAATTTCTACACAATTTTAATGAAATTTTATGAAAAAATACACCATTTTATGGTACTTTTAATCCCTGAATCTGTACACACTTTTTCCTGTTTTTTTCTCGAAAAAGCCTATAAATAAAGGGTTTTTCTATCGATTGTTGATAGCGGTGACTAAGGCATCGATAGATGCACGGATAATGTCGCTGTCGACGCCTGCACCCCAGGAAAGGGATCCATCCGGTTTCTGGATACCCACGTATGCAATTGCCTTTGAACTTGTGCTCATTTCCAGTGCATGCTCGGTGTAGGAAACCAGTGTATATTGCATGTCATATGCTTTTTTCAGTGCATTACTTACCGCATCCAGACGTCCGTTACCATCTGCCTCGGTAGTGATCACACGGCCTTCAAAGGAAGATGTAACCTGTGTGGTGATGTGTCCGTTCTGCTGGAAATGTACTTTCTGAATATCCAGCGGTTTCTTGACATTTTCGAAAGTTTCTTTGAACAGTTCAAAAATTTCATCAGGATGAAGTTCTTTATGAGTATGATCTGATACTGCTTTCGCTGCGTAACCCATAGCTTCACGCATCTTTGGTGGCAGATTCAGACCGTATTTTGTTTCCAGAATATAACCTACGCCACCTTTACCGGACTGGCTGTTGATACGAATAACATTGGCATCATAGCTTCTTCCCACATCTCTCGGGTCTATCGGCAGATACGGAACCGTCCAGTGATCCGGATCTTTTTCTTCGATCCAGTGCATTCCTTTTGCGATCGCATCCTGATGGGAACCGGAAAATGCGGCAAATACCAGAGATCCGCTGTACGGACTTCTCGGATCTACGTTCATGCCGGTGAATTTTTCGTATTTTTCACAGATGCCTGGCATATCAGAGAAATCAAGTTCCGGATCTACACCCTGTGCATACATATTCATCGCCAGCGTAATGATATCTACATTACCGGTACGCTCACCATTTCCGAACAGAGTTCCTTCGATACGGTCTGCACCTGCCAGAAGTCCCAGCTCAGAATCTGCAACACCACATCCCCTGTCGTTATGCGGGTGAAGAGATACAATAACATTTTCTCTGTAATTCAGGTTATCACACATATACTCAACCTGGCTTGCATATACGTGCGGCATGGAATGTTCTACTGTTACCGGCAAGTTAATGATTGCCTTCTGATCCGGTGTTGGTTTCCATACATCCAGAACTGCATTACACACCTCCAGTGCATATTCCGGCTCTGTTCCGGTAAAGCTTTCCGGGCTGTACTCAAACAGGAAGTTTCCGTCTGTCTCATCTGCCAGTTTCTTTAACAGGGCAGCTCCATCTACAGCGATCTTTCTAATCTCTTCTTTTGATTTACGGAACACCTGCTCTCTCTGGCTCAGGGATGTAGAATTATATACATGGATGATGGCTCTCGGTGCACCTTTTACCGCCTCAAAGGTCTTGCGGATAATATGTTCTCTTGCCTGTGTCAGTACCTGAATAGTTACATCTTCAGGAATCAGGTTCTGTTCGATCAAGGCTCTTAAGAATTCATATTCTGTTTCAGATGCTGCCGGGAAACCTACCTCGATTTCCTTGAATCCGATTTTTACCAAAAGTTTGAAGAACTCAATTTTCTGTTCCAGACTCATCGGGATCACAAGTGCCTGGTTACCGTCTCGCAGATCCACACTGCACCAGATCGGGGCTTTCTCTACATACTCTTTTTCTGCCCATTTCATACATTTTACCGGTGGCATAAAATACTGTCTCACATACTTTTTGTAATTCATCATGTTTCTTGTCCTCCTAAATTTGATTCCCTGCACATCTCTGGCATCTATCTTCTTTATGGATATGTAAAAATGCGTAAAAAAAACTCCGTCTCTCTTCTCAAGAGACGAAGGATTATCTCCTACGCGGTACCACTCTTTTTCATGAATAGCTTCATGCACTCTGCCAGATACGGGTCTACACCTTATATCCTCCCCCATGATAACGGTGGGGTACTCCGTCTGTTCCTACTGGAATATATTTCGTTCAGACAGCAGCTCCAAGGGCAGTTCCAAATTCTTCATTCACTGTTTCGCACCATCCAACAGTTCTCTGAAAGCCGAATCCTCTGTACTCTTCCTCTTCTACGCCATTTACAAGTTAAATTCTACCATAGAAGCAGACAGATTGTCAACGGGTTTCTATGATAAAGTTTTATCAGAATGAATTTTATCAATTTTTAAAGCAATTTTAAAAATCAAATAATTATTGACAAAAGCCATTATAATGCATATAATAGTTTCTATCTTGTATAAATCAGTTTTGTCGGGGTATGGCGTAGCTTGGTAGCGCGCACGGCTGGGGGCCGTGAGGTCGCAGGTTCAAATCCTGTTGCCCCGATACTTTTCTTTTCCAGGCAGTTTCTGCCGTTTTTCCGAAACACGATAATTTATAACAGAATAATTTCGATTGCTATCTTTTTGCAAAAGCGAGATAAAATACGCTTTGTGATTTTGACTCGTTGTTCGCATAAATAATACAGGCAGTCCGAAACTCTGCGACTGCCTGTACTATTTCTATTTATTTTCTTTTATTTTGTCGTATTGGCGTTAATATAATTTACCAGACCCTCGGCTTTGATAATCTTCTGCATGAACTCCGGAAACGCCTGTCCCTTGAACTCAGTTCCTTTTGTTTTATTGTAGATCATACCACTGTCAAAGTCCACTTCCACATCATCACCTGCGTCGATTCCTTTTGCCGCTTCCGGGCACTCGATAATCGGAAGACCAATATTGATAGAATTTCTGTAAAAGATACGTGCGAACGTTTCTGCGATCACACAACTCACACCTGCTGCCTTGATTGCAATCGGTGCATGTTCTCTGGAAGAACCACATCCAAAGTTCTTATTGGCAACGATGATGTCACCTTTCTGTACTTTATTTACAAACTCTTTGTCAATATCTTCCATACAGTGAGTAGCCAGCTCTGCCGGATCTGAAGAGTTCAGATAACGTGCAGGGATGATTACGTCTGTATCTACATTGTCACCATATTTAAATACTCTTCCTTCTGCTTTCATCCTTCTCTTCCTCCTATAAACCTAATTCTTCCGGTGAAGAAATCTTACCGGTAACAGCACTTGCTGCAGCAACAGCCGGGCTTGCCAGATAGATTTCAGAATCCACATGTCCCATACGACCTACAAAGTTACGGTTGGTTGTGGACACACAGCGCTCATTTTCTGCCAGAATGCCCATATAACCACCCAGACACGGTCCACAGGTCGGTGTGCTTACTACAGCTCCTGCCTCGATAAAGATCTTTAACAGACCTTCTTCCATTGCCTGCAGATATATCTTCTGTGTTGCCGGAATCACGATACAGCGGATACCCTTTTTCACTTTGTTGTCTGCCAGGATCTCTGCCGCAATACGCAGGTCATCGATACGTCCGTTGGTACAGGAACCGATAACTACCTGATCGATCCTCACATTTTCTGTGATCTCATCGATGGTTTTTGTGTTTTCCGGCAGATGTGGGAACGCGATGGTCGGACGCAGTGTGCTAAGATCAATAGTGTATTCCTTATCGTAAACTGCATCCTCGTCAGCTTCAAATACTTTCCATTCCCGCTTGGAATGTTCTTTCATGTATGTCATAGCTACATCATCAACCGGGAAGATACCGTTCTTTCCACCGGCTTCAATTGCCATGTTGGCAATGGTAAAACGATCATCCATGGACAGATTTTTAATGCCTTCGCCTGTGAATTCCATAGATTTATACAGAGCCCCATCCACACCGATCATGCCGATGATGTGCAGGATCACATCTTTACCGCTCACCCATTTGGCAGGTTTTCCGACAATATTAAATTTGATAGCAGATGGAACTTTAAACCATGCTTTACCGGTTGCCATACCGGCTGCCATATCCGTACTTCCCACACCGGTAGAGAATGCACCCAGGGCACCATATGTACAGGTATGAGAATCTGCTCCGATAATCACATCGCCTGCTACTGTCAGACCTTTTTCCGGGAGAAGTGCATGCTCGATACCCATTTCTCCGACATCAAAATAATTAGTGATATCATGTTTACAGGCAAATTCTCTTACACACTTGCAGTGCTGTGCAGACTTGATATCTTTGTTCGGGATAAAGTGATCCATGACCAGTGCCACTTTATCTTTATCAAATACCGTATCTACTGTCATCTTATCCATCTCATGAATTGCTACCGGTGAGGTGATATCATTTCCCAGTACCAGATCCAGTTCTGCTTCGATCAGCTGTCCTGCTTCTACCTTCTCAAGACCCGCTGCCGCTGCCAGAATTTTCTGTGTCATCGTCATTCCCATGTTTCTGTTCCTCCTGTGTATATAATGTTGAGGGCAAACCTGTTTTACCCCTGGTATCATGAAATTGAGATTTTTTTCATTTACTGTTTGCTATTGTAACATATCTTGCGATATAATAACAATACATATAAAATATATTCTCTATAACTACAGGTTATATTATTTCATTTGTCACTGATATTCTATACACGGAGGTTTTACATGGAACAGAATCTTTCTCTTTATTATGTATTTCACACGGTCGCAAAAAAGGGCAGTATTTCTCACGCGGCCAAAGAACTATATATCAGCCAGCCCGCTATTAGCAAATCCATTCAAAAACTGGAAGACAATCTGAACACAACCTTGTTCAAACGAAGTTCCCGGGGTGTTACTCTTACCGCAGATGGGGAGATCCTTTTCCAGCATACCAGAGATGCTTTTGAGACTCTTGAAGAAGGAGAAGAGATTCTGGCACGCCATCATGCTCTTGGAGTAGACCAGCTTCGTATAGGTGTCAGCACTACTCTTTGCAAATATATCCTTCTGCCTCATCTGCAACGCTTTATAAAGGCGTACCCACATGTAAAAATATCCATCAGCTGTCAGTCCACTTACCAGACTCTGACATTACTGGAAGAAAATAAAATAGATATTGGTCTTGTCGGCGAACCGGCGATACAGAAAGGTTTTTATTTTCAGCCACTGCAAAAGATTCAGGATATTTTTGTAACAACAACCGCCTACCTGGAACATCTGGAACTGCGATCAGGTAACGGCGATCTTTTTCAGACCGCTACATTTATGATGCTCGATGAAAAAATATTACCAGGCAATATATCAATCGTGTGTTTCTGGAACACGGTGTGGAGTTTTCCAATATTCTGGAAGTTTCAACAATGGATCTTCTGATCGAATTTGCAAAGATTGGAATGGGTGCCGCCTGTGTGATTCAGGAATTTGTTCAGGAAGAGCTGGATCGAGGGGATCTGATCACTCTTCCACTGGGACTTACATTTTCTCCAAGACAAATAGGATTCGCCTGCCGTAAACACGAACAGGCGAATCCCGTTATTCAACACTTTCTGGATTTACGAGGAAACATTCTCCCGTAAATTTCAAAGTACTATTTTATTTTTCTTCCTGCAGGATCAGTACATCCCATTTTTTCAGTACCGTTCCTGCCGGAATGACTGCTCCACTGATCAAATCTGTTTTTCCACCAAGGCTATCCGGAAGAACCTGATCCTCATCTTTGAAGTTCATGACATAATAATATCTGGTGTCGTCAGAAGTTCTACAGGTAACTTCCAGCCCGGTTACTTCCGGAATCACAGCTCTTACATTCACTTCATTTACCGCCTGATCCAGAATCTTTGCGAGTCCCGCATCATCCATCTGCGTTCCTACATAATACGTTGCACCTTTGCCAAAGGTATTTCTTGTGACTGCAGGCATATCTGCATAAAAATCTTTCTGGTACGTTGCCAGTGCTTCTGCACCTTCCAGATGCAGCAGATCACATAACAGGTTGCAGGATGCTGTAGTTCCATCCGTAAATTTCACTTCATTGACCTGTTCCGGTGCCAGCGCATCAATTTCTTCCACCCATACACCCGCCATGTCACGCAGCGGTCCCGGATAGCCTCCAAGATGCACGTTGTCAGACTGGTCTACGATACCGCTCATATATGTGGTAATCAGAATACCGCCATTCTTTACAAAAGATTCCAAAGCTTCTTTCATTCCTTCTTTTACCATGTAAAGAACCGGTGCAACCACCATCTTGTACTGTGAGAAATCTGCATCTACCGGAATCATATCAACACTGATATTTCTTTCATAGAAATAATTATAATACTTATGAATCTGCTCTACATATTTCAGATCTTCGGAAGGTCCGCTGGTGTATTCCAGTGCCCAGTAATTTTCCCAGTCAAAAATCAGGCCGACATCTGAAAGATTTTCGCTTCCCAGTGTCTTTGTTCCAAAACTTTCCAGTTCTTTACCAAGCTGAGCCACCTCACGGAACACTCTGGTGTTTTCCGTTCCTGCATGAGCAATAACAGCTCCATGAAATTTTTCGCAGGCTCCCACACTTCTTCTCAGCTGGAAGAACTGAATCGTATCTGCACCATGAGCCATCGTCTGATAGCTCTGCGCACGCATCTGTCCCGGACGTTTCAGAGAGTTGTATTTCTGCCAGTTCTGCTGGCTCGGTGTCTGTTCCATCAACATAAACGGCTCGTTTTTCAATCCCCGCATCAGATCATGTTTCATGGCGATCATGCTCCACGGAGTATCATAAGCCGGATAGTTATCCCAGGATACGATATCCATCTCTTTTGCCCATTTGAAATAATCCAGATCTTTGAAAGTTCCCATCAGATTTGTAGTGATCACTACATCCGCATTATGGCTGCGGATCGCATCTCTTTCCATTTTATAGCACTCCAGCACGCTGTCGGAGTTAAATCTACGATAATCGATAGAAATTCCTGCAAATGCGGTCTTTTCTGTTCCAATTCCCTCACTTAATGCATTTGGAACCACCACATCATCCCAGTCGTATACGGTGTGTCCCCAGAATTCCATATTCCAGGCTTTGTTCAGTGCATCAATGGTTTTATATTTATCTTTTAACCAGACGCGGAACGCATTCTGACAGTTATCGCAAAAACAGGTGATCCCATACTCGTTGTTCACATGCCAGCAGGTGACATGCGGATTCGACGCATAACGTTCTGCCAGTTTGTCTGCCAGTGCTCTTGCATATTTCCGGTAAACCAGAGAATTCGGGCAGGCATTGTGGCGCTGTCCAAAACGGTGTTGTCTTCCTTCATAATCGGTGTACATCACCTCCGGATATTTTTTCACCATCCATCCCGGAAGTGCTGCGGTAGAGGTGGCAAATACGATATCATAATTTTCTTCGGACAGCATCTCTACGACTTTGTCCAGTTCCGAAAAATTGTATTCGTTCTCTGATGGCTGGATCTTTGCCCATGAAAATACATTGATGGTCGCGCTGTTGATTCTGGCATCTTTAAAGATTCTCATATCTTCTTTCCAGATCTCCTCCGGCCACTGATTTGGGTTGTAATCGCCTCCGTAGAGGATTCTTTTGAATTTTGGCTGCATAATTTGCTCCTTTCTGTCTGTGTCAGGACTTCGTAACTGTTCTGCCTTTTCGTGCAGTGTGTTTGCCTGCACCTGTTAAGCTTATATAATTATCCGAATCTTTTCTGTTAGTTTCTGATAACTTCTACTTATCTGCATTATACTGCTTTTCTTTCTTGATTTGTATAACAGGGTACACCTCTTTCTATAATATTTTGAAACTGATTGTAAATATCTTTTTCCTATGGTACCATATGCCCATACAATATACTTTTTTAATCACTTTAGAATGTACGTTATCATTTGCTACAACTTTTTTCGAATATATTTTAAGCTTGCACGGAGGAAAACCATATGCCTATTTATTTTAATTCTTCCCCGGTGAATTTTCCCTTTCAATTTGATTCCATCGGAAATAACTGGGATCAGGAGCCTACCTTGCGGCCGGATGGTTTCCCGCTCTATCACTATCTGCAAACCCAAGAAGGATGCGGTATTCTGACCATCGACGGACGGGATTATACTATAGAAGAAAACCAGGGCGTTCTGCTGGCTCCCGGAGTTTCTCATGCCTATCGTTCCGCATCCGGGAAATGGATCACTTTATTTGCTACGTTCAGTGGTTCTATGAGCCCTTATTTTTCCACGCTATTCGGCTCCTCCCATCTGCTGTTTTTTGAAGCTGAAAAAGCTGCCATCCTCCGGAAACTGATCGACCAGGCTGTGCTTCACCACCAGGAAACCCCAGTCAATCCACAGCTGCTGTCCCTGGAGTGCTACCAGGTACTTTTGCAGTTCACCGGTGGTCTTCAAACCAACCCTTGCCGGCAGCCGGCCTGGGAAAAATATATCCGGCCGGTTCTTGCTATTATACATACCAGGTATATGGAGGATCTCACTGCCGAAGCGCTCAGCCAGGAAGTTTTTATCACACCGCAGTACCTGTCACGACTTTTTTCCAGATATTTGGGATGTTCTGTCTATGAATATCTGACCAAGTTCCGACTCAGCAAAGCCAAGGAGCTCCTGGTCAGCAACCGTGGAAGGCGGATACAGGATATCGCCCAGGATGTAGGATACACAGATGCCAGTCATTTTGTAGTGATGTTCCGTAAAATTACCGGCATGGCGCCATCGGAATTTCGGAGGATTAATTAGCAGATCAATTAAAAACGTTTCGAGAACACTTGTTCTTTTTCGCTTTCTGTGTTATTCTTGAACAAAACATGTCCGCGTGCGTTTGAAAAATCATTCAGGCAAAATAAAATCTCTTACCAACTATAACGTGTGCAGATTGTAGAAATGATTTTTCACGCACGCTCCAAGATTAAAAATTATAATTCTTTACTATATATAACGGGAGAACATAACACATGGATGGCTATCAGTTCGAATATCAATGTGCTGAGATTTTAAAAAGAAATGGATTTTCCAGAGTTCAGGTTACCCAAAGTTCCGGCGACCAGGGGGTAGATATTATTGCCCATAAACATCGAAAAAAATACGGTATCCAATGCAAATACTATTCCTATCCGGTCGGAAATAAAGCGGTTCAGGAAGCCTACGCAGGTGCCAACTTTTATGACTGTGACAAAGCTATGGTAATGACCAATCTTACCTTTACCCGATCCGCAACGGAACTTGCCCAAAAACTTGAGGTGGAACTATGGGATCACTGTCCTACCACACGGTATTATAGTCTGCTCTTTAAATTGATGAGTCTGATGAATATTGTTTTTTTCTTATATGGAATCCTGCTTTTATTTCTTCTGCAAAACAAAAGTACCGTTCCTTTTTCCCTTCCCGGTGATTTTCTCACTGGCACACTTCTGGTAGCCGCGTCTGTCTTTGGATTTTTGGGATGGCGCTTCGTTCTTTGTAATCTGGCTGCCGGCGGAATCTATCTGTATCTTTCATTACATACAGTTTTACTCCCGGCGATCAACAATGCCGCTTACTCAGATCTTCAGCTTCTGGTTCTGCTTCCAACTGTTGTCTATCTGCTACATGCCTGTTGGCTTGCAGGTCACAAACGCCACTGAATCTGATCATATCCAGAGCATGTTTGGCGCATTTAACGGCAACCAACAAGGTTTCACGCAAGCGTGGACTTTGTCTCGTTGTTTGCGTGAATCAAAATATGCAATATAGTAAAAACAGTTGTTATCTGAAAATCCTTTTTCTATCAGAATAATCTTCCAGATAACAACTGTTATTTCTTATTTATCTACCTGTCTTTTAAACATCAAACATTTTTTATTCCTTAACCTCTCTTTCAGACAAAGCCCTGCATGCTCATAATCCACATCAATCACAATCCACTGAGATATCTCCGGAATTCGTTTCAATGGTTAAGCTTCCTGTGGCCTTTTCGACTTTTTGTTCAAACGTCTGCAAATTATCTGTTTCATTTTCCATTACTTTTCCGTTCAGGCGCTCAGATACATCAATATCTCCCATATCGGTAGTTACCTGTATAGCAAGTTTGGTAAGCACTTCAGGCGTCCCTTCAATATCTACCGCTCCCATATCACTGATGATTTCCGTATTTTCTTTCCATGTAATACCGGTAAAATCAAAATCTCCGGAGCCGGAAGAAAAACTGCAGGTATCCAGATTACTTCTCTCAATTTCAACATCTCCCATATCTGTTTTCAGACCGAAATGCCGGATATCGCAATCATCTATAACCACATCTCCGCTATAAGTTTGCAGCGAACCGGATGTCACAGTCATAGAAGAAAGCCGGATATCACTCATATCACCGTCAATCTTCACATGATTGATCTTTGTACGCTCCGGAACGTAAAGGGTAATGAGATTTTTTTGCTGCCGTTCTTCTTTCCGATTTAATAAATCCGCAAGAAAATCAACATCAATATTTACATAATGGCCCTTGGTTTCTCTTTCGTTTACTGTCAGTGTATCATTTTCCACAGAGTATGTAACCGCAGGTTTTCCATTTTTGCTCTGCGCCTCATAACTGATATAAAAATGATCATCCTCTGAACGAACTACGTTCAGATCTAACATATCCAAATGAATATCCAGATTTCGATAATCATCTACCTGCGTTTTGGGTAATATAGAGGAAGCTGTTTGTTCAGACGCTCCGGAAGTACCAAAATGATTCAAATCAGCAGTTCGCACATAAGTTTTTCCACCGAAAACATAACCGGCTCCATAAAGAACCGCTCCGACGATCATACAGCTGAGACCGGTAACCATACACGCTTTCATCCATTTTTTCATACTCGTTTCTCCCTCTTTCTGTTAGAAATCCAATGTGCCAGTCTTACGAACCCAAAGCCACACCATTTGCAAAGATAAATCGTAAATATCACAAGTAAAATACCCACTCCGAACACAAATAAGCCACATCCACTGACCATTGCAAATCCGGATACAGATGTCGTGATCGCAAACAGTCCACGAATCCAAAGCTTACCGCCTACAAGCAGCAGACAGATTGCAAAAATGAGTACACATACAAGAGCAATTGCCACACAGACCAAAACGCAGGCCAACACTGCAAGTATGGCAAGCAACAGCGGTGCGCCAACAGGTAACGCCAGAATCGCCAGACAGGCAACCCAGAAAGTTCCTCCTTTTGAAGATTTTTTTCCGGAAGTTTCCATCCTGTCATTATTTTCATCACATATATAAGCTTCATCCATCTTCTTATCCAGAAGATTCGCGATCAATTCACGGGCAGCTTCTTTCGGAGTTCCCATCTCCTCAATCAATTTTTGCGCTCCGGCCTCATCCGTTTCCTGAAAATACTCTTCAAAATAATCCATGGCGTCGTCATAATCTTGTTTCGGAAGCTTTCGCAAATATTTGTGTAATTGATTCAAATATTCTTCTTTACTCAACTTCGGATCCTCCCCTCTATAATCCCATCAATAGTATCTCTGTAAGACAACCATTCTTTATTGAGATATTGCATCTGTTCTTTTCCACTTTCCGTAATGGAATAATATTTCCGCTTACGTCCCTGATACTCCTGCGTATATGTTGTGACGAAACCTGCTTTCTCCAGTTTCTTCAAAATCGGATACAGCGTGGATTCTTTAATATCAGCCACCATTTTGATCGTCTGGCTGATTTCATATCCATAGGAATCCTGGGTATCAACAATGGTTAATATCAGGTATTCGATAAGCAACGCTGATATGGGAAAATACATGGCCTTCACTCCTTTCTGATATATAAAATATTTATATATTGGATTTTTATATATGTACTATAACATTGAGAAGTTCGGGTGTCAATAGATATATAAAAATTTTATATATCTATTGTTTTTATCATTGTCCCAAATGATGATTATCTTGGATACAATGAATAAATGCACTGTATTATGGACTTTATTAATCTCGAAATATTAATTGAACATTCTTATGAATTTTCGAGATTTTCCCGGATTTCTCTTCTATTTTTTATAATACTGTGTTTATTTTTCGAGATTTCAATGTTATGATCGAACCAGAAAAACGAGGTAGATTAAACATAGGAATGAACTAGAAGCGAATGTAAAAACTCTCATCATAGATAGATATGGAAGCATGAAGAAGTTCTCCGAAAAAATCGAAATGCCTTGGACTACATTGGACAGCATTCTAAAAAGAGGAATTGCGAATTCCAATATTACAAATGTATTAAAAATCACACGTGAATAGGTCTTAATTCCGAAGAACTTGTTGATGGAAAAATTGTATTTGCATCCAATAAACCATCCACTTTCGCCGCCCATTTCGATTGTGATAATTATACCGATGATGAACTGGATGAGATAAAACAGTTCGCAGAATTCGTAAAAGGAAAACGTGCGAAATAAACGGCAGATTTGCCAGATGTGGTCTTTGAAAATATAATATATTTACTCAGGGAACCGTTGGGGTGTTATGTCAGCCGCCGGACATGCTTATGGAAGGAGGCTGGTGCTGATGGTTACATATAGTGATTTATTTGCTTTTGTGATTATGCTTTGCGCAGTAATAACTCTTGTTATTAATATTACGCACCAAAAATAGCGCCCCTGCTCTGGTAAAGTAAGGCGCTATTCCTAGAAAATTACTTTATCCGGCGGTCAGGTGTGCACTGGCCAACGGTTCTCTTGTTAAGTATACTATATGCCACGCTGAAATATTTGTCAATTTCTTTTGACTGGGGTGAGTCCTTGAATACTTACGAAAAACTACAGGATGAGGCATCCAGCGACGGCGTTGAGGTGATCTCATATCCTTTCCGGACCGATTAGATTTACACTCATGTCGCTGTTTCGGAGCTGCTGTTGGAAATTAATAAAATTCCATGACTGCATTTGCAGTTTGTTACCAACGCGTTACCAATTGACTGTTTTTAAGCATGTTTTCGTCATATTGCACAAACGTAAAAAAGCCCCGGAAAATAAGGCTTTCCGGGGCTTTTCGTATATATCTCGCGCTTACATACACAACTAATTCTTAGTTGTTGATCAGTTTGTCATCTTCGTTGTTCCAGCTGTACAGCTTACGGATCTCTTTACCAACTTTCTCTGACGGATGTTCAGCAGCCAGCTTACGCATAGCTTTGAAGTGAACCTGGCGTCCTGCCGGAGACATATCTAACAAGAATTCTTTTGCGAAAGAACCATCCTGGATATCTGTAAGGATCTGTTTCATAGCTTTCTTTGTTTCTGCTGTAACAATCTTTGGTCCTGTGATGTAATCACCGTATTCTGCTGTATTGGAGATAGAATATCTCATTCCTTCGAAACCTGACTGGTAGATCAGATCTACGATCAGTTTCATCTCATGGATACATTCGAAGTATGCATTTCTTGGATCGTAACCTGCTTCACACAGAGTTTCGAAGCCTGCCTGCATCAGGGCACAAACGCCACCACACAGAACTGCCTGCTCACCGAACAGGTCTGTTTCTGTTTCTGTTCTGAAAGTTGTCTCCAGAAGACCAGCTCTTGCTCCACCGATTGCCAGACCATAAGCCAGTGCTCTTTCCAGAGCTTTTCCTGTAGCATCCTGTTCTACAGCTACCAGACAAGGAGTACCTTTACCAGCCTGATATTCACTTCTTACAGTATGTCCAGGTGCTTTTGGTGCGATCATGGTTACATCAACGTTCTTCGGAGGTTTGATGCATCCGAAATGAATGTTGAAACCATGTGCGAACATCAGCATGTTACCTTCTTCCAGGTTTGGCTCAATATCTTTTTTGTACATATCAGCCTGCAGTTCATCGTTGATCAGGATCATGATAATGTCAGCTCTTTTAGCTGCTTCTGCAGCTGTATATACTTCGAATCCCTGAGCTTCTGCTTTTGCCCAGGATTTGCTTCCTTCATACAGACCAATAATAACATTACATCCAGACTCTTTTGCGTTCAGAGCATGTGCATGTCCCTGGCTACCGTAACCGATAACGGCAATTGTCTGTCCTTCCAGCATAGATAAGTTACAATCTTCCTGGTAATAAATTTTGTTTGCCATTTTTTTGTTCCTCCTAAAATGGATATTTTTCTATTGTTAGGGGGTTGCCCCTCTAGCACACTATGTAATTGACAGCTTTTCGCTGTATCTTCTGACCGGGCTTTTCATCCGGTTTCACGTTTTTATAAAACTAATACGTAATCAGATCCACGTGACAGTCCGGATACTCCGGTTCTTGCCAATTCCAGAATCTCATTACCATCTGCCAGAAGCTGGAGAAATGCCTCCAGTTTTGATTTTGAACCAGTCAGTTCCAATACCATGGAATCGACGGACACATCTACAACCTTCGCACGGAAAATCTCTGCGATAGATGTGACATTCTGTCTGTTTGCCTGAGATACTCTCACTTTTACAAGAATCAACTCTCTGATAACACTGGCATCCGGTTCAAGAATCTTGATATCTCTAACATCCACCAGCTTGTTCAGCTGCTTTGTAATCTGCTCGAGGACATCATCATCTCCGCTGCAGACAACCGTCATACGGGAATATCTCGGGTCTGCGGTTACACCTACTGTAAGGCTGTCTATATTGTAGCCTCTCCGGCTGAACATACCGGCGATTCTTCCTAAAACACCGGCTGTGTTATCTACTAAAATAGATAAAATTCTCTGTTTCATATTCTTTCCCACTTTCTCTTGGTAATGTGTAAAACAGCTTTGTTTTTCATTCTACCAACTCTGCCTTTCTTTGTCAATGCATAATTAACTAAAAAAC
>ENA-OQCO01000780-OQCO01000780.1-human-gut-metagenome-genome-assembly--contig:-NODE-780-length-15653-cov-2.033299_pt1 | contig 15653 bp, 18 predicted proteins | sample MGYA00242500_ERZ504582 | MGnify/ENA primary metagenome ERZ504582 (study PRJEB26092, sample SAMD00036346) | human gut metagenome | host: Homo sapiens | study: EMG produced TPA metagenomics assembly of...
CGTCCCCCTGGATTGCGCGGTCTCCTTTGAATAAAGTCAGAGGGCCCGCTGAGGCGGTCAACAAGCCCTCCTGCTAAAGCGTTCGGAGGGAAGGATAGTATGAAAGGAACCGCCAGGGTTCCCTTTCATGTTTGATCAAACGACTTTTTGAAACGCTTTCAGAGTTTCAAAAGTCCAGCAGCCCGTCGGAAAGGACTTTCCGACGGACTGCGCGGGCCCTCTGGAACATTCCAGAGGGCCCGCTTTTTGTTCAGCCGCAGCAGCCCTTCAGCTCCCGGCAGGTTTCCGGGATGGGCGCGGGGCTGTTGGGCGGGAAGAACTCGTTGACCGGGAAGGCCACGCTGCGGAACAGGCCGCAGGGGTCCTCCTGATCGCCGCCGCTGCACTCCGTCTGGGGGATGCAGTAGTCATACACCGGGATCAGCAGCTGGGTGTCCCGCTCCAGCCGCACCAGAGAGAACTGTCCTAAGGTGACATAATACCGACGGCCGCCGTTGTCGTCAAAGAGCAGGGGCTGGTCGAAGCTCTGGGCGATGAAGGCGGGGATCTCCGTCAGGCCGCAGTCGCAGCGGCAGGGCTTGCAGCGGTCCTCGGCACGGGCGTCCAGCACGATGGGGTCCACCGCCTCCACCACCGCCGTGGGCAGGTTGCTGCGGCGGCAGCCGGGGATATCCAGATCGTCCAGCACCGTGTCGGAGGAGAAAATCTTGGCGCTGCCCTCGCTGCCGAAGAGAATGACCCGCTTGTCAAAGACGCACAGGCCCTCTGCTTCGGTGCAGCGGGGAGTGCCGGTGCCGACCTGGAGAGTGACCCGGTAGAAAAACCGCATATCGATGGAGTAGAACCCCCGGTTGAAGGTGACGGGCTCCACGTCGGTATAGACGTAGAGCAGCTCCGCCGTGCCGCCCCGCACCATCTGGCAGGCCGACAGCACCTCCTGAGCCGATGCCGTGGGGTAAAAGCGCAGATCCTCCACGCAGTCCTTGTCACGGCAGGAGTCGAAGATCTTATGGGTATGGATGCAGACGGCCTCACGCACGCTGCTCAGATCGCAGACCGGGCCGGGCATACCGTTTTCAGGCATAGAAAAACCTCCTATTTAAGTACTCAAGGGCATCGCCCTTTCAATCCAGTCTATGCGTCCGGCCCGGCGGGGTGCGGGAAATGCAGGCGAGGAGGGGAAAAACCTCTGTACAAATCGGAAATTTTTCATTATAATAAGGGTGTATAGAAAAGCCGAAAGGACGTGATCCAATGGGAGTCGGATTTATCCGTGACAAGCTGGAGATCAAGTTTCTCATTTTGTACATTGCCGCCCGTGTGTCGGAGCCGCTGCCGCTGGAGGGGATGCAGGAGCTGACCATGTGCGATGACGGCATTGACTATTTCGATTTTTCGGAGTGTCTGAACGATCTGGTGCAGACGGAGCATCTGCGCCTGACGGAGGAGGGGCGGTACGCCATCACCCCCAAGGGGCTGAAAAACAGCGCCATCTGCGAGTCCAGCCTGCCCTATTCCGTGCGGCTGCGGACGGACAGGAACATCGAGGAATACAACAAGGAGCTGCTGCGGCAGGCGCAGGTGCAGGGGAAGGCCATCCCACGGGAAAACGGCACCTACACCGTGGAATTAAAGCTCAGCGACGATGTGGACAGCCTGATGCAGCTGGAGCTGATGGTGGCCACGGAGGAGATGGCCAAGGATCTGGCGGAGCGGTTTCGCAAGGACCCGGAGCATCTCTATGCCCGTGTGCTGGAGGCCCTGTACGAGGAACAGAAGTGAAATGACGGAGGGCGGCGGGAGCCGTCCTCCGATTTTTTGGGCTTTACAAAATAGAAAATATGTTCTATAATGAAAGGGGAACCAAAGGGGGAAGGAGGGAGCGCTATGCGAGCCAGACCGATCAGCTGCTGTTTTTCCGGCCATCGGCCCGGTAAGCTGCCGTGGGGCGACGATGAGGGAGATCGCCGGTGTCTTGCGCTGAAGGAGCGGCTGTGGAACGAGATGGAGGCGGCCTATGAGCGGGGCTATCGCCACTTCATCTGCGGCATGGCCCAAGGGTGCGACCTGTATTTCTGCGAGCTGGCGCTGGCGCTGCGGCAGCTGCACGGCGACGTGACGGTGGAGGCGGCCATCCCGTGTCCCTCGCAGGCGGAGGGGTGGCCGGCGGAGCAGCGGCTGCGGTGGCAGCGGCTGGTGGCGGCCTGCGACTATGAGACGATGGTGCAGCAGCAGTACAGCCCCGGCTGTATGCAGCGGCGCAACCGGTACATGGTGGATCACGCCTCGCTGCTGATCGCCGTACACGACGGGCTTCCCGGCGGCACCCGGCGCACCATCGAATACGCCCTGCGACGGGGCATCGGCATTGTGGATATCCCGGTGGGATAGGCAAAAGCGTGGGACGCCGGAGGGCGTCCCACGCTTTTCTTATATTGCGTTCTGTTGATCTATGCTCTGTCACTTGATGAGCTTCTGGATGGCCTTGCTGTCGGGGGTGCCGGCAGCGGCCAGCAGCCCGAAGAGGATGGCCTCGCAGGTGGTGAGGAGGATACCCTCCTGTTTGGCCCGCTCCAGCGCCATCCGGTGGTCGGCGGGCTTGCGGCTGGAGAGGCAGTCGGCGACCAGATACGGCTGGTAGCCGTGGGCCTTCAGGTCCATGGCGGTCTGGAGCACGCAGATGTGGCTCTCGATGCCGCAGAGCAGCACATAGGGCTGCTGCTCCGGGGGCAGCAGCTTCTCCCGCAGCTGGGGATAAGCGCTGAAGGTGAGCTTTTCCAGGTGCTCCGATGTGCCGGCGGCCTCCCGGATGGGGGCCACGGTATCACCCAGACCCTTGGTGTACTGCTGCGTCAGGTATACGGGGACGCCCAGCACCCGCAGGCCCTCCAGCAGCTTCACGGTGTTTTGGAGCAGCGTTTCGGGATCGGTCATGGCGGGCAGGATACGCTCCTGATAGTCCACGCAGACGGCGGCGGTTTTTTCTCGGATGATTCGCATAACAGACCTCCTGTTGGGTTGGCTTCCGTGGATAACAAAAAGACCCGAAGCCTTACGGTTTCGGGTCTTTTTGGCACGCCGTGAGGGATTCGAACCCCCGGCCTTCTGGTCCGTAGGTTGTCTCAAGGGTAAATCGGAGTCGTTTCGGCTCCGATTTGCGCTTTTTACCACCGTTCGCTCGGCGGATTTTCCGTTGTTTCCGTCCAGCCCTACCTGCTCCGGTTCCGTTCTGGGTCAAAAGTGGGTCAGAGAAAATTTTGAAATTACAAAACAAAAGTTGTCAAGCGTTTGTCCAATATAAATTTTATCACGTTTACACACATAACTTAGAGTGTGGGTGTCGATTGTCCATACTACGTTTCAGAGCACCCTAAGATCATACTTTTTGAGTTCGCTTCCCGCTGTTTTCCGAGCCGCGTACTTCCTCGTGGTAAAAATAATCCACAATGACCGGATGTCCCGGCTCTGCCCGACCGTAGGGGAGTTCGTTGTCCACAAAGGGACAACCGCATTCTCTTGCCAGCCGTTCCGCTTGATCCTCCAAACCACGGAAGTAGCTTCTGTCTCTCTTATTGTAGATAGCGTCGTACAGCGGAACCAAGTCAGGATATTTTTTACAAATATAGTCCATGATGTCTTTTTTGAATCCGCCTCGCAGGTTTAGATTTTCTAGCCATATCAGGTCGCATTGATTTCTGACCTGATGGAAGATAGCCTCAAAATCCGTGATACCCGGAAAGACAGGGGCAATAAAGCAGACGGTGCGAATGCCCGCATCATAGATCTGCTTCATGGCATCCAGCCGTCGCTTGATGCTGACGGCATTGTCCATATCGTTTTTGAAATCCTCGTCCAGCGTATTGATCGACCAAGAGACCGTGACCTTTCCCAGTTCTTTCAGAAGATCGATGTCACGGATTACCAAGTCTGACTTGGTGCAGATGAGAATTTCCGCCTCGCTGCCCCGAAGCTGCTCAAGAAGCTTTCGGGTGTTCTGAAACTGAGCCTCCTGGGGCAGATAGCCATCGGTCACAGAACCGATGACTACGCGCTGCCCTTTGTACTTTTGCGGATTTTTGATTGCTGGCCAATGTTTCACATCCAGGAATGTACCCCACGGTTCGGTGTGCCCGGTAAATCGCTTCATAAACGAGGCGTAGCAGTATTTGCAGCCATGGGTACAGCCCACATAAGGATTGACGGAATAGCCGCCCACCGGCAGGGTGGATTTTGTCATAATATTTTTGGTTTCTACATCCTGAAGGTTGGTCGGATATTTTTCGCGGACATTTCAGGGCATTTCCACACCTTTCCGCTCGGGAAATTTCACAGCGGTATCCTTTCCGGTACGGATAAATCCGCCGGATTTTTCCGCGTTTGGGTCACGGTTTGGGTCAGAGCAGAAAACTAGCGGCGCAGAAACTGCGCCGCAGTAATCAAAGATTAAGCAGTAAATCGTCAAATTCGCAGTTCCTTCTGATAGTCCGCCAGTTCCATTTCACTGTTCTCTGCCTTCTGCCGTAATTCTACAGTATACCGAGACCACTGCTCAAATTGAGCGGTGGTCATTTTCCGCTTCAGGTAGCGGGCGAAATGCGTTTTGTCCGCGCGATTATACGCGAGCCAGATGGATTCATTTTTGCATTTGTCGTCGTACCGTTTGTGGGAACCGATCTCGCGGCAGTGCTGTTCGCCGTACTTCACGGGACGCTCACAGTACTCCGCGCTCACGCGCCCGGTCTGTGGACCCAGCGATCGCGTATGCTCCGTGCTGAATCTATGGTAGCGTGGTAAATGACGGTCTGCAAAAGCTTTGTGTGTATACAGACGAACTGATAGTCGTTCGGAAAGATGTTGCCGACAAAGACGTGAACAAAGCGGCATGGGAGGCCATGCGCAGAATCATTGGCCAGCTAGAGTATTGAAAATCCATCGGAGTTGTTCATCAGAAACTGTTGGAGTTTGCGATGGAACTGCGTACGGTCAATGGCAAAAAGCAATATGGGTACCTCAAAAAGCCGCTGAAAGATATGCTGGATTTCATCGTGGATGAACTTGAAAAGATGCCGGAGGTAGCAACGTATTATTCCATCTGGAATGACCTGCGTGATACGCTAGAAAGTTACTACAAAAGCAGGTCCGGACAAGCACAATCCGCTTTCGCAGCAGAAAGAATTTCGCGCAATCAAGAACGTCATTATTCAAGAAGCGGCGCATTTGCGCTTTCAGCTCGAAGATTCTTTTGCACAGACTTCTACAAATCCGACACTTGCAGGTGAAAATACTCTATCCGCAGCTTCTCACCAAGTGCGTCTTCCATCCGAATATCTTTTGAGTTCAAGCGTCAAATTGTTTCACCAGATGAGGCAAGTTTTCCACGACACCGCCGCGCCACCCAGCAACCCGATGGGCATCTGCGTGGACTCCAAACGCCGTAAAAATCTCATGCAGAAGCGGGTGGCGATAGGACATAAGCAGGATGCCCATGGCAGTCGCAGAGCAGTTTTGGGTAATTTGTCGTACAAATTGCACTTTTAACAGAAAAGAAAGGGAGGTAAACAGAGTGTTTTTTTGCATGTATCCAAAGATGTTATTGAAGCACTTGTTTGTGTTGACGGTGACCAAAAATGTTGATATTATGTAGCTAAGAATTATATGAATTGCCGAGTAGGGGATGCTATGAGCCAAGTTGAATATTTTGCGGAGCGGAGCTTTGCAATCAAAGGGACGCTGGTTTTTACCGCACAGCGGGATCAATTTACCATCATGGAAGACGCATATCTGGTCTGCGATGGAAAAAAAGTTGCAGGGACTTATTCAGCGTTACCGGAGCAATATCGTCAAATTAAGGTTCTGGATGCAAGCGGGAAATTTGTGATTCCCGGAACATGCGACATCCACGTTCACGCCTCACAAGCACCCTTTCAAGGTATTGGGCAAAATATTGAAAACGGACAGTGGAACACATGGTTCGAGCGTTATGCGTTCCCAGACGAGTCTAGATTTAACGATCCAGCGTATGCGGAACTGACCTACACTCGCTTTGCGAAGTCACTTCTTGCTACACCGACGACGCGCCTGTGTGCCTATGCCACGACCAGCCGCACGGCGACAGAGACTCTCATGAAAGCTCTGGCAAAGTTCGGCTTTGCAGGTTACGTTGGGAAAGTCAATATGGATCGAAACTGTGCAGCTGGACTGTTGGAAACAACAGAGGAAACAATTGCGCAGACCCGCCTTTGGCTAGAGGAAACGAAAGATGGTATTGGTGCAATCTACCCGATCCTCACACCGCGTTATTTCCCGAGTTGTACGGAAAGCTGTTTAGAGCAACTGGGAGAGCTTGCCGAGGAATACCACGTCCCAGTGCAGTCACATCTTTCGGAGGGGCTGGATGAAATTGACTGGGTGCACGAGCTTGCACCGGATCTTGATTATTATGCGCAGGCCTATGACCGTGCTGGTTTGCTTGGACCGCATACACGGGCTGTGATGGCGCACTGCGTTTTTTCCTCCCCCGAAGAGGTGAAAACGCTGAAAAGACGCAATGTGCTGGTAGCACATTGTCCACAGTCGAATATGAACAGTTGCGGTTGCGCAGCACCAATCATGGAATATCTCGATGCTGGAATTGCAGTCGGACTGGGCACGGATGTCGGCGGCGGCAATACCCTGAATATGTTCCGAACGATCTTTGAAGCGATTTTGGCGTCTAAAGTCTTTTGGGCTTCCAAAAACAGCGCGCGCAATATGGATCAGCGGAAAGTTTTGTCTCTGCCCAATGCGTTTTACCTTGCAACAAAAGGCGGCGGCGTACTTTGGAAAAGCGGGAGCTTTGAACCGGGATATTGCTTTGATGCGGTGATTTTGGATGACAGCCGCTTCTGCGACGGCGTGCAGCGGACACCGTATGAGCGGATAGAACGGTTAATTACCAGGTCGGATGATCGAGACATCTGTGCAAAATATATTGACGGCGTCTGTGTCTACAAAAAAGGAGAATAAGAACATGACAGCATTTACAGGAGACATTCAAATCCTTCTATACACCGAAGAGGAAAACTTTTCTGTCTGCCGAGACTTCTATCAAACGCTGCTCGGACAGAAGCCATATTACAGTTGGAACGAAAGCGCGCAGGATTGCGGCGCAAAGTTCCGGGCTGGTCGCGGTACAATCAGCGTACTCTGTCAGGCACATGACAGAAAGACCGGCCCTGTGATCGTCAATCTGGAAACCGAAGATGTCGATCAGACCTATCAGGAGCTTACGGCTGCAGAAGGCATCCGGATTGTGAGCAAGCCTGTAACACAGAGCTACGGTACAAGGTACTTTGCCGTTGAAGACCCCTGTGGAAACCGGATCAACCTGTATCACAGCAATCACTGAGTTCAGACGATCCTGCGGTTCAGCTGATACTTGATATAGTCTGTGTCCGAGTAAATCTGCGAACTGATAAACGGTTCATTGTGATTATCAAGACACATGCTGCTCAGAAAGAGCAGCGGATGCTGCTTGTCCTCGAGCAGGGATTCAAGGAACGGGTAGTCTTCCGGTTGGGCAACGGAGATTGTGGTTTCGTCCTGACAGGCGGCGCGGCCGGTTGCGAGAAAAAGGAAAAGCCGCAGATCGGTATTGTTTGACCCAAGCAGCTGTACACGCTGACCTTTCGAGAGGAAGGCCAGCGGGAAACTGTCTTCAGCCAGTACACAAAAATGTTCATCTGCCGTGTACAGGCAGCGCCGGGTGAGGATCCGATCTTCTTCACCGATGTGAAAACGGGTGGAAAAGAAAGCTCCTGCGCGCTGCTGCACAAATCCGAGCTGCCGCATGGCGGGCGTGTGTCCCTGCTTGGAGATCAGCCTCGGAAAATCGACAAAGTGGAGCAGGCTTTCATCCTCCAGCAGCGGCTGACGACGCACATAGGTGCCGCTTCCTTGCCTGCGCTGGACGAAGCCTTCTGTTTCCAACTGGCTCATGACTTCCCGGATCGTGGTTCGGCTGACATCGAAACGCTTTGCAAGCGCAGGCTCTGAGGGCAGCCGTTCGCCGGGTTCCGCATTGCGCAGCAGGAGTTCAAGCTGTGCGCGCACCCTGGATTGTTGTGTTTGTGAGGATAGACGGAGCATAGAAGAAGCACCTCCAGCTTTTTTACTGATTATAGTCATTTATTAAGAAGTTTGCAAGCATAAATATATGTATTTTGGGTCGATATCCGAAACGGAAGAAAGGAAGAGAAGTATGCAGCACAGGGATTATTTTGAAAAGAGGTACGGACGGTCCTCTGCGTCAGAGACTTGGAGCGGAGCCGGAACTTCTATCAGCAGACATTGGAACTGGTTCCGGTCTGGGACGGCGGAATGGAGGGCTGCCGCTTTGCTGTAGCAGGCGGTGCAGTAGAGCTGCGTCCGGCCGGCGCCGATCTTCCGCAGGGGCCGACAACGATTATGCTGGAGGCGGACAATGTTGATGACTGCTATTCGCGGTTGGCAAGAAAACCGGGGCTGCATGTTTATGAACATATCGCGGACCGCCCGTATGGAATCCGGCTGTTCCAGCTGCTCGATCCAGATGAAAACGTGATTGTGATCTTCTCCTGGAGTCGTGATGTGATGGAGTACCAGCATGGTTGGCAGCCGACAGTTCCGGGGATGTTCCGTGGTGAATACCGCGCAGTGGCGTATGTAGATGTGGCGGACTATGAACAGAGCCTGGCATTCTACCGAGATATTCTCAGGCTCCGTGCATGCTATACCTGGGACTACGGAACAAAGGACCGGGGGCATAAATTTGTAATCGGATCCGGGGACGGAACGCTGGAGGTACTTTGCAGAAAGGATCCGATGCCGCAGGGGAACGAGACGCTGATGTTTGAAGCACAGGATGCAGACAGTTGCTTTGAGGCAATCATGAAAAAGGAAGCGCCGCTGGTTCAGGTTTTGCAGGAACCCTGTGGCTGCAAGGACGGAACGCGGGCGTTTACCCTGCTTGATCCGCATGGAAATCATGTTGTGATCTATAGTGAGCAGAGATGATAAAACAGGAGGAACGGCGAGTGGAACCGATTTTACGGGCGGAAAAACTCACGAAACGATTCGGAGAATTGACGGCAAACCGGGAGATTGACATCGAAATCCACGCCGGTGAAATCCATGCGATAGCAGGCGAGAACGGTGCGGGAAAAGTACGCTGATGAAGATGCTCTATGGTGTCTATCAGCCGACTGCCGGAAATCTGTATATTGACGGAGAAAAAATGGAGCGCTGGAATCCGACGATTGCCCGCGAAAAGGGTATCGGAATGGTATTTCAGGATTTCCGGCTCGTTCCTGCTTTCACAGTTCTGGAAAATGTATTCCTTTCCCTCCATTCTGCCGGGTGGAAGATCAATAAAAAGAAGCTTCGCGATGAAATTAATCGAATCTCTGCGGAGTATCGCCTTTCCGTGGATCCTGACACGGAGGTTTGGAAGCTTGACCTCGGACAGCGGCAACATGTGGAGATCCTGAAGATTCTGCTGGATCCGCAGACCCGTGTGATGATTTTCGATGAGCCCACAAGCGTGCTGGCACCGCACGAAGTGCAGGCTTTTCTGCAGATGCTGAGCGGATTCCGCAATAAGGGGTATGGGATCTTCCTGATCACGCACAAAATTGACGAGATCCTTGCTGTGGCTGACCGAATCACAATTCTGCGTCAGGGCGAACATGTCTGTACCTTTGAACGCAGAGATGGCTTCAGCCAGCAGCAGATCATCTCGGCAATGATGGGGAATGTTCCGGTCAACTTTGAGCTGGAACGCCCGGAATGCAGTGAGGAAAACGAAGCAGCGGCACTGCAGCTGTCGCTTTCCGGAGTCAGCATAAAGGATGACCACGATCAGTTGATTCTGCATGATGTCAGCTTTGAAATGCACAAAGCAGAGATCCTGGGCATTGCCGGCATATCCGGAAATGGGCAGAGAGAACTGGCGGAGGCCATATACGGAGCGCGGAAGCTGCAGAGCGGTATCCTGAGCGCAAATGAAGAGGATATCTCCTCAACAGATATTGCGCATAGAATCCGGTTGGGGATGCGAATGGTGACTGAGGATCCCATTCGCGACAACGTTGTTCCGACGTTTTCGATTCTGGAAAACATGGCGCTGGTCGGCCTGGATCCGATTTACCGCCATGGTGATATGGACTGGCAGGCAATGCGCAGTCAGCTGCAGACACATTCTGAGGTCAAGACCCTCCGGGTCCCACAGGCAGAAAGAATTGCCGGGACACTTTCTGGCGGCAATCTGCAGCGAATGACGTTTGCCCGTGCCGTTATCTCCAGACCGCGCCTGTTAATTGCCAGTTATCCAAGCCGGGGACTGGACATCGCCACAGTACACGCAGTCCACAAGACACTGTTCCGGCTGAAAAAACAGGGCGTGGGTACGATCCTGATTTCCGAAGATATCTCGGAGCTGTTCACGATGTGCGACCGGATCCTGGTCCTGTCTTCTCACACTGCGTTTGGACCGTACTGTGTAGACGCGTGTACGCCGAATGAGATCGGAAAAATTATGCTTCAAGGAGAGAACGCACATGAATAAGGCACAAAAGAAGCCGCTGCAACTTCAAGACAGCTTGGCAGTTAGGATCCTGATCTGCGTCCTGTTTCCTCTGATCGCGTTTGCCGGGCTGCTCCTGTCGCAGGGCAAATCGCCGCTTGTGGCGTATCAGACCATCATTACATCTATTTTTGGTTCGGCTTACGGCTTTGGCGAAGTAATTGTCCGTGCGTCGTATCTGATCCTGACGGGTCTTGCGGCAAGCATTCCGGCCCGTGTTGGCCTGGCCAACGCAGGCGGAGAAGGCCAGATGGCGATTGCCGCTCTCGGAACCGCTGTTGCCGGAAGCACAGTGCTGGCAAATCTGCCCGGTGTTATCGGAATCCCGCTGATGTTGCTGGTTGGCATGATCTGCGGGGCTTTGTATGCAGGCGTCGGTGTTTTTCTGAAGCAGAAGCTTGCAATGAACGAGATCCTGACGACAATCCTTATGAACTATGTTGCGACCTACCTGATCTCTGCCATGCTGTTTGGCAGCCTTCGCGATCCAAATGGATGGAATTACCCGCAGACGGTAGAAATTGCGCCCCAGCTGCGTTTTCACACCTTTTTTGGAACAAGAATGAACGCCGGTATCTTTGTCGCGATTGCCATGGCAGGCTTGACCTGGTATATCATCTATCATACAAGAGTGGGGTTTGCGGTGCGTACGATCGGCGGAAACCAGATGGCTGCACGTTACGCAGGCATACAGGTGAGAAAAATACAGACCTGGGTGTTCTTGTTCGCGGGTGCACTTGCCGGCCTTGCCGGCGCGGTCATGGTCGTCGGCGTCGAGGGCCGTATGCGGATCAGTGCGGGCGAGACCATGGGCTTTATGGGCTTCCTTGCTGCAGGAATGGCTGGAAACAACCCGCTTTTGCTGATCCTGTCCGCCTTACTGATCGGCGGTTTGACCGTCGCCGGTAACGGCATGGAGATCAACACCGGGCTTCCGGCGGCGACAATGCAGATTTTGATCATGCTCGTTTTGCTGACAATTATGACGGTGGGAGGAAAGAGAAAGGCATGAATGAACTAACAACGATTCTCATTTGCATGGTCAGCGCAGGAACTCCCATCATTTACGCGCTGCTTGGGGATTTGATTGGCCAACGAACCGGCATCACCAGCCTGAGCGTAGAAGGAAGCATGCTTTGTGGCGCATGTGTAGGCTTTGCCGTAGCAGCCGGGAGCGGAAGCCTGTTTTTGGCTGTTTTGTGCGCAGCGATTGCAGGCGGCTTGATTGGGCTGATCCAGGCGTTCCTTTCCATCTCCAGAAAAAGCAACATGATGGCGACCGGGTTTATCCTGATTTTCTTTGCGCAGGGCCTGACCACCTTTTTTGGAAGATCGCAGCTCGGCGCCAGCCTTGGAAAGTCGTTTTCCCTCGCCATTCCGGTTCTGAGCAAGATTCCGGTGATTGGGCCGGCCTTTTTTCAGCAGGATATTCTGACGTATATCGCTTATGTACTTCCGGTGTTAGCTTGGTGGTTCCTCACAAAAACAAGAACGGGGCTGGTGCTCTGTTCTGTGGGGGAACGGCCTGATGTCACAAGAGCGTACGGGTATAACCCGGTGGTTCTGCAATACGGAGCGGTTATTTTTGCAGGTGTTCTGGCTGGAATCGGCGGGGCACATATGAGCGTGATCTATGCGATGAGTTGGGCAAACAACATGATCAACGGACGGGGAATTATTGCCTCCTCTCTGGTGATCCTCTGCTCGTGGAAGCCGCAGCGAGCATACCTTGCGGCGTATCTGTTCGGCCTGGCACAGGCGCTGCAGATATTCTTCCAGATCCACGAAGTGCCCATTTCCATGTATGTGACATTGATGATGCCCTACCTGTTTACATTGGTTGCTCTGGCAATTATTTCGACGTCCAAAAAGCCGTCGATGCCGGAACAACTGAAAATTATTACTTAAAGAAAAAGGACGGAGGAAAAACAATGAAAAAAGTAGTTGCAATGATGTTGGTGCTGGTTCTGCTCGCGGCAACGCTGGTGGCATGCGCAAAGCCGGCTGACACCCCCCAGACGCAGACGGAACAGACGGGCGACGTCAAGCCCGGTGCGGGGGCAAAGAAGCTTGGCATTATCCTGAGCGGAACAAAAGACGACTATGGCTTCAACCTGAATTTCGTGCAGCTTGGTGAACTTGTTGAGAAAGAGCTTGGCATTGAAGTCGTGATCAAGGAAAACGTCCCTACAACCTCTGACAGCGAAGGTGTCATGGAGGAGCTGATTGCACAGGGGTGCACCATTCTGTTCCCCTCGCAGTTTGGATTCCTCGAATACTCGCACAATGTCGCTCTGCGTCATCCTGAGGTAGCGTTCTATTCACTCCCGATCACGGATTACGCCGGCGGAAACTTTTCCATCATCCATGGAGAAGTGCAGGATGTCTGGTATCTGAATGGTGTCCTGGCCGCCATGTATTCGACAACGGACAAGATCGGCTTCATTGGCTCTCTGCCGATCCCGGATGTCATTGTTGCCATCGACGCGTTTGCACTTGGCGCGCAGTCGATCAAGCCTGAGATTGATATTACCGCGGTCTTTACCGGGTCGTGGGCGGATACTGGCCTGCAGACCACATCTGTGAACCAGTTGATCGACAGCGGTTGTGATGTCATTGCGCCGTTCCAGGATTCCATCAAGACGATGATGGAAATCTGCCGCAGCCGTGGCGTGCACTGCTTCGGCTGCAACTCTGATGCGTATGAGCTGGATCCCCAGACGTGGCTGTCTGCGTGCATTACGGATTGGAGCGGCTATATTCCGTATCTGAAGCAGGCGGTTGACGGAGAATATGAACCGGTGAACATCAGCGGCGGCATGGAACTGAACCTGATCAAGCAGGCAACATTTGGCGACACAGTCTCTGATGAGATCGTGGCGAAGCTTGGTGAAGTGCGCGAGCAGTTGATTAACAAGGAGATTGCCGTGTTTGAGGGCCCGATCTATGCGCAGGACGGTTCGGTCATGTTTGAGGACGGATACAGACCGACGATCGAAGAAATCAACGTGATCGATCAACTGGTTCAGGGCGTAAAGGGCAGCATGAACTGAGCGGGAAAAGCTATGCTGATTGACGCGCATGTTCATATTTTCCCAAACGTTGATGGGTATGGCCCAAAAGGCCATACCCATGGCGTGGGATATGGCCGGATCGATGCAGGAGACGGCATTGCACAGGATGTGCTGCCGGCGATCAACGAAAACACCAGCCATACATTGCAGATGCTGCTGCATGAGATGCGGCAGGCACAGGTGGATAAAGCTGTCCTGATTCTTTGCCCATGCTATGGGGACTGGAGCGAGTATGTACTGCAAGCATGCCGGGACTATCCGGAGCAGTTTACTGCCTCCGCTTTTTTTGACCCTTGGAGTCCCGCGGCGCGCCAGTATTATGCCGAAAAGCTGGAAGGATCGCTTTGGAAAAACATTAAAATTGAGTTTTCTGAGGCGGGCGGCCTGTACGGTGTCTATCCCGGCGTACAGCTGGATGCACCAGAGCTAAGATGGCTTTGGGAGGCCATGGAAGCAGGTGGAAAAACGGTTTCGTTTGACCTCGGTCGGCCAGGCGATGGTTCTTATCAGACAGATCAGATCGCGTCCATCGCAAAGCGTCATCCGGGATTGAAAATCGTGCTTTGCCACATGGGGCAGCCCTCGCGAGCTGCAGAGCGCAACCCGGAGCTTTGGTCTGCGTGGTTGGAGCAGATTCGTTTGGGTACGTTGCCAAATGTTTGGTTTGATCTTTCCGCGCTCCCGTATCATGTGCAGAAGGAAGAAGAATATCCATTTCCCAGTACGAAACGCTATTTTGACTTGGCACGCGGGATCGTGGGAGCAAAGAAATTGTTATGGGGGACAGATATTCCATGGCTGCTGGGGACGGCAAACTATCAGCAGTTGGTGGCACACGGAAAATTCCTTTTGTCCGACTGTACGGAGAAAGAGCGAGAGATGATGTTTGCAGGAAACGCATGGGATGTTTATTGGAATCATCGCAAACGAAAGTAGGGAGTCGACAAAATGAATGTTTCTGAAAGACTGGCTGCATCGGCTGTTGTGCCGGTTGTGGTATTGGATGACGCGAAGGACGCGGTCGCGACGGCAAAGGCTTTGCTTGCCGGCGGCGTGGACGTGATGGAAATCACGTTCCGCACGGCTGCTGCGGCGGACTCGATCAAGGCAGTCGCGGAAAGCTGCCCCGACATGTTAGTTGGCGCAGGAACGGTCATTACGCTTGAACAGTGTAAAAAAGCCACCGAGTGCGGCGCAAAATTTATCGTATCCCCCGGCTTTGACGAAGAAGTCGTCCGCTGGTGCGTGGAAAACGGCGTTGCCGTGACGCCCGGCTGCGTGACGCCGACGGAAATTATGGCGGCAATGAAGCTGGGTTTAAACGTTGTGAAGTTCTTCCCGGCTGGCGTTTATGGCGGACTTTCTGCCATGAAGGCGCTCTCGGGTCCGTTCGGCGGGATCAAATTCATCCCGACCGGCGGCGTGAATGGTCAGAACATCGGCGAGTTCATCGCCGCGCCGTTCATCCACGCAGTCGGTGGCAGCTGGGTCTGCCCGAAGGCGGACATTGCAGCCGGTAATTTTGAGAAGATCACAAAGCTCTGCAAGGAAGCAAGAGCCGCTGCGCTGGGGTTCGAGGTAGCGCACGTCGGCGTCAACTGCGAAGATGCCGATGCGGCATCCGCGGTCTGCGAGAAGCTGAACAAAGCGTTTGATCTGCCGGTCAAAGACGGCAACTCTTCGATGTTTGCATCCAGCGGTATCGAGGTCATGAAGACCATGTTCAAGGGCAAAAACGGTCATATTGCGATCCGCACCAACTCTGTGGAGCTGGCGGTGGCAGGGCTTGCAAAGAAGGGCTTTGCGTATGACGAAAGCTCGGCAAAGTACAAAAACGGACGTATGACAGCTGCATACCTCAAAGACGAGTTCGGCGGTTTCGCCGTGCATCTGCTGCAGAAGTAAGGAGGGACGAAGGATGAAAGTTCTGACATTTGGTGAAATTATGCTCCGCCTGAAAGCGCCGGGACACGAGCCGA
>ENA-OQCO01000781-OQCO01000781.1-human-gut-metagenome-genome-assembly--contig:-NODE-781-length-15618-cov-7.054677_pt1 | contig 15618 bp, 20 predicted proteins | sample MGYA00242500_ERZ504582 | MGnify/ENA primary metagenome ERZ504582 (study PRJEB26092, sample SAMD00036346) | human gut metagenome | host: Homo sapiens | study: EMG produced TPA metagenomics assembly of...
TGCTGATCGATCTGGATAGTCAGGCCAGTCTGACGATCAGCGTCGGGCATGGAGCCGATGGAGGTTCCGAAGACGATTGTAGACGTTCTGAAGAAAGACGGCGCGCGATCCGCGAGTGCGTACAGAAAATCAATGACCGGCTGCACATAGTAACGTCGATTATTGACCTGGCTCCGATGGAGATGGAAATGCTTTCGAGGGCGAGCCGGGAAAAGATCCTCGACCGGGCGCTGAAGCCGATCAAGGACAGCTATGATTACATTCTGATCGATTGCCCGCCGCAGCTCTCGATTCTCACAATCAATGCGCTTTCCTGCGCGGACGGCGTTCTGATCCCGGTCAAGACGGACTACCTGGCATACCGGGGATTGACGCAACTGCAGGACAGCATCCGTGAGATTCAGGAACTGATTAACCCGGATCTGAAGGTGCTGGGCGTGATTGCGACACTCTACGATGCGCGGGTATTGGATGATAAAGATATTCTTGCGCTGCTGAAGGAAGAGTATAATCTCGTCGGTGTCGTAAAGCGGCTGGCGGTGGCGAAGAAAGGGATTTATGATGGACTGGCGGTCGTGGAGCAGGCACCGAGTAGCGAAATTGCGAAAGAATACACGGCAATTGCGAAGATGATCATAAACGGAAATTTCAACCGGGAGGATATTAAAAATGGGTAATTTGAAAGAGCGTGAGAGCCGACGCAGAGCGTCTGTTGTTGGCAGCATCATTGAGCAGCAGCCGGAAGAAGAAACGAAGCAGCGTAGTGCCAGTCGCGGTCGGCCGAAGGAGGATCGGGAGCTGCGGAAGCGGGTGAGTTTGTCTGTACTGCCGAGCCTGTATGAAGATATTCAGAAAATTGCCTATGTCGAAAGGCGCAGCGTCAGTGAGCTGCTCAGTGATCTGATGCTGCAGTATCGGGACCAGCAGAAATCGGCACTTTCGGAGTATGAAAAAGTCAGAAAATGAAAGAGGCAACTCTGAGTTGCCTGGATGTAAACCACACGTGGTTTACATCTAATGGGATCTGAATGTAGAATCAGGAGTGTAAAGCGCATGACTCTTAGAGAAAAACTGATCGCATTAAGGGATAAAGCTGGAATAACACAAATGGCGCTGGCTCATCAGCTCGGCGTGTCCAGGCAGGCGGTTACCCGTTGGGAAAGCGGAGATACGACGCCGTCCATGGACAAGCTGAAGGCACTGGCAAAGATCTACGATGTATCATTGGATTGGCTGTGCAGTGATGCTTCCGATGCTGGCGCGTTGGTACAGGAAAAGAACATAGACGAGCGCGATCCAGTATGCAACAGCGTGTTACCTACAGAAGATAAGCCTAAAAAACGCAAAAAATGGGCGATTATCATCGGGGCAATTATAGTGGGGGTGCTTCTTTCTGCTTATGTTGTATTGAGTAAAAAAGCAGGATCGTTTTTGAGTACGGCAAAACAAATAAATGATTTAGAAGAAGAAAATGTAAAGAATGCACCAGAAAGTGGTTTTGAGTTTGACTGGCAGGGGGAATGAATGATGAAATTAAGAAGAACGTTGTGTTTTGTAGTGGCGATTTCCATTGTTTTCGGCTGTGTTGGAATGGTGGCGGCGGAAGATGTGCCGAAGGTTGCTGCTGTAGAACGAGCAACCGGGAGCTTTAAGACTACGGTAAAGCCAGGGGTGATTGCGAAGCGGACAACAAAGCTTCCCTTGGAGGCGGGCGAAGAAGTAACAATTAAGGCAACGTATTCACCGTATTCGGTGAGCGTAGATGTTGGCTTAATTGATTCGGATGGAATTTTTCATTTTATAACTGTCAGTGACGGGGTTATTGACGAAAAAATTGCTGTTACAGAGAGAGGTAACTATACTTTTGCCATTAGGAATAATGGTAGCGTAGATATTGAAGTTTCTGGGTATGTGAACTACTAAACTATTATAACGATATCTTAAAAGCGGCCGCTTTTTTAGATATAGGAACCTGTTGAACAGACCGTTTATTTTGCCAAATAATACAAAAGAGAAAGGATGTAACCGATGAAAATTAAGAAAAGATCGATTGTAACGTTTCTCCTACTGGTTGCAATGGTAGCGACCATGTGCGTTGGCTATGTAAGTGCGCATGGTATGGAAGAAGTTGCCGCAACATCCGATGACTTGTACCACAAATTTTGGCTTATGTGTCCTGCTGGGGGAACCACTGATCTTGCTACAGAGCGTAAAAAAGAGATTGACACAAGCTATGCGTATTATGATCTGAAACCGGTGACAAACACCACTGGCTTGTCCTTCTATGTTAATGTAAGATCTCAAAACGGAGCGACAATTGTTGGGTATGCAGAAGAACGGACTGGGGAAGGTGCGTTCTTTGTGAATTACCGACCTGGATACGGCATTTTAAATGAATACTATCGTCCATCTGCACAGACGGACAACGATGCTACAAAACCTGTTTACATTGAGGGAAAGTGGCGCCCGTAAAAAGTGATATCAGGGAGGAGAGCAAGCTCCTCCCTGATATGTTAGTGTAACAATGGACGGACGTATAAGACGAGGTATTTACATGAAACGAAAGGTTATTTTTACGTGTACATTGTGCTTCCTTCTGTGCGTGTGTGGTTGTACGCCAAGAACCGCAGGCGAGATACGGCGCACAGATGAAGAAAGTCAAGCGGATGCAAATGCAGCAGGTGTTGTGCAGGGGGATTCCCTCAAAACACCTGTAGAAAATGAAGCTACAGAGTGGCCAACTGCGGAGGAAATCAGAACGACCATTGCAGCAGAACAGACGGAGGTCTATTGGCTTGCGAATGCAATTCAGATTCCTGAGCAGATGAACTGCTATACCGTTGATGCATTGGATATGGAAATGTTTTGGGACACCCTGAAAGAAAAACTGCAAAATGGCAAAGGTGCGATAGAGAGCGGCACATTGTCGATTTTTAATGGGGCGGAACAGATACAACCCGTTTTAGAAGAACTGAGCAGGGTAACCGGCACGGCATTTGTCGAGGTGAGTGTAGCGGAAGAAGATACAACAATTCAGTGCAGCTATGCGCAAGCTGTAGATGGCATTGTTTTGGATACAGAGGGATATACGCCGGGTGGAGGCTCAGAGGTGATTCCTGGTACACGAGTTGACGTGTACCAAGATGGACGTGTTTCTATCCAAAATCCATTGCGCGTGGGGCAGAAGACCCGGACATTGAGCAAAGCTGATTTAATGGATATAGAAGAGGTTCAAGATCTTTGTAGAATTTACTATGAAAACTGTGGACTGCCTTGCGTTACGGTTGTGACGGGGGGCGGACTGGTCTATTATAGCTCTGATGGGGAGCTGCGTCCGGCATGGAGTTTGGAAGAAACTTGGTATCCGTCGGAGAATGGGCATATTACAAGTCAGATGCTAGATGGACAAACAGGAGAATATCTGCGTCAGTAGGAGGCCATATGCTTCGCTATCAATTAAAAAACACGATCTATACGCCTGCTATGGCTGCTGCTATACTTGTTCAGTGCTTCTTTATGATGGTAGGACTATATCCAAAGGCGAACGCTGATATGGTATATAATTTGCAGCAATCAATGACACTGGGCTATGGATGGCTGTTTATCTCAGTCACATCAGTTGTGCCGCTTTGCTTTTTCCTTCACTTCGGTGGCAGACGGCAGGAGATTTATATGGCTGTTTCCCGCAGCACTTACCGTACCTATGTAAGAGCATCTGCACTGAACGCGGTTCTTTCTGGTATGGCGGTAGCCGTTGGCGCTTGCCTGCTTTTTACAATCATCTGCGGTATATGGAGTAGTGATATGACACCTTTCTTTGGAGTGGGGATGGGCGCACAGGAGGACGGTGTATGGGGATGGCTGACAAAACATCCAGAGCTGCGCTACGCTGCAATGTGCGGTATCTATATGATCCAAGGCGGACTGTGGCCGATGGTGTCGCTGAGCTGCTTTGGATTTACAGAAAATACATATATGTCTGTGGCTATTCCATTTACACTGCGAACAATTCTAAACTATTTAGCACAAATGCTGGAATTGACAATGCTTTCCCCTGTCATGACGCGGCTGATTTCTACATCTGCCGCGCAGCTGCCATGGGGCGGATTTATATATTTGCTTGGGTATGTGGTTCTGGTGTGGTGTGTGTGTATTGGAAGCTGGGTACTCCGACTTCGTAGGGAGGTGCGCGGTGGGTAGAGCTGTATTCAATGGATTCAGGAAACTGCTGTGTTCTTCAAAATTGTATATTACAGCGGTGATCCTGTTTTCGTGCATTTACACGGGCTTTGGCGGAATCAATGGATATCTGATGCGACAGGGACAAACAGTTCAGGCGGGAGAATTGTTTGTTTTTGGAATGGATAGCTGGATTCCTCAACTGATTATAACAGTGGCGTTCCTGATTTTGGTTAACGATATCCCATTTGGGAAGAGCGGCGCACAACTGCAACTTATCCGCAGCAGCCGAAGTCGCTGGCTATTGGGACAAACCCTGTCTGGCTTTTCTACAGCAGCCGTGTATCTGATATTGGTGGAACTGTTGTTTGTAGTAACCACTGTTCGAAATCTATCTTTTTCCGACGAGTGGAGCCAGCCGGTGATTCTGGCTGCTCGTCTTGGGAAATGTACAGCTATTGGGATTGAGACAGCTGTTCGATTTCCTATGAGTGTATTAATGAATAAATCGGCGTGGGCAGTTTTTGGTGTAGCATGGCTGTATGCGTGGCTCTTATATGGATTTTTCTGCTTGATTTTGATTGTAAGCAACTTGAAATTTCATACAAATGTCGGATATATGCTCGTAGTACTCTGTTTGATCTTTAAGCGATTTCTGGAGTATGTACCGGAAGTATCACTTTTGAAGTACATATCCCCTTGCGACGTGGCAAGTATTTCTGCACGACCGATAACTGCGGTAAATGTGATATACACTGTACTGTTTTTCTTAGTAGCAGATTGGATACTATGGCGTGCAGCCAGGCGCCAGATGGAGCAGGTGGACTTGTAGCAACAAAATGAGATCGGGGTAGATGTGAGCCATAATATCGGAGAAAAGGGAACGGTTATGATTGAAATTCAAAATTTGACTAAAGTCTTTCAAGAGCAGACAGTATTGCAAAACATCAATGCTACTTTTGATGCAGGTCTCATCCATGGAGTAATTGGAAAGAATGGAGCTGGAAAGACAGTTTTGCTTCGGTTATTGTGCGGCTTGATGCACCCTTCAAAGGGGCAAGTAATAGTGGATGGGAAGCAATTGGGAAAAGACGTAGACTTCGCACCAGATGCAGGTATCATCATTGAAACGCCGTGTTTTTTACCGTACCTTTCTGGATTTCAGAACCTCAAGGAATTAGCGTCTATTCGTAATATTATATCTAAAGAAGAAATTGCTGAGGCAATGGAGCAGGTAAAGCTTGATCCGTCCAGTCGAAAGCACGTTGGAAAGTATTCACTGGGGATGCGTCAGCGGCTTGGGATTGCTCAGGCCATCATGGAGCGTCCCAGATACCTCATTCTGGACGAGCCAATGAATGGGCTGGATACGCAGGGAATGGAGGACGTACGAGAGCTTTTACAGAAGCAGAAAGAGACAGGGGTTACGGTAATTCTTGCCTCTCACAGTATGGAAGATATTCGGCTTCTGTGCGATACGGTGCATCGGATACAAGACGCATCTTTGATACCTTGTACTACAGAATTTTCGTGATGATACTTGAACGCAAGATGCTGTGCTTTTTAACAAAAAGTACAGCCATCTTGCGTTTAGACCCTGTGACTGTAATTGGAACTATGCGGGGCACGCAATGGGGGAGAAATCCGCAAATGCACGGTGGTTACTCCACCCAATTTTCAACAACCAAGCCATGCACACGCTCGAACTCTCGGACGTTGTTTGTGACCAGGATCATATCTTCAGATCTGGCGTGCGCGGCGATCAGCATATCCAGTGGGCCAATCGGCGTACCTTTATCCTGTAGGTAGGACCGGATCTCGCCGTATTCCGAAGCGGCTGCAGCCCCAAAAGGAAGGATGCTCAACGGAATCAGGAAACGAAGCAGCGCCTGCTCATTTTTTGCGGGGTTGGAGCTGTGCTTCATCCCATACTCCAGCTCGGCCAGTGTGATGGACGAGAGACAGACGCCGCTATTTAATTCTTTCTTCAGCCGCTGCAATACGTGTTCGGGTTTGTTTTTCATTGCAAAAAGTACAGCCGTCCTGTTGCACAATGCTGCGTAGTTTTGCTAGGTGAAAAAAGCCTTGCAAAAGCATTACTGCCAGGACAATTGGAGCTGCCGGTGGTTATCGGCACAGTCTCTTAAATAGAGGTTGATCAGGGTCTGATAGGGGATACCTTTGGCGTCGGCCAAAGACTTGAAGTAGTCGATGGTGCTGCCGTCGATGTTGATGGTGATCTGCTTTTTCAGCCGGTTCGCGTAGGGATTTTTTCTTGGATTCAGCTCGCTGATGTTATATTCGTCTCTCATACTATCACCTCAAATTCCATCAAGATAAATGCGTTGCTCGGTTTTGGTTGCCGGCCTTGCCGAGATAATACGGATGCAGTTTTCGTTGTCACGGTAGCAATGGCTCACAATGCAAATTTTCTGCGATTTGATCGATCCGATAATGAGAAAGCGATCTTCTTCAATGGAATGATCCGGATCGTCAAATAGAATGGCAAACTCGTCGTAAAAGACCTCCTTTGCTGCCTCGAAAGATAAGCCGTGCTTCTTTTTGTTGATCTCATTCTTGTTGGGGTCCCATTCAAATCTTAGTGTGTCCATAATTATATTATACATACTAAATAATTATTGTCAAGGCAACCAAACGGCGGGGCCGGAGTTTTTTCGCTGGCACGGCGAATACTCGATGAGCGCATTGCTCGGTGGCGACAACGAACCGCCTTTCCTGTCGGCTGTCCGTTGTCGCCACCGAGCAGGGGAGGCGTCCGCAGACGCCCGGGGTTTACCCCGCCCGGCGCTGTGCGCCGGGGAACTCTTGGCATCTTGGATGCCTAATAACGGTTTACCCGTTTGCGCAATGGCGTGAACGGGTAAACCGTTATATCCGTATATACTCAGTTTATGTTGACTTTATCAGTATAGTATGGTAAGATGGGCTTGAATAGAAAAGGACGGTAAATTAGGACTGGCTGGGAGGGAAAACAAATGACAATTAAGGAATATATGCGAAAGGTTGAATCAGCAAAAATGGCGCCGAAAGATTCGGCTGGGGCCAGCTTCAACGATGCGATGATGGAAACAACTGAAATCTGGAGTAACGATGCTTGTGTGGGCTATTTTCTCCGGGCGGCACAGATCGTCGGTCTGGATCAGGCAGACACTAGAAAGGTCGTGGAAGCGTTCAATACGGCTTTTGATGGAACTTCCATTGATGAGGCAGCGGATATTTACTGCAAATACTGAGCGGCGGAAAAGGCTCAGTGAATTTTACAGAAAACTCGTCTGGGCGAGTATAAAGAGTAATTAGGCCTAGAGCGTCCCGGCTGCTGCCGGGGGTTTAGCAGTTTTTATTTTAGAGCCGCTAAAAAGGTATGATGCACCTTTGTGATGTGTGGGCTTGCCGTAGTAACCTTTGTGAATTGGAAAGCACATCATGGACCCTGCTGCGAGTAATCTTTGTGAAAGCACAGGTAAACAGAACGCATCTGTTCACCATCCACCTACTGAACGTTGCCGGTGTACTGTAGAAAGCACTGGAGAGCTGATCCCTCGGAAAAGGATTCGACAGAACCTCAACTGCCGTAGACGCTAATAAATAGGCTGCACACATAAGCAAGAAAAAAGTGTAGAAGAGAAATCTTCAAAACAGTCACACATAAGACTTAAAAAAGTGTACTTTGCTGATCGTCGAGGTTTCTTCGGAAACTGACGTGAAGCGGCTTAGCTTGAACGATGATATAATGTAAATAATTGATATAATGGAAATAAAGTATATACGATATATAACTTGCATAAGTTATATATCGTGGTGAAAAGGGGGCTACCATTTGGGGCGAAAAAACAAATCATACTCGAAGGATCTGCACCAGCAGGCGTATGAAAAATTGACATCTATGCTGGCGCTGGGCGAAAGCAAGCGCGAGGCAGTTTTGAATGGGACAGCCGACGATAAAATCTTCTCGGTCAACACATACAAGACCTACTGGAAGCACATAAAGTACTTCTTGAAGTATGTCAAGGAAAAATACCCGGAATGTACGACGCTGAAGAAAGCAAAAAGGTATGTCAACGAGTGGCTGCAGGTGCGAGTTGACCAGGATCTATCGGCTTGGACGATTCAGGCCGAGGCAAAAGCCATGGGGAAGTTGTATGGCATAAAACCAGACGATGAAGACTACTTCAAGCCGCCGAAGCGGAACCGATCAGAAATCAAACGGAGCAGGGGAGATGCCAAGCGGGATCGGCACTTCTCGGAAGCCAACAACGATGAGCTGATAAAATTCTGCCGGGGAACCGGGCTACGGCGCAGTGAGCTGGCAGATCTGAAGGGAACGGATCTGGTGACACGGGAACAGATCGAAGCGCAGATCACGGCGCTGGAACAGATCCCAGAGCAGCAGCGGATGCCGGGTGACACGAAGCGGCTTCAGATGCTGCAGGACACGAGAATGTTTGAAGGTGAGTATTTCATCCATGTGCGGAACGGGAAAGGCGGTAGGGAGCGCGTGAGCCCCATTATAGGGAAAAATCAGACGCAGATCATCGAACGGATGAAGAACACGCCGCCCGATGAAAAGGTCTGGCAGTTCATTCACCAATGCGCGGACATTCACAGTTACCGCTCGGATTATGCAGTTGCCATCTACAAAGCTCATGCGAGAAAGATCAGCGAAATTCCATTTGACCGGGTGAATAAGGGGACCGGAAAAAGATATCAGAGCGACGTCTACACTTGCCGCAAGGATGAAGCGGGCAAGAAGCTGGACAAGGCTGCTATGCTGGTCTGCAGCAAGGCGCTGGGGCATAACAGAATTAGCGTGGTCGCGGACAACTATATCCGTGGCCTTTGATGGGAGGCGAGTGAGATATCGAGTATGTAAAAAAACAGTGGACGGGTGGGTATAAACCCGTGGACAGCCTGGACGACCAGGAGTGTTCCCATGTGATTCAAACAAAGCAGGAATATGAGACACTTCTTGATCAGCGCAATAGAGCCAAGCGCGAAAAAGAGGAAACAGAAAGAGCCGCTGCGCGGGAGATATCCAGAGTAAAACAGGAGGCGGCACACGAGGCCGACAGAGCCGCACAGAGGGTGCAAGCGCAGATAGACGACCTTCTACAGCAGGTGGAGCGGAAAACGGCTGAAATCGCCGACCAGCGCGCCCTCAATGCGAACCTTCTCAGGATTTCGCGGGAAAGAGCAAATGCGGATAGAGGCTGCGGCCGAAAAAGATACATACAGGGTATGTTGTCGTGATGTCCTCCGAAAAAGAAATACGGTATAAAACCGGCAGGAATAAGCTGCTGACGGCAAAGGTATGGGAGACGGTACTTCAGAGTCCTTACTCGGTCGATTTTACAGAGAGCCAGGCAAGGCAGCTGATCGAGGAAGATCTTCTGGCCAGAAAAAATGGCTTGCTTGCCGACGTGGGTATTACGATGATTTGCAGCGGGAGCAGCTATGAGAATTTAATCGAAACGGAAAGCTGGAAAGAAATCAAAGCAGCGCACAATACGCTATTCTCACGGCAGCTTCGGGCAAACTATAGAGTTGGCTATTGGGAATATATCATTCAGCACACAAAACCGATTGGAATCGTCCCCGCAGATATGCGGGCTGGAACGAAAAATGGATAGTAAAATAGCCTGTCCGGGTGGCTTGAAAGTGCGGATCGGACAGGCTATAATAACAGTCGAAAATAGGGAATAAACCTATTGATAATCTAAGCCCCCGTATAGGGATTCTAGGGCTAGGGCAGAGCTGGGATTTTTATTGCGAAAATATAAAAATTTCTCTCTTTCGGAAGCAAGCAGGGGGCTGCAATTTGTAGCGATTTGTTGGGTGCTAGATCGGGGGGCGCAGCCCATCCGACAGCGCGGTAGGTTTTGTCCACGGTCTTTTCCAAGGTCGTCCATCAGGATTCTCCACGCCTTTATGGTGTGGGGAATCCTGTGGGCGTACCGGCAGGCGTAAGCCTGTGGGAAAGGCGGTGGGCAAAACCGGATGGTTTGGTGTCCCCGCCGCAGCGGATTTTTCTTTTTGCTTCTTTTTCTTTTGCTAGGAGGATTCTGTATGACACAGAATTATACTGAAGGCTATGAGTATTTGAGTTCTCAGTTTCCAGAGGTCAGCGGGTGTGATTTTTACCGGGAAATGTTCCCGAATAACGAGCGATCTGACGAGCAGCATATGGATTATTCTCACCCCAACGCAATTTATCTGTATCGGGAGCAAACGTCCGATGGTTTTAAGCGAATGCGTCGAAGAATCATGTTCTCCGATCAGTGGGAAAATGATTACATGGAATTTATCGAACAAAATCCGCTGACGTTGTGCAGCGGGCTGTCTTATCGTGGAAGGTCTAATAAACTGGAGCACGCGCAGCGGATGAACGCACTGATCTTCGATTTGGACGGTGTTGGCCTGAAGGAGCTGCGGAATCTATTTTTACGTTTTGGCGGTGATCCGACGCGGATCCGCCGCTTGCCGATGCCAACGTACATTGTGCTGTCCGGAACCGGCCTGCACGTTTGCTATTTTTTCCGAGAGCCAATAGATCTATACCCGAATATTAAAATCCAGCTGAAGAGCCTAAAGTATGATCTTACATTCCGGATGTGGGAGTATGGTGCGACGTCGCAAAATAAAGAGATTCAGTATCAGTCAATCAACCAGAGCTTCCGCATGGTCGGCAGCATCAATGAAAAGCATGGCAATCAGATTGTGGCGTTCCGGACCGGCGAGCCGGTGACGCTGGAGTACTTGAATGCTTACGCAAAACCGGAAAATCGTGTAGACGTCAATAGACCATTTCGACCGTCCAAGATAACGAGAGCTGAAGCCAGAGAAGCGTACCCGGAGTGGTATGAACGTGTTATCGTCCGCGGTGAAAAGCATCCAAAGAAGTGGGATATTGCAGGAAAGGTTCATGGGGATGATCCCCATGCGCTTTACCACTGGTGGATGCGGCAGATTTTATCCATTCGAGGTGGGCATCGTTACTTTTTTCTGATGTGCATGGCAATCTATGCCTACAAATGCGACGTTTCAAAGGCGCAGCTTCGGAAGGATATGCAGACAGCGTTTGAAGATCTTCAGATGGTGCAGCATGAAAATGCACTGACTGAGGATGATATCAAGAGTGCGCTGGAGGCGTATGACCGGGAATATTACAACTTTACGATTTCCGATATAGAGGCTCTGACGGATGTTCATATAGAGCGGAATAGAAGAAACGGGCTGACGCAGGAAAAGCATCTCTATTTGGCGCGAAGGCGTAAGGAAGATATGAAGGCGATTGGAATCCCAATGAAGGCTGCGGAAGGTCGGCCGTGCGGAAGCGGAACGGCGCAGGAAAAAGTCCTGGCGTGGCGCGAACAGCATCCGGACGGGCGAAAAGCTGATTGCCATAAAGAAACAGGGCTGGACCCGAAGACGATTCGAAAGTGGTGGGAAACAAAATAACGTATATACTTTGTGTAAAGTATATACGTTATATAAGATATTTACGATATATAGATTTATGGCAAGGTTGCTTGGTGATTGTTTTAGCAAAGGACGCTACTTTTTCGGTGTATCTGTGTCACCTGAGATGAAGCGGGAATCAGTTTTGCGGATGAGCCGATAGAAATTTTTTTGTTGTGCTGCCGTTAATTCCGGACAGTCTACATCTGCGGTCGATGGAGAGGCTGCGAGAGCCGTTAGCATTTCTATTTGTGGCGTTGTTAGCGGTGCAGCCAAGTCAATTTCTTTGCGTGTAATCATAAATGCAGATTCCCTCCTATTACATCCTCATGGAGCGCAATCCTTCTTCTTTGCACGGAAATAGTATAACAAGTACTGAGCCAAAAAGAAATAGCGGATTTATGTGATATAAAGTATATATATTATTTAATTTATATACTTTATATCAATTATTGATTGCTTTTGCGGGGCATATTTGACAAAAAATGGAAATAAGACTGTGCAGCGTCTTCATAATAAGTGGCACAATGAAAAGTACAAGAAACAATGCAAGGAGTGAGACAATATGATTGAAGAAACTGTAATTGACACGCGGAAGAAAGATAAGAACGTGGTAATCATCAGCGAGGAATGGTACGGTGAAATGGAGAAGGCTGAAAGAAACTCCGTGATCTGCGGAAGCTGGATCGCGGTCTTACTCAGGTTCGTGCCGGGCATGGTGTCGTGAAGTCTATGACCGAGTTGGAGGCAATGGAACAGACGTATTGACAATGTAAATAAAATAGAATACAATAAAAATGTTAAGAACAGAAAGGAGCTGCGATAATGGCAAGCACAAACATCAATATCCGGATGGACAGCGACTTAAAAATGCAGTTTGAGGCATTTTGCGCAGATATGGGAATGACGATGACGGCCGCAATTAATATTTTTGCGAAGAAGGCGGTGCGTGAATATCGCATTCCTTTTGAGATTGGCGGCGAAGTGCCGAATGCTGTAACAAGGAAAGCAATCGAGGATGCAGAGAATGGGATTGGTATGAGCAGATCTTTTTCCTCCGTAAAAGACCTGATGGAGGATCTGAATGCTGACAATTAGGTATCAGACGGCCTTCAAGAAGGACTACAAGCGGATTGTTCGGAGAGGTTATGATGTGCGGCTGTTGGAGGAAGTAATCACTATTTTGGCTGAACAGAGGCCGCTGCCAGAAATCTATCGGGATCATAACCTGTCCGGAGACTATATCGGATGCCGAGAGTGCCATATAACCCCAGACTGGCTCTTGATTTATGAGATCAAGAATGATGAGCTTGTTTTATGCTTAACCAGAACAGGAACGCATAGTGATCTGTTTTGAAGAAACAACGGCAAATATTATATAATTTATATAATGTACGTATAATATATAAATTATATAATCCAATACGGGAACGCCGCCAATCGACAGGATCATCCGTTGACAAAATCAGCGGAATCTGCTAAACTACAGTTGACCGAGCAAAGGCGGTTAAGAAAACTACACAAGGCGTAGCGAAGCCCTCCAGAAGTTGCAGCTTCTGGAGGGCTTCTTGTCCGTTATCGGTGGACCAGACCGTTGGGCCGGGTGCTGCGGAGTCAACTATCTCCATCCAGCCACTTGCAGATGTAGTATGAAACTACTCCTGCCAGTACGGAGATAGCAAAGGCGGTTAAGTACGACAAGGCGTTCACCTCCTTCCGCTGGAAGGAGTCGCAGCGTGAGAATTATATCAAAAATAGGCGAAAAATTAAAGGGAGGAGCGAAAATATAGAAAAGGCAACTGGCAGTTGCTTGCTAGTAAACTAAATGTGGTTTACTGAAAGTGAAGTGTTAATTAAAATTATGGTGGCGAAAAGCCAATAAACAAAATTATTGATGAAACGAAAGGAGCGCGATTAGAATGAAAAAGGTGTTTTGCGTTGTATTGGCGGTTCTTATGCTATTCACGATGCAGATTCCAGCAATGGCTCATGGGGAAAATATTTGGGAAAGTCAAGCCGACTTCGCAGAAAATTCTGCTCTTGTTAAGGCAGAAGATTTAATGGGACTTTCTTTTGACCGGACAAGCGCTACGGCAGAAAGTGTGCGCCTTGCCGGTTGTGAGTACACCGAGATGACAGATCAAAACGATGTTAAAATTACTGTAGATCAGAGTGGTAATCTTGTTCGATTCAATTCCATATATGCAAAAAAGACGGAAAATAATATGCCGGTAAGGGAAAAAAAGAATGCTGCTGTGGTGAAAGAAAATATTGCAGATCTTTTTTCGATAGATCAAACTTATGAAGTGACGAGTCTGGAGAACTACGGTGAGTATGGTGGCTATTCGTATATCAAGGAGTATCAAAATGGACTTCAAAATCCGTTTGAATCTGTAAAAGTCACATATAACACACATACGGGTGATGTTGTTATTGCTACGAAGTTTGACCATGCACCGAACAGCACAATGGCTCAGATCGATGAGAACGAGGCAATTACTGCAGCGGCACAGTCGGAGTATTATGCAGCAGAAAGCACAGTATCGTCTTGCGTTTTAACATTTATTTTGCCTAGTATGTTTTCAAACGAAAAGGTTGCGAGATATGGCAGCGGTGATCAGGCAATCCTCTGTTATAAAATTGTATATGATGGTGGATATATAATTTACGTTGATGCGATGGATGCAGAGCCGATAGCTGTAGATGAAATTATGGCATATAACTCTGCAAGTTTTACAATTAAAGAAGTTAGCGCAACAACAAATCCAAATGCCTATAATAGAAGACCGAGTACCCCCCAAATGTGCAGCGAACTTAATGCGTATCGGGTTGAAAATATCGAACTCTCTGAAAGTGGATTTGCACGACTTGGTTACAATACTGTAGATCAAGATAATCCATATGAAGATGCTACAATTAATGAAGATGTAGCGACATTCCTTGATGGCGACAGTTCGTACGGATTCTATTTTTGTGGACATGCAAATAGTAATGTGCTTGCATTTAAGTATAATACCATCTTAAGAAGAACGAATGTTTCTGGCAACTGGAGATTTGTTTTTCTTGATGGCTGCGAGACGGCTGTAGATACTGGATGGGCAGAACAATTCAACATCTATGGCCGATCTGGACGGGCGTATTTGGGGTGGTTTGATACTGTCCAACTTGTATATACACATCAATTTCAAGACTATTTTTGGCCGAGAGTCGGAAATAAAGCGATTCAGGCATTGGCACTAGATGCAGCAAATTCTGTTCCGGGGCAAGGAACAACACCAATCCGCTTTTGGGGCGATACGAGCTATACTGGAGGAGTAGGATAATTATGAGAATATCAAGGAGAATTGTTTTAGCGGTAATTCTGTGTATGGTGGTATGTTTGGCTGCGTGCAGTAAAATAGCTCCAGAAACAAGTAAGGACTATGATAATGAGAGCAGCATTCCCACACAAGAAAACCAACAAAGACCGCTGGATATTCCGCAGCTTGAGACAGATAATAGTGAAACGAAAAACGAAGAAAATCAGATGGAAATAGGTGAGCCAAAAGTCGAAGAAAAACAGAATCAGCCAGAATATTCGAATGCGATCACGTTGCGGATGAATGACAAAGAGTATAGTTTAGTAGCAGAGGATGCAGAAAAGATTAAAAAAATATTAGACTTAGATAATATGGAGAATGTTGGAGTCGATGAAATAAGTGAGTCGTTCTGTGCGTATGAATTTGTAAATGAGAATAATTATTATGGAATAACGCAGGATTTTATGAAAATAGAAGCGGTTGGTAAAGGCGAAAGTGATGATGAGTATAGAAATTATACGAAACAGACGACAGCAGAAGAGCGTGCAATTTTGGAAAATGTGATATCAAAGTATGAGTAAGAGATAGTAGAGAAAAAGACCGGCGGAAAAACCGCCGGTCTTTTTTATGCTTGACAATAAAATTTAATTATATAAAATATATA
>ENA-OQCO01000782-OQCO01000782.1-human-gut-metagenome-genome-assembly--contig:-NODE-782-length-15601-cov-2.061199_pt1 | contig 15601 bp, 18 predicted proteins | sample MGYA00242500_ERZ504582 | MGnify/ENA primary metagenome ERZ504582 (study PRJEB26092, sample SAMD00036346) | human gut metagenome | host: Homo sapiens | study: EMG produced TPA metagenomics assembly of...
CAGAACAAGCTTCCAGAGCTTGTTGCGCCAGCGGGGCAGTTGGGGTCACAGCGAAGAGAACGGTTCAGTCCCGCCAGCACCGCCAGCAGGAGCAGCGTCAGCTTTTGGGTCAGCACGCCGGTGGTCAGCAGCCGGGCCGCCAGAAAGCCGCTGGAGATCAGCAGCAGGAAGAAGGTGAGTATACCGAACCGATCCGCCCCGGTGCGGCGGCGGGAGGACCCGTAGCCGCCGTAGGAGCGGGAGGAATAATGTCTGGACATAGAGGAAAAACTCCTTTCCGAAAATCAGCAAGGCACGACAGGATAGCCCACCGGCCGAAGGCACATAGTCTCTCTATTATAAAGCGGCGGCGACAGGAAATCCAGTGTAAAAGGTTACAGATTTGTGAACTTTACGGCGAATGCGGCGGATGTGACGATTTTGTTATCCGGGGATTTCCCGGCGGAAACGGTTGAAGCGGCGGCGGGAGTGTGGTATAATCATCGAAGCGGCCACGGGCCGTTACGGAAAAACAAGCCGCCGCCCCTGCGGAATGGAGGCGGCGTATTTCAGGAGGATCACCATGAAGGCAGCACTGGTCATTATGGCGGCGGGACTGGGTTCCCGCTACGGTGGAAATAAACAGGTGGACGGCGTAGGACCTCAGGGGGAGATGCTGATGGAGTATTCCATCTACGATGCCGTTCGGGCGGGCTTTACCAAGGTGGTGTTCATCATCAAGCCCGATATGCGGGAGCTGATGGATCGCCTGTGGGGGGACCGCACACTCATAACAAAAACAGGAGAGCCGCTGGAGGTCTGCTACGCCATGCAGGACTTCACCAGCATACCGGACTACTACACCATTCCGGCGGGCCGCACCAAGCCCTTCGGCACCGCCCATGCGGTGCTGTGCGCCCGGCCCTATCTCTCCGAGCCCTTCTGCGTCATCAACGCCGACGACTACTACGGCGTGGATGCCTACCGGGCCATGTATGAGGAGCTTCAGCGCCTGCCCCGGCAGGGACGGGCCACCATGGTGGGGTATCTGCTGAAAAACACCGTCAGCGCCAACGGCACCGTGTCCCGTGGCGTGTGCCGGGTGGAGGACGGCTGGCTCCGTGGCATCCATGAGACGCTGAAGATCCAGCTGTTCCCGGACGGCTCCATCGCTGATGTGGCGGAGGGCCAGCACCGGGAGCTGGCGCCGGACACGGTGGTGTCCATGAACTTCTGGGGCTTCATGCCCTCCATCTTTCAGGAGCTGGAGGCCTACTTCGACCACTTCCTGCGCTGCGAGGCCGGGGACAACATCAAAGCGGAGTGCCTGCTGCCGGGCATGGTGGGAGACCTGCTGGAGCAGGGACGGCTGGAGGTATCCGTGCTGCACTCGGCAGACCGCTGGTTCGGCATGACGTACCACGAGGACCGGCAGGCGGTGGCGGCGGAGCTGCAGAAGCTCCACGCCGGCGGTGTGTATCCACCCACCCTGCGGGCCTGAGAGGGGAGAGCGACACATGAGCGACTATTACGATCAGACCCCGGAGCAGCGCCGTCAGCTGCGGGCGCAGCGGAATCGGCGGCGGCAGGCGCAGGTGCGTCGGCGGAAGCTGCTGCTGGGCCTGCTGGTGCTGGCGGTATTGGCTGTGGTGCTGATACTGGTGCTGCGGGGCTGCGGCAAGGATAAGGAACCGGCGCAGCCTACCCCCAGCGAGAATGTGGACAAGCCCGACACCCCAAACACTCCGGCGGAGCTTCGGATAGAGAGCAGAACCAGAAGCCTGACGACCAGCAGAGCGGCCAGAGGCAGGAGATCCCGTGGAATCTGACGCTGGTGAACCGGTGGAATCCCCTGCCGGAGGGCTGGACCGTGGACGAGGTGACGCTCTCCAACGGCTGGACGGTGGACAGCCGCTGCTACGACGCCCTCCAGCAGATGATGGATGCCTGCCGGGCGGAGGGGCTGCATCCCGTGGTGTGCTCGGCCTACCGGACGCAGGCCGTGCAGCAGAACATCTTCGACCAGATGAAGCAGTCCCTGTTGGATCAGGGGTACAGCGATGCCGACGCCGAGACGGAGGCGGGCCGTCAGGTGGCCGTTCCCGGCACCAGCGAGCATCAGCTGGGGCTGGCAGTGGACATCGTGGATCTGGACCACCAACTGTTGGACGAGAGTCAGGAGCAGACGGCGGTGCAGCAGTGCTTATGACCAACAGCTGGCGCTACGGTTTCATCCTGCGCTATCCCACCGCCAAGACGGAGACCACCGGCATCATCTATGAGCCGTGGCACTACCGCTATGTAGGACAGGAGGCCGCTGCGGAGATCTATCAGCAGGGTGTGTGCCTGGAGGAGTATATCGCCGCCAAATACGGCGCTTGACCGGAGGGACGAGGAATGAGATTGAGAAAGTAAGCAGCTCACATTTGTATAAAGGAGTTGCAGATGGATGTATATCGAGGAATATACCACTTATCAGGAGTCGGAGGTGCTGGCTCTGTATGGAAGCGTCGGATGGACGGCCTATACGGAGCAGCCGGAGGCGCTGCGCCGAGGCTTTGCCGGGTCGCTGCTGACATTGGCCGCCCGTGAGAACGGGACGCTGGTGGGGCTGCTGCGGGCTGTGGGTGACGGCTGTACCGTGGTGCTGGTACAGGACCTATTGGTGCGGCCGGATCACCAGCGGCGGGGCATCGGCACGGCGCTGATGCAGGCGGCGCTGGAGCGCTTCCGATCGGTGCGGCAGGTGCAGCTGCTGACGGACGACACGGAGAAAACCAAGGGGTTCTACCGGTCGCTGGGTCTGCTGACACTGCCGGAGCTGGGGTGCTGCGGCTTCATGCGCCCGTAAAACCACATGGGGGAGGGTGTCCTTGGACACCCTCCCCCATGCTTTGTCCTGTGTACCGGGCGGTCAGCGCCGGTTCTGGTTCTGCTGCTCCTGCTGATTCTGATTCTGGTTTTGATTCTGGTTCTGGTTCTGATTCTGCTTGTTCTGCTTCTGCTGATTCTGGTTCTGCTGATTTTTGCCGGACATTGAGGCACCTCCTTCCGTATCTGCGATACAGCTTCAGTTTGCCCGAAAACCGGCGGAGCATACATCCTCCCGTGAAAAATTTCCGGCGGCAGATAAAAAATCCGCTTGACAGGCGGGAGGAGCGATGGTATACTACTGAAGAAAACAAAGAAGGCAGGATGCATCCGCCTCACCTCCAGCAAAGGCAAAGAGGTCAACAGCGAGTATGGCGGCGGCCCGGAAGGGGCGCAGGCTTTGTTGTGCGGATGCAGCTTTGCATCCGTGTTTTTATTTTCTGAAGGAGGTGCTTCGGTTATTAGCAATGTAGTGCATCAACTCAACGAGGAGATCCGTGACAAGGAGATCCGCCTCATCGGTGAGACCGGTGAACAGCTGGGTATCATGTCCTCCGCCGACGCTCTGCACATTGCGGACGAGCGGGGGCTGGATCTGGTGAAGATCTCTCCCCAGGCGACCCCGCCGGTGTGCAAGCTCATGAACTACGGCAAATACCGGTTCGAGCAGAGCAAGCGGGAGAAGGAAGCCAGAAAGAACCAGCATGTGGTGGAGATCAAGGAGATCCGGATGTCTCCGGGCATTGACGTGGGGGATTTCAACACCAAACTGAAAAATGCCCAGAAGTTCCTGACGGAGGGGAACCGGGTGAAGGTCTCTGTTCGCTTCCGTGGCCGTGAGATGGCACATACCGAGATCGGCCGGGAGCTTCTGAAGAAGTTTGCCGAACAGTGCGCCGAGGTCGCCACCATGGATAAGGCCGCCAAGCTGGAGGGCCGGAATATGTCGATGTTCCTCTCTCCCAAGACCGGCAAGTAAACAAAAGTTCTGCTTGCCCCCGGCAAGAGAATAGATGGAAGGAGTAAAAATTATGCCTAAACTGAAGACTCACAGCGGCGCCAAGAAGCGCTTCAATCTGACGAAATCCGGCAAGGTCAAGAGAGCTCACGCTTTCAAGAGCCACATCCTCACCAAGAAGGACACCAAGCGTGGCCGTCGCCTGCGGTCCGGCACCTACGCCGACTGCACCAACGAGGCGACCATCCGCAAGATGATCCCCTACAAATAAGAGACGGAATCGTTAGAATAGGAGGCAATTAAGATATGGCACGTGTAAAAGGCGCTATGATGGCGCGTAAAAGAAGAAATAAGACGCTGAAGCTGGCCAAGGGTTACTGGGGCGCTAAGTCCAAGCACTTCAAGATGGCCAATGAGCAGGTCATGAAGTCTCTGACCTACGCCTATGTGGGCCGCCGCCTGAAGAAGCGGGACTTCCGTCAGCTGTGGATCACCCGCATCTCCGCCGCCTGCAAGATCAACGGCATGAACTATTCTACCTTCATGCACGGTCTGAAGGTGGCCGGCATCCAGATCAACCGCAAGATGCTCTCCGAGATGGCCATCTACGATGCCCCGGCGTTCGCCGCCCTGTGCGACATCGCCAAGAAGGCGTAACTGTCTTAAAAAGCACGTCGCATATGCGGCGTGCTTTTTCCTGTGGCAAAGGGCGGAAATATCTGGTATACTATCAGGGAAACACATCATCGATGGTACCAAGAGAAAGGAGCATTTCCATGTACTGCACGAGAAAGGTAAATGACGATTACACGTGGGTAGGCGCCGACGGGCGGCGGCTGGCCATGTTTGAGGGTGTGTTCGACGTACCCAACGGCATCTCCTTCAACAGCTATCTGCTGAGGGATGAAAAGACCGTACTGTTTGACACGACGGATGCGGCGGTGCGCCGCACCTTCCGGGAAAACCTCCTCCATGCGCTGGAGGGGCGGTCGCTGGACTGCGTGGTGGTACACCACATGGAGCCGGATCACACGGCGGAGCTGGAGGAGCTGGTGCTGCGCTTCCCGGAGGTGCAGATCTATTGCAGCGCCATGGCCAAGACCATGATGACCCAGTTCTTCGGCCCCGGCCTTCAGGAGCGCATCCATGTGGTGAAGGAGGGGGATACCCTCTGCACCGGGCGGCACACGCTGCGCTTTATAGCGGCCCCCATGGTCCACTGGCCGGAGGTACTGATGACCTATGATGAGACGGATCGTCTGCTGCTGACGGCGGATGCCTTCGGCTGCTTCGGGGCCTTGAATGGCCGGTTGTTTGCCGATGAGGTGGACTTCGACCGGGATTATCTGGACGAGGCCCGGCGCTACTACACCAATATCGTGGGCAAATACGGCTCTCAGGTACAGGCGGTGCTGAAGAAGGCGGCGGAGCTGGACATCGCCATGCTGCTGCCCCTCCACGGCTTTGTGTGGCGGAAGGAGTTGGGGTATCTCCTGCACAAGTACGACCTCTGGAGCCGCTACGAGCCGGAGGAGCGGGGGGTGCTCATCGCCTATGCCTCCGTGTATGGCAACACGGAGAACGCCGCCAACATTCTGGCCTGCCGGCTGTCGGAGCGGGGTGTGAAGGTGCAGATGTTCGATACCTCCGTGACGCCTACCTCTTACATTCTGTCGGCGGCCTTCCGTTACAGCCATCTGGTGTTTGCTGCCACCACCTACAATGCCGGGGTGTTCATCACCATGGAGGAGCTGCTCCACGATATCGCTGCCCACGATCTCCAGAATCGCCGGGTGGTGCTGCTGGAGAACGGCTCCTGGGCCCCGGCCAGCGGCAAGGAGATGCAGAAGATCCTCCAGCCTCTGAAGGGGTGGCAGCAGATGGAGGACACCTTTACCATCCGCTCCGCCCTGCGGGAGGATCAGACCATGCAGCTGGAGCGGCTGGCGGCCATGCTGGCGGCGGACGTACAGGCTGCGGCCCCGGCGGAGGAGAAGCCGGAGGGGCAGCACCGCTATGTGTGCAAGGTCTGCGGCTATGTATACGAGGGGGACTCCCTGCCGGAGGATTATAAGTGCCCGCTGTGCGGCGCCGGTGCGGAGTATTTCAAGCAGGAGTCGTAAAGAGCGCTTTTCCCCATGAAAAAACAGCAGGATGGCAATACCATCCTGCTGTTCTTATATCATTCTACGGAAGAAGCTTCCGCCGGAGCAGCCTCCGCAGGTTCCTCTTCCGGCTCCGTCCACGGCTCCATGGTAGCCACGCAGCGGTTGATGTTCTTCCCCAGCTCATAGAACTTGGCCTCGTAGTCCGTCATGACTCCCACGGGGCCGTTGGCGTGGAGGTCACGGGTTACCTCCGACAGGGCGAAGCCGTACTGGGGGATCTCCTCCACGGACCACTGGAACAGCTTGTCGTTGTCCGTCTTAAAGTGGATCTGCCCGCCCATAGGCAGCACCTGCCGGTAGCACTTGAGAAAATTGCCGTGGGTCAAACGGCGGCGCTTCTGGTTGCTTTTGGGCCACGGGTCGCAGAAATTGATGTACAGCCGGTCCACCTCCGCCGGGGCAAACATATCCGGCAGCAGGGCGGCGTCCCCCACCACGAAGAATACGTTGTGCAGCCCCGCCGCCTGCGCCCGCTCCATGGCCACCACCATGCGTCCGGCACCTTCTCCACGGCGATGAGCAGAACATCCGGCTCCGCTTGGGCCGTACCCACGGTGAAGCGCCCCTTGCCGCAGCCCAGTTCTACCCGCAGCTCACGGGCATCGGGCATCAGCTCCCGCCAGTGGCCCCGCATGGCGAAGGGGTCCTGTACCTGACAGGCCCGGCAGGCCTCCATCCGGGGCAGTAGATTCTTCTTTTTCCGCATACGCATGGTGTCGTTCCTCCTGAAAAACGCCGCATGGCGATGGTATCCGACTACCCAATATACCGGTTTTCCGGTGAAAAAGCAAGAGGAAACGCCGGAAAATCTCTCCCGACAAGGGAGAGCCGCCGAAGCGACGTTTTCGTAGCACGGCGCATCGAAGAACAGGTGCGGCAAAAAGCTGGAAAAGTACGCAAAAAATCCGACGAAATTTGTGACTTCCTCTAAAAAGCAAAAAGCCGGGTGAGAAGTGCTTGATAAATTTTAGACGAACGTCTATAATGGATAAGGTATATGAGAAGGCGCATTTTGCGGGTGAAACACCCCTGTAGAAAGCGCTTTTTCCCATGACGCTGCCGCTGCTTCGGCGGCGGCTGCCACAGTAAGGAGGAACCATTGTGACGAACGTACTGTTGGAGAAAAAAGGTCCATATGCCGTGGCCACCATCCACCGTCCGGAGGCGCTGAACGCCCTGAATTCTCAGGTGCTGGCGGATCTGGCGGAGTTGCTGGACACCGTGGAGGCCGACGAGGAGATCCGTGCGCTGGTCATCACCGGCGCAGGGGAGAAAGCCTTCGTGGCGGGGGCCGACATCGGAGAGATGAGCACCCTCACCAAGGCCGAGGGCGAGGCCTTCGGCAAGAAGGGCAACGACGTATTCCGCCGGCTGGAGACGCTGCCCATCCCCACCATCGCCGCTGTCAACGGCTTTGCACTGGGCGGCGGCTGCGAGCTGAGCATGAGCTGCGACATTCGCATCTGCGCCGACACCGCCGTGTTCGGCCAGCCGGAGGCCGGTCTGGGTATCACCCCCGGCTTCGGCGGCACCCAGCGGCTGGCCCGTCTGGTTGGCCCCGGTATGGCCAAGCAGCTGATCTATACCGCCAAGAACATCAAGGCCGACGAGGCCCTGCGGATCGGGCTGGTGAACGCCGTCTATCCGGCGCAGGAGCTGCTGCCCGCAGCGGAGAAGCTGGCCGGGACCATCGCCAAGAACGCCCCCATCGCCGTGCGGGCCTGCAAGAAGGCCATCAACGACGGCCTGCAGGTGGACATGGATCTGGCAGTGACCATCGAGGAGAAGCTGTTCGGCAGCTGCTTCGAGACGGCGGACCAGAAGGAGGGCATGGGTGCTTTTCTGGAAAAGCGCAAGCACGAGCCCTACCAGAACCGGTAAAGCTCTGTCAGAACGTTGTTTTCCGGACATAACGTCCGGTGGGCAAACCAAGGACCCTATATATTCTAATTAGGAGGAATCATTATGAAGATCGCTGTTTTTGGTGCAGGTACTATGGGTAGCGGTATCGCTCAGGTGTTTGCCGGCAAGGGCCACACCGTTCTGCTGTATGCTTCCAGCACGGCCAGTGCGCAGCGCCACAAGGATAAGCTGGCTGCTTCTCTGAATAAGCGTGTGGCCAAGGGCAAGATGGCGCAGGAGGCCGCTGACGATCTGATGAGCCGTGTGCTGGTAGAGGAGTTTGAGGCCGCCGCTGACGCCGATCTGGTCATCGAGTGCGTGGCTGAGAACATGGCCGTGAAGAAGGAACTGCTGGGTCGTCTGGACGCTCTGTGCAAGGACGAGGCCATCTTTGCCTCCAATACCTCCTCTCTGTCCATCACCGAGATGGGTCAGGGTCTGAAGCACCATCTGATCGGTATGCACTTCTTTAACCCCGTGCCTGCCATGAAGCTGGTAGAGGTCATTGCCGGCGGCAATACCCCCGCTGAACTGGTGGACTACATCAAGAACCTGTCCACCGAGATCGGCAAGACCCCCGTGGTGGTCAACGAGGCCCCCGGCTTTGTGGTCAACAAGATCCTTATCCCCTATTGCAACGAAGGCGTTTGCGTTCTGCAGGAGGGCGTTGCCTCTGCGGAAGATATCGATATTGCTATGCAGCTGGGCTGCAACCACCCCATGGGTCCCCTGCATCTGGGTGACCTCATTGGCTGGGACGTGGTGCTGAACATCATGGATGTGCTGTTCAATGAGACCCACGACAGCAAGTATCGTGCAAACGTATTGATTCGGAAGATGGTTCGCGCCGGCAAGTTGGGCATCAAGTCTGGCGAGGGCTTCTTTAAGTATACCAAGTAAAATTTCGTAAAGGAGAAAAGAGTATGGACTTCCATCTGACTAAGGAACAGCTGCTCGTTCGCAAGATGTACCGCGAATTTGCAGAGAACGAAGTGAAGCCCCTGGCCGCCGAGATCGACGAGGAAGAGCGTTTCCCCATGGAGACCGTCGAGAAGATGGCGAAGCTGGGCATGATGGGCATTTACTTCCCCAAGGAGTATGGCGGCGCCGGCGGCGACGTCCTCTCCTATGCCATGTGCGTGGAGGAGCTGGCCAAGGTCTGCGGCACCACTGCCGTTATCGTTTCCGCTCATACCTCTCTGTGCTGCGCTCCCATTTTCGAGCATGGCACCGAGGCTCAGAAGCAAAAGTATCTGCCTGACCTGCTGTCCGGCAAGAAGATCGGTGCTTTCGGCCTGACCGAGCCCGGCGCCGGTACCGACGCTCAGGGCCAGCAGACCACCGCTGTACTGGACGAGTCCGGCGAGAACTACATCCTCAACGGCTCCAAGTGCTTCATCACCAACGGCAACGTGGCTGATACCTTCGTCATCATCGCCGTCACCGGTAAGACCACCGATAAGCGTGGCCGTGCCATGAAGGAGATTTCCGCCTTCGTGGTGGAAAAGACCGACCCCGGCTTCACGCAGGGTAAGCACGAGAAGAAGATGGGTATCCGCGGCAGCTCCACCTGCGACCTGATTTTCGAGGACTGCGTCATCCCCAAGGACCGTATGCTGGGCAAGAAGGGCCAGGGCTTCAAGATCGCCATGCAGACGCTGGACGGCGGTCGTATCGGTATCGCCTCTCAGGCTCTGGGTCTGGGCGAGGGCGCCGTGGAGGAGGCCGTCAAGTACACCAAGGAGCGTGTCCAGTTCGGTAAGCGTATCTCCCAGTTCCAGAACACCCAGTTCCAGCTGGCCGAGATGCACACCCGGATGCAGGCTGCTCAGTTCCTGGTCTACTCCGCTGCCATGAAGAAGCAGAACCACGAGCCCTACTCCATGGATGCCGCCATGGCCAAGCTGTTCGCTGCCGATGCCGCTTCCGACGTGACCCGTCGTGCCGTGCAGCTGTTCGGCGGCTACGGCTACACCCGTGAGTATCCCGTGGAGCGCATGATGCGTGATGCCAAGATCACCGAGATCTATGAGGGCACTTCCGAGGTCCAGCGCATGGTCATCGCCAGCCATCTGGGCGTTAAGTAATTGAGGAGGTATAAGGCAAAATGAAAGTTATTGTTACTGTGAAGCAGGTTCCCGATACCTCCGGTAAGGTGGCTGTGAACCCCGATGGTACTCTGGACCGTGCGTCCATGCAGACCATCATCAACCCCGATGATATGAACGCCGTCGAGGCCGCTCTGGCCCTGAAGGACGAGCTGGGCTGCAAGGTCGTGGCCTTCACCATGGGTCCCCCTCCCGCCGAGGGTATGCTGCGTGAGCTGATGGCCATGGGCGTGGACGAGGGTGTCCTGATCACCGCCCGTGAGTTCGGCGGCTCCGATACTTACGCCACCTCCCAGATCATCGCCGCCGGCATCGACACCTACGGTGTGGATGAGGACGATGTCATTCTGGCCGGCCGTCAGGCCATCGATGGCGATACCGCTCAGGTCGGCCCCCAGATCGCTGAGAAGCTGCATCTGCCTCAGGTCACCTATGCCGGTGAGATCAAGAAGGAGGGCAACACCTTCATCGTCAAGCGTATGCTGGAGGATGGCTACATGACCGTCAAGGTCAACACCCCCTGCATGATCACCTGCATCAAGGAGCTGAATCAGCCCCGTTATCTGTCCGTTGGCGGCGCCTTCGAGGCTTACAGCAAGCCTCTGGTCACCATGACCTACGAGACGCTGAAGGATCACCCCCTGATCGATGCCACCACCATCGGTCTGAAGGGCTCCCCCACCAACATTCTCACCTCCTTTACGCCTCCTCAGAAGGGCGCCGGCATGATGCTTGAGGGCGCCGGCAAGGAGACCACCGACAAGCTGGCTGGCATTCTGGCCGCCAAGCATATCATCTAAGGAAGGAGATAAGAAAATGGCTTTTAATAGTGCTGATACCGCTGCCTTCAAAAACGTCTGGGTTTTCTGCGAGCAGCGTCAGGGCAAGATGATGCCCACTACCTTTGAACTGATCTCCGAGGGCCGGAAGCTGGCTGACGAACTGGGCGTTGAGCTGTGCGGCATTCTGCTGGGCGACAACGTGGACGGCATCGCCAAGGAGCTGGGCGGCTACGGTGCCGACAAGGTCTATGTCTACAACAGCCCCCTGCTGAAGGACTACACCACTGATGCCTACACCAAGGTCATCACCGACGCTGTGGAGGAGATCAAGCCTGAGATCCTGCTGTTCGGTGCCTCCAACATCGGCCGTGATCTGGCTCCCCGCTGCGCAGCTCGCCTGCACACCGGTCTGTGCGCCGACTGCACCCATCTGGACATCGATATGCCCATCTACAAGAACTTCCTGCGTGAGGCTTCCACCCTGGCTGAGGAGCGTATCGAGAAGCTGGGTACCGTGAAGATCAACGGTCAGGATCACGATGTCTCCCGTGACATCAAGATGACCCGTCCCGCTTTCGGCGGCCACCTGATGGCCTCCATCTTCTGCCCCCGCTTCCGCCCCGCCATGGCCACCGTGCGCCCCGGCGTTATGAAGAAGCGTGAGTTCTGCGCCGACTGCGCCGAGAAGGTTGAGATCCTGCATCCCGCTTTCGAGCTGTCTGCCAGCGACATCAAGACCGAGGTCGTGGAGACCGTCAAGGCTGCCAAGAAGCTGGTGGACCTGATCGGTGCCGACTTCATCGTGTCCGTGGGCCGTGGCATCAGCAAGGATGTCGAGGGCGGCATCAAGCTGGCTGAGGAGCTGGCTGAGGTTCTGGGCGGCGTCGTGGGCTCCTCCCGTGCCTGCGTGGATGCCGGCTGGATCACCGCTGACCATCAGGTCGGCCAGACCGGTAAGACCGTCCATCCCAAGGTCTACGTCGCCTTGGGTATCTCCGGCGCCATCCAGCACAAGGCTGGTATGCAGGACTCCGAGTGCATCATCGCCGTGAACAAGAACGAGAACGCTCCCATCTTCGAGGTGGCTGACTACGGTATCGTTGGTGACCTGTTCAAGGTCGTTCCCGAGCTGATCGAGTCCATCAAGGCTGCCAAGGCTGCTCAGTAATCGATCCCCTTTACGAATCAAGAAGGGCTGTCCCGCTGTGGGACAGCCCTTCTTTCATTGCTTGGATCATGGTCAGGTGGTGATATGCCAGTAGGTGACGGTATCCTCGATATCCATTTCCACCAGATAACCACCTACTCCGTCAGGGCAGAATACCGTGGGCCAGTTTTGATAGGTGGCAAAGTCGTTGATCACAAGGGGATCGGTCTGCTGCGTATCTGGATAGAGGATATGGGCAGCAAAGGCATCGTCCACGTACATACAACTGCTGCCGCTTCCGGCCAGACGCCACAGGGACACTGCGGAATCGGCGGTGGCTACCTTTCCGTCGCTGATGCGGATCGTCTCATAGGAAAATTTTTGAGTCTCCGGGTCACCCAAACCGCACACCATGTACTCGCCCGTTATGGCAAAGGTCGTGACCTGCTGCGAAAGCTCCTTCTGGTACAGAATACCGGACGCATTGCAGAGGAACGCCGTCCAGTAGGCGTCGTTTTTGGCAGAGGCCAAAAAGGCGAATTGCGTACCATTGGTGCAAACGGTTACATCGGACATGGTGTAGTCGGTGAGGTTCAGCACGCTGGAAACGGCACTGCCGTCCACACGATATACGGATATGCCGGTATCCTCTGATTGCAGATACATGGGCTGACCGTTCAGGCAGAACAACGCAGGGACCTGATCATAGGAAGCGGCTTGACCGGAGGCGAGAGCGCTTTTCCCTGTGTCTGTGGAGCGGATCAGAGACCATTTGAGGCCGGAATCCACGGCTTCATAGTCCACGTACAGAACATCGGACCCGTCCAGAACGGCGGAGATGATATAGGCCGGGGAGGAAACGGGAAACTGTTTGGTGGTCCCGTCCGAATAGTTCCAGTAAAGCAGATAGTCGGTATTATAAAGGGGGCCGGTCTGAGCCGTATTGCGATGCCCGACAGCCAACAGGACGCTGTTTTCCCCGCAGCACTGTATAAGGGTGGCGGCCTCATCCTCGGAAAGCTCCAATGGCGAGGTGAGCCGCTGCACCGTGGGGGCGGGAATCTGTTCCGGCGCCTTGGAGCAGGCGGAGAGGGGAATGGCGCATATCAGGAAGAAAAGAATGATAATTTTCTTCACGTGGGGGCCTCCTTTCGTTAGTGGGCAATATAGAGACCGGCATTTGCGTTGATGGCAGAATTCATTTCAGTGTAAGTGCAAGTATATCGGCCATAGTATTTGGAAACATTATTGGGATCATTAAAGGTGAGAATGGTTTCCCGCCCGCCAGTGGAGCCGCCCTGTGCCCAAGAATAGCCGATCACTACAACATAATGACCGCTTGCATGCCCATCATAGTGCGGCAGCTTCTTTGTTTGTGTATGGCATACGATCGGGTAGCCGGCATCAATACTTGGAACTATCTTTGTACCGAAGGATAGCTCCGATGTGTAAATATATGCGTATTTCCCGCTTCCGAGATAGGAATTAAGACCATTTGCAATTTGATAGACATAAGTTCCATCTGAGGAATTTGTATTCATTATGCTACCCAACTTGCTTTGTGTGGCAGTATACCCAAAGTACTTTAGTACCATCTGCACGCTGGCCGGTCCGCAGTAGTAGTTGTTTTCCTGCTTATACAGCGGTACACTTAGAGTCTCTGAGCCGCTGCTGCAGGGAGCATAGGTATTGTTGATAGCGTCATTCGTTTCAGCAATGATACGCTGAATTTGCTGCAAACGTTCTGGGTCATTTCGGTCTGGGGTATGTTTGTCATAAAGGTCATCCGCAAAGGCAGGAGAAGCGATAAGAGAGAGCGCCAAGAGGAAAAGACGAAACGATAAGCAATTTTCTTCATGTGAACGAGTTCTCCTTTCTGTCTGTGTGTTTCTACCTGTATGGTTTGCGAAGCGAAATGGAAAACCTCCTTTCTCAGTTGTGGCTACATTATATAAAAAACATTTATATTTGTCAACAGTTTTTGTGAAATACATATTCCATCGCAATTAAACATAACGAAATTGTATGCAAAATTGGACGAGAGAGGCCGCCATGTGGGGCGCCCCTCTCTCTTACCACGAAGCTCTCCAGCCCTTCGGTCATGCGGATGTGGAAGAACATGGAAAATGATAAAGAATCTGCAAAGAAATAAAAATTCATAATTTCATAATACTTCCATAGTGCTCCGGGGGTTGCAATTCCCGTAACAGAGTGCTACAATGAGCGTCGCTTGAAAGATAGAATCCTAAAAAGAGGCGATTTCCTATGGTAGCTGAACTGGCAGCGTTGGTAATTTTTGTCATTATGTTCCTGCTGATCGTGCTGGACCGCATCCCCCGCCAGTGGGTGACGCTGGGCTGCGGCGCACTGATGCTGGTGCTGGTATTCGGCATCTGTATGCACGATGGCGGGGCCATATGGGATACCCTGAACCTGTCCGCCTTCGGCCAGAGCACCTTCTGGTACGGCGCATCGGAGTCCTCCGGCGGCATCAACTGGTCCACCATCGTGTTCATTGCGGGTATGATGGTGATGGTGGAGGGCATGGGCCACGTGGGCATCTTCCGCTGGCTGTGCCTGAAGCTGGCCAAGGCGGTCCATTACCGCACCGTGCCGCTGCTGGTATGCTTCATGGTCATGGCAGCCGTGCTGTCCATGTTCATCGACAGCATCACCGTCATTCTGTTTCTGGCCGCCGTCACGGCGGAGCTGGGCCGTACCCTGCGCTTCGACCCGGTTCCCATGATCCTGGCGGAGATCTTCTGTGCCAATCTGGGCGGCAGTGCCACCATGTGCGGCGATCCCCCCAACATCATCATCGGTACCTCGCTGGGTCTGACCTTCTTCGATTTCCTCACCAACACCGGCGTTATCGTGCTGATCTGTCTGGTGGCCACAGTGCTGTACTTCTACTTCTGCTTCCGCCGCATCCTGCGGGAGAGTGAGAGTCAGCGCCCCACGGATATCACCTATCCAGACGCCGCCTCCGCCATCACGGATCGGCGGGCCTTCATCGCCTGCGGCGCCGTGTTCCTGCTGGTGGTGGTGTTGCTGGTCACCCACGCACAGACGGAGCTGACGGTGGCCACCATCGGCTGTATCGCCGCCGTATTGATGGCGCTGGCCACCCTCTGCACCTCCGGAGGCCATGCGGCAGCGGGGCTGTTTGCCAAGGTGGACTACCGCACGCTGCTGTTCTTCATCGGCCTGTTCGTGGTGGTCAGCGGTTTGGAGGATACCGGCTGTCTGGACGTGCTGGCCGGCTGGATCAGCCGCATCAGCGGCGGACACGCCGCTGTGATGGTGGCCATCATCCTGTGGCTGTCGGCTGTGTGCAGCGCCTTTGTGGATAACATCCCCTTCTCCGCCACCATGGTGCCGGTGATCCAGTCCATGTCACGGTCGCAGGGCGTGGACCTCTCCCTGCTGGCGTGGGCGCTGTCCATCGGCACGGATCTGGGCGGCAGTGCCACCCCCATCGGAGCCTCCGCCAATGTGGTGGGTACCTCCGTGGCCGCCAAGAACGGCCACCCGGTGACATGGGGTACCTACTGCAAGTACTGCGCCCCGGCCACGGTGCTGGTCATCACCATTGCCATGGTCTGCCTCTTCGTGCGGTATCTATAATATAATGAGTATTATAAAAGCATCCCCGCCTGTTTTACAGACCGGGGATGCTTCGTGAT
>ENA-OQCO01000783-OQCO01000783.1-human-gut-metagenome-genome-assembly--contig:-NODE-783-length-15580-cov-2.017019_pt1 | contig 15580 bp, 18 predicted proteins | sample MGYA00242500_ERZ504582 | MGnify/ENA primary metagenome ERZ504582 (study PRJEB26092, sample SAMD00036346) | human gut metagenome | host: Homo sapiens | study: EMG produced TPA metagenomics assembly of...
CTCGGGAATTCTCCCCATAAAAATTCCGCCGGACTCTGCCGACAGAATATGGAGCTGGTGGACGGATTCGAACCCCCCGACCTGCTGATTACAAATCAGCTGCTCTACCAACTGAGCTACACCAGCATCTTTTAAGAATGCTTAATTATTATATCACAAGTATCTAAGCTTGTCAACCTTTTTTTGAAATTTTTCAAGGAAAATGGTCGAGGCGACAGGACTTGAACCTGCGGCATCTTGGTCCCAAACCAAGCACTCTACCAAACTGAGTTACGCCTCGATTACACTATTTTTATTGTTTTTCATTCAAACAGCTTTATTATTATACACGTTTTTACTCAAAATGTCAACAAAAAAATCTATTTTTGTAATCAATTACAATAATTTTTTGCCGTCCTCTTCAGATTATCGTCACTATGCACTATTATCGCACGTCAGAAAATACATCATAATTCGTTGACAGCTCTTCCATGCGTTAATTTCAATTACAACAATTCATTAAAAATCTCTTTTATAATTCAGATACCTCGTTCCATTCGCACTTTTACTACATAATTTTTTGTATCGGACATACAGGATTTTTCATATTATAGCTATGATAAATCTTAATCGAGGAGGACAAAATGGGACTAACCTCACAATCAACGGGTAAAAATGCCTTTGAAGGAAATATGCCCGCCAAGCAGGAAGGAGAATTTCTGATAGCTCTCGCCGGAAATCCCAACGTCGGCAAGTCCACAGTATTCAACGCCCTGACCGGAATGCGGCAGCATACCGGCAACTGGGCCGGCAAAACGGTTTCAAACGCGGCAGGACGGTGTGAGCATAACGGAAAAAAATACATACTTGCAGACCTGCCCGGAACCTATTCGCTGATGGCTCATTCGGCGGAGGAGGAAGCGGCAAGAGATTTTATCTGCTTTGCGTCACCTGACGCAGTTATAGTGGTTTGCGACGCAACCTGTCTTGAACGAAATCTTAACCTTACTTTGCAGGCAATGGAAATCACGCCGAAAACAGTTTTATGCGTTAATCTGCTGGACGAAGCAAAGAAAAAAGGAATAAGCATAGATATTGATAAACTATCAGGGATACTCGGTATTCCGGTGGTGGGCGTAACGGCAAGAGACAATAAGGGACTTGACGAGCTCATGGACGCGGTAGAGAAGGTTATAGAAAGCCCGCCTGAAAGCTCGTTTATGCCGTCCTACAGCAGAGGTCTGGAGGAAGAAATATTAAAGGTTTCCCTTAGTCTTGAAAAGGAGATTAACGGAAAATTACCGGCAAGGTGGACGGCTGTCAGGCTTATTGACCGTAATGAACGTCTATCCCGCTCCATAAACAGCTATCTCGGCTTCGACGCAGAGGAAAGAATTTTCGGATGTCTTAACAGATGCAGAGAATCTCTCGCCCGAAAAAGCTTTACTGCGGAAACTATAAACGACGATATAATATCGAGCATAATAAATTCCGCGGAGGAAATCGCAGAAAAAACCGTAAGCTTCAAAAATTCCGACTATTATGAGCGCGACAGCAAAATAGACAGGATTTTAACAAGCAGAATATTCGGAATACCGATAATGCTGGGTATTCTTGGAATTATTTTCTGGATAACGATAGTCGGCGCAAATTACCCCTCTCAGCTTCTTTCAAACGGACTTTTCTATCTTGGAGACAAACTGGAGGCTTTGCTCGGATCCCTCAACTGCAATCCTACGGTAACGGATATGGCCGTAAACGGAATTTACCGCGTACTCGCCTGGGTTGTTTCCGTAATGCTTCCTCCGATGGCAATTTTCTTTCCGCTCTTCACTCTTCTGGAGGATCTCGGCTATCTGCCGAGAGCAGCGTTTAATCTTGATAAACATTTCAGACGTGCAAACGCATGCGGTAAGCAGGCTTTGACTATGTGCATGGGCTTCGGCTGTAACGCCGCCGGCGTAACCGGATGCCGTATAATTGATTCTCCCAGAGAACGCCTTATAGCTATTCTGACTAACAACTTCGTGCCCTGCAACGGAAGATTCCCGTCGCTTATTACTATTATTACAATGTTTTTTACAGCCTCTGTTACCGGAATAGGAAAATCCTTTTCATCGGCAATAATTCTGCTCGGAGTAATAGTTCTCGGCGTCGCGGCAACTCTTCTTGCGTCATGGCTTCTTTCAATTACCGTTTTAAAGGGCGTACCGTCGTCGTTTACCCTTGAGCTTCCGCCATACAGACGTCCGCAGATTGGTAAGGTTATTATAAGATCAATATTTGACCGGACTATTTTCGTACTTGGAAGAGCATGTCTGGTTGCGGCTCCGGCAGGACTCCTTATTTGGATTCTGGCTAACGCCTCGGTGGGCGATATAACAATACTCTCAAAGCTTGCCGGCTTTCTTGAAGTACCCGGAAAATTTCTGGGCATGGACGGCACGATTCTGCTGGCGTTTATTCTCGGATTTCCGGCAAATGAAATCGTTGTACCGATAATTATGATGTCCTATATGTCTGCCGGAATGCTAACGGAGGCGGAAAGTCCTGAAATACTCAAGGCTCTGCTGGTGGACAACGGCTGGACATGGGTAACGGCTATCTGTACCATGATTTTCATATTGTTTCACTTCCCATGCTCTACAACCTGTCTGACTATTAAAAAGGAAACAGGAAGCCTGAAATGGACTGCCGCTGCGATTCTTCTGCCGACAGCCTTCGGCATAGTAATATGTTCGGTAATTTCGCACGTATGCGGCATATTTGTCTAAAACTGCCGATTCCACTTTATTTTATATTTTCAAATTCTAAGTCTTTTTTGACTGCGCGCTATATTATAAAAAAGGCGGACGCTTTCGCGTCCGCCTTTATATTTAAATCACTGATTGCTTTCGATGTAGCTTACAATATCGCCAACAGTCTTGATACCTTCAACCGCTTCGTCAGGAATTTCAATATCAAATTCTTCCTCGATTGACATAACCAGATCAACGACGTCAAGCGAATCAGCCCCGAGATCGTCAATAATTACCGACTCCGTCTTTACAGCGTCTTCTTCAACATCAAGCTGGTCAACGATAAGCTCTTTTACCTTGTCAAAAACCATCTTCTTATTTCCTCCATTGTCTAATTTTTATATAAAGGTGCTAACACCGATATAACATTTAGTAAAATATAACTATTCGTTATATTCTCCGATTTTTCTAAACTTAGTGTACCTTGCTTCAAGCAAAATGTCAATATCTTTTTGTAAATTTTCTCTTATAGTATCTGACAAAAATTCCTTAATATTTTCTGCTATTTTATATAAATCGTTATGAGCGCTTCCGTTCGGCTCCTCGATTATGGCCTCCGCCACTCCCATCTCAAGCATATCCTCGGCGGTTATCCTGAGAATTTCACACGCTTCCCTTTCGCGGGCAGCATCCTTCCAGAGTATACTTGCGCAGCCCCTCGGAGATATCACCGAATATAAAGCGTTTTCAAGCACGGCAAGTCTGTCGCACACGCCGATCGCAAGCGCGCCTCCGCTTTCGCCCTCACCGAGAACCACGGAAGTAATGGGCGTTCTCAATCTCATGAATTCCATGATATTTCTGGCTATCGCTTCGCCCTGACCTCTTTCCTCAGCTTCAACTCCGCAGAACGCGCCGGGGGTGTCTATAAAGCAGATAACCGGTCTGTGAAACTTTTCTGCCTGCTTTGCAAGTCTCAGGGCTTTTCTGTAGCCCTCCGGATGAGGCATAGCAAAATTTGTTTTCTTATTTTCATTAAGGTCTCTGCCCTTTACCTCGGCTATAACCGTTACCGGAATTCCCTCAAGACGGGCTATACCTCCAAGTATTGCGGCGTCGTCGCCGTATAATCTGTCTCCGTGCATTTCGTAGAACTCGTCAAATATAAGGGGTATATAATCGTTTATAGTCGGACGTTCCTTGCCTCGAAGCAGCTCCATTCTTTCCCAAGGAGTTTTATTATTCATATCAGCGTCCCTCCTTATCCGGAAGATAGCCGTGCAGCTTCAGCAGATGTGAAAGCACGCTGCGCATTCTGCGCCTTTCAACTATCATGTCTATAAATCCCTTTTCAAGCAGAAATTCGGCAAGCTGAAAATCATCGGGAAGCCTTTGCTTTATAGTACCCTCTATAACGCGCCTTCCCGCAAATCCTATAAGCGCTTTAGGCTCGGCTATTATAATATCCCCAAGCGACGCAAAGGATGCCGTAACTCCTCCGGTCGTAGGATCAGTCAGCACTGTAATATAAAGCTGGCCCGCGTCGTCGTGCCTTGCGGCGGCTCCGGAGGTTTTCGCCATCTGCATAAGGGAGACTATGCCCTCCTGCATTCTCGCTCCCCCCGAAGCGGTAAACAATATAACAGGCATTTTATGCTTCGCGCCGTATTCGAAAGCTCTTGCAATCTTTTCACCGACTACGCTTCCCATTGAAGCCATCATGAATCTGGAATCCATGATACCGATCACGACAGGAATCCCTCTGATTTCAGCCTCTCCTGTTACAACGGCGTCGTTTAGACCGGTTTTCTCTCTGAGACCTTGCTGCTTTTCCTCATAGCCCGGAAATCCTATAGGGTTCCTACTTGTCATATTTCCGTTTATTTCACGAAAGCTTCCCTTGTCAACCGTAATAGCAAGACGCTCCTGAGCCGTAAGTCTGGCGTGATAGCCGCATCCCGGACAAACCATATTAACGGCTCTGATTTCGTCCTCAAATACAACGCATCGGCATCTCGGACATTTAAAAAGCAGATCATCCGGTATTTTATTGGATTCTGCGGCAGACTTGACCTCCGCCTTTTCACTTCCGTTGAATCTCGTCTTTACGACCTTAAAAAGATCCTCTAACATTTTTTTATCCGCCGCCTCCTATCCTTCAAATTCAAATGTATCAAGAAAACGGTTGCTGTATTCCCCGCTTTCAAAGGCTTTACACTTTATCAGCGCAAGCTGGAAGTCTATGTTCGTATCAATACCCTCTACAATAAACTCTGAAAGAGCCCATTTCATTTTCATGATAGCCTCTTCCCTTGTAGGGGCGTAAACTATCAGCTTTGCTATCATGGAATCATAATAGGGTGAAATGGTATATCCCTGATACGCCGCTGAATCTATTCTTATTCCCGGACCGCCCGGAGTATGCAAAGCTATTATTTTTCCCGGAGAAGGACGGAAATTAAGCTTTGGATTTTCAGCGTTGATACGGCATTCGATCGCATGCCCCGAAATAGTTATATCCTCCTGCTTGATTTCAAGGGGAATTCCCGACGCGATCTTTATCTGAGCCTTGACAAGATCTACTCCGGTCACAAATTCCGTTACCGGATGCTCAACCTGTATTCTTGTATTCATTTCCATGAAGTAAAAATCTTTTCCGTTTTCCACAAGAAACTCGATAGTTCCGGCATTATAATAGCCGCAGACCTTCGCCGCCTTTACGGCCGCCTCGCCCATTTTTCTCCTAAGCTCGTCGGTCATAACAGGGCTGGGGCTTTCCTCAAGAACCTTCTGATTACGCCGCTGCATACTGCAGTCACGCTCTCCCAGATGTATAACGTTCCCCTGCTTATCGGCAAGTATCTGTATTTCGATATGTCTTGGATTTTCAACGAACCTTTCCATATAAACGGCGTCGTCCCCGAAAAAGCTCTTTGCCTCCGACTGAGCCGCGGTTATTTGCGCCGCAAGCTGCTCCCTTGATTCCACCATTCTTATACCGCGTCCGCCCTCCGCCCGCAGAAGCCTTTACAAGCAGCGGAAATCCGATTTTTTCCGCGGCCTCCTCCGCTTCCTCTAATGTGCGGACAGCTCCGTCCGAGCCGGGTATAACCGGCACTCCAGCCCTCTTCATAGTTTCCTTGGCGGCCGCCTTGTCGCCCAGCATTTCAATTGATTCCGGCGACGGTCCTATAAATTCTATATTGCACTTTCTGCACATTTTTGCAAAAGCGGCGTTTTCGGATAAAAAACCGAAACCGGGATGGACGGCGTCACAGCCCGTAGTTTCACATGCCGCTATAATAGCCTTCATATTCAGATAGCTGTCCTTTGTATCGGCAGGCCCTATACACACCGCCTCGTCGGCTATCTGCGCATGAAGAGCGTTCCGGTCGGCAGTGGAATAAACGGCGACGCAGCGTATTCCAAGCTCTCTGCACGCCCTTATTATTCTGACAGCAATCTCGCCTCTATTGGCAATCAATACCTTTTTAAACATTTATTCGCCTACTTTCAGGTATGTTTGATTTTTCACTTTTATTTAATAGCAAAAGTGATCTCCGCGGAAACCGCCTTCTGACCGTCAACAGTTGCGATACCCTTTCCTACTCCGATAGGGCCCTTTACCTTTATGATTTCAACCTCAAGCTTCAGCGTGTCGCCGGGAACTACCTGTTTTTTGAATTTTGCTTTGTCGATACCGGCAAAAAGCCCCAGCTTACCCTTATTTTCAGGAAGAACCAGCATTGCCGCGGCCCCGGCCTGCGCAAGCATTTCTATCATGAGAACTCCCGGGGTAACGGGATATTCAGGAAAATGACCTTTGAACCAGAAATCGTCTTCATTTATATGCTTAGTTGCAACTACTCTCTTTCCCGGCTCTATCTCGTTGATCTCGTCGATCAGCAGAAAAGGATCTCGGTGAGGGATAATCTCCATTATCTGCTCCTTGTTATATACTGCGTCGGACATTATTTCCCCTCCTTATCCGATTATCATAATAGGCTGATCGTATTCAACGGCCGCTCCGTCACTGACCAGTATTTCCTTTACAACGCCGTCAAATTCGCTTTGCACCTCGTTCATAAGCTTCATAGACTCGATTATCATCAGCACGTCGCCCTTTTTAACGGTTTTTCCCACCTCGACAAAGGAAGCCTTGTCAGGTCCGGGCTTTGAATAGTATGTGCCTACGATAGGCGCCTTAACTATGTTTCCGCTTATTTCCTTTTCCGCTTCGGGCTGCTCCTGCGAAACCGACGGAGAAGCAGGAGACGTTCCTACAGCCATACCCATCGACGGAGGCGGAATCATCGGCATTACGGGAGGCCCTTTTATTTCCTTTTCTATCACAATCTCGCAGTCGCCGTTTTTGATCTTTACCTTCGAAAGCTTTCCGTTTTCAACCTTATCCGCAAGTTTGTTTATTTCCTCGAATGTAAGATTACAGGCAATCATATTTTCGCTCATATACATTCTCCTTAATCAATAGCCTTTTTCATACAAATTGTAGCGTTATGTCCGCCGAAGCCGAGAGAGTTTGAAAGCGCCGCGTTTACAGTTGTTTCAACATTGCCTAAAACGCAGTAATCAAGATCGCATTCCTCATCCGGCGTCTGGTAACCGATAGTTTTATGGATAATGTCATTTTTAACGCTGAGAGCCGTTACAACTGCCTCCACGCCGCCTGCCGCGCCAAGAAGATGTCCTATCATGGATTTGGTAGAATTGATTTTAACATTGTAGGCCGCGTCGCCCAGCGCTTTTTTAATAGCCAGAGTTTCATATTTATCGTTAAGACCTGTAGACGTGCCGTGAGAATTAATATATGTCACATCCTCCGGCTTAAGTCCGGCTTCCGTGTAGGCGTTTTTCATTGCGGCGGCGGCGCCCTCTCCCTCCGGATCAGGAGACGTTATATGATATGCGTCGCAGGTCGCGCCATAGCCGGCAACCTCCGCATATATGTTTGCGCCTCTGGCCTTCGCATGCTCGTATTCCTCAAGCACAAGCATTCCGCAGCCCTCTCCCAGAACAAAGCCGCTTCTTTCCTTGTCGAAAGGTATGGACGCCCTTTGAGGATCCTCCGCCTTAGTAAGCGCCTTCATATTGTTGAAGCCGGCAAGTGTGAAACGCAGTATTGCCGATTCAGTTCCTCCGCAGAGCGCAACGTCAAGATAACCGTCCTTTATTTTTCTGAAGGACTCTCCTACCGCGTGAGTACCTGAAGCGCATGCGGTTACAGTTGAAAAATTATCTCCCTTGAAGCCGGTTTTCATAGAAACCTGTCCCGCCGCCATATTTCCTATCATCATAGGAACGTAAAACGGAGATACCCTGTTGACTCCCTTGCCCAGAAATTTTTCATATTCGCTGAGAGTAAGCCCGATTCCGCCTATGCCGCAGCCTATTATTACTCCGGCTCTGTAAGGATCGATATCCTTGAAATCCGATCCGCAGTCCTTTAGGGCCTCGTCTGAAGCCACTACCGCAAAATGTGTAAACCGTTCCATTTTTCTCGCTTCTTTTTTTTCAATGAAGTCCGTAGGCTCAAAGCCTTTTACAATTCCCGCTACGCTTACTCCGATATCGTCTGTTTCAAACTCCTTGATTCTGTCTATTCCAAGCTTATTAGACTTTACTCCCTCCCAGAATTCGTGTACATTGTTTCCGAGCGGATTAATAGTTCCCAGTCCAGTAATTACAACTCTTCTGCTCATATATACATTCCTTTTCTCTTTTTTATTACATCGAAAGCCCGCCGGAAATCTCGATAACCTGTCCGGTAACATAGCTTGAATCCTCTGAGGCAAGGAAAGAAACTACTCCGGCAATCTCCTCCGGAAGACCGTAACGCTTCATGGCGATAAGATTCAGCACTGCGTTTTTCTGCTCTTCGGTAAGCTTATCGGTCATGGGAGTTTTTATAAATCCCGGAGCAACGGCGTTGACGCCGACGCCCCTTGAGCCAAGCTCCTTGGCAACGGTCTTTGTCATTCCTATAACGGCAGCTTTAGAGGCTGAATAATTGATCTGCCCCGGATTTCCGTAAAGACCGGCAACGGAAGCCATATTGATAATCCTTCCGCTTCTCTGCTTCATCATTATTTTTCCGGCAAGCTTCATCATATTAAACACGCTCTTCTGATTTACCGCTATTACCTTATCATACTGCTCCTCAGACATTCTCGCCATAAGTCCGTCCTTAGTTATTCCGGCATTGTTTACTAAAACGTCCAGTCCGCCGAATTTTTCCTTAACGCTGCCGACCATTTCCTCACACTGCGAATAATCAGATACGTCGGCGAGGAAAATTTCGCATTTTACTCCGAATTCCCTGATTTTTTCCGCAATATCGTTATTTTCAAACATTCCCTCGTTTAAATCGTTGAGAGCTATGTCAAAGCCGTCCTTAGCAAGCCTTAAAGCTATAGCCGCGCCGATTCCTCTTGAAGAGCCTGTAATTAAAGCTGTTGCCATTTACTGCTACCTCCTGTTTGCTTTTTATCTAAACCTTTTATATAATACAGATTACAATTCCCATTTTTGCGATACTCTTGCCGCCAGGCTTTATTCTTTGCTTTCTTTCCGGTATCGAAAAACTGAAAGCATAATTATATCTTCATCAGCTTTTCAGCCTGCGCCATCATTTCCTCAATTATTTCCCTACAGGGCTTTACATCATTTATCATTCCCGCAATAAGTCCGCAAAGGAAAGATCCCTCTTCGAGATTGCCGTCCACAACCGCCTTTCTGGTTGAGCCGAGAGTTATCTTCTCAAACTCGTCCGGAGTGATAGTTCCGTTCATTTCGCCGCCGGAAAGTCTTTTTGAAAATTTAGTCTTGAGATTTCGACACGGGTGACCCGTGCTTCTGCCGGTAACGACGTTATCGGTGTCCTTTGCCTCAACCACAAGCTGCTTGTAAACAGGATGTATCTGACATTCCTCTGACGCCAGAAAGCGTGTTCCTATCTGAACGCCCTCTGCACCCAGCATAAAGGACGCTGCAATTCCTCTGCCGTCCGCAATTCCTCCGGCTGCTATTACCGGAATATTTAAAGCGTCGGCAACCTGAGGAACAAGACACATGGTAGTATTTTCACCTATATGTCCTCCGGATTCCGTACCCTCGGCAACTACCGCGTCTGCTCCCGCTCTTTCCATTCTCTTTGCCAAAGCCACCGACGGTATAACAGGGATCACCTTTATACCCGCTTCTTTCCATGCCGCCATATATTTGCCCGGATTTCCGGCCCCTGTGGTTACAACCGGAACCTTCTCGTCTATTACAAGCCGAGAAAGCTCCTCCGCATTAGGCTCATAAGCATTATATTAACGCCGAACGGTTTATCTGTAAGCTCCTTGGTCCTTCTTATCTGTTCTCTGAGATAGTCGATCGGAGCGGCTCCGCCCGCGATAATGCCGAGTCCTCCGGCGTTTGATACGGCGGCTGCAAGGGTGCTTTCAGCCACCCATGCCATTCCGCCCTGTATTACAGGGTATTTTATACCCAGAAGTTCTGTTATTCTTGTAGTCATCAGTTTCCTCTTTCCTAAGGCTATTTCTTAAAATGTCCGCTTAAATTTCACGAAATTAATCTGACGCCGTAATCAATATTATATACAATAACCCGCCGGCAGTCAACACTAAGGCCTGTCGTTTAAAATTCAAATATTATAGCTCCGAACGTTAGTCCCGCGCCGAAACCGACAAGTCCCACCAAATCTCCGCTTTTGATTTTTCCTTCCGTTACCGCCTCATGAAGAGCAATAGGAATCGAAGCGCTTGACGTATTGGCGTGCTTATCCAAATTGATAATGAATTTATCCATGGATATACCCAGATTCTTAGCGGCGGTTTCAATAATTCTTACGTTTGCCTGATGGGGTATTATAACGTTCAGCCTTGTCAGTTCGAAATCTATCTTTTCAGCCGCCTTGGTCAGCGCGCTGGGCAGAGCCTCGTAGCAAACTTATAGACCTCTCTGCCGTCCTGATAAAGATAGTGGGAATTCGACTCGGGAAAACCGTCGTCTACCTTGCCCTCTCCGGTCATAAAAGCGTTTGCCGGCGGTATAGACCTTGCAAAGAGATACTTGGCACCGTTTCCGTCAGCTCCCAGAAAGCTTGAATAAACGGCGTTGTCGGCTCTTTCTATAACCATAGCCGCCGCGCCGTCTCCGAACAGTACGCATGTGCTTCTATCGGTATAATCGGTTATTTTAGTCAGATTTTCATTTGCAACTACAAGAGCATATTTAATATCCTTATCAGTCTGCAAATAACGCTTTGCCATATCAATAGCGTAAACGCATCCGGCGCACGCGCAGTTGACGTCTATTGTCATAGCGTTGACGGCTCCCGTTTCCCTCTGAATCATGCAGGACATAGAAGGAGTGTAATAATCCGGTGAAACACTGGTATCTATTATGACTCCAATATCCTCAGGAGAAATTCCCGCGGCCGATATAGCCGACTTTGCCGCCTGAGCTCCCATGAACCATGTCGGCTCGCCGTTTGAAACAAACCGTTCCTTCATTCCCGTTCTGGTTGTTATCCATTCGTCGCTGGTTTCGATGAACGATGTGAAATCCTCATTCACTACTTTTTTCTGAGGCTGGTAGCTACCAGTACCTAAAATTCTGATTCCCGGCAAAAAAATTCCTCCTTGTAAGTTGTCATATCCTTTAATTTGTGGTATAGTTATTATAAAAGGTCAAACTGAAGCCAGTGATTTCAGCTAACCTTTAAATCAATCATATTTTATTGTAATCTATTTTTAACTTTTTTGCAATGTAATAATTGTTATTTTGTGACACTCAAAATAAAATACCGCAGTTTGCACAAATATTATCCAAAAAAACTGTGGAATATAAACATAAAAAATTTTTTTGATTGGAGTTATTTATTATGTCTAAAACAGCATTCCTATTTTCCGGACAAGGCTCTCAGTATCCGGGTATGGGCAGAGAGCTTTTGAACGCAAACCCAGAATTTTCGTATATTTATGAAACGGGCTCTGATATACTTGGATTCGATCTGGCAAAGCTAACCTTTGAAGGCTCTGAAGGAGAGCTTGCTCAAACCTGTAACTCGCAGCCGGCCATAATGGCTATGTCCCTGCTGTGCTTTAAAACCGCTGAGAAAAACGGTTTTTCATTCGACGCCGCGGCAGGTCATTCTCTGGGAGAATACGCGGCGATGACCGCCGCTGAAATGATTTCCTTAGAGGACGCCTTCCGTATAATAAAAGCAAGAGCGGCGGCTATGGACAAGGCCGGAAATGAAACCGACGGAGCAATGTACGCCATTATGAAAATGTCCCCTGAGGAAATCGAAAAAATCTGCGCCGATACCGAAGGCTATGTTGTTCCAGTCAATTATAATTCTCCGGCGCAGACCGTTATTGCGGGAGAAAAGGCGGCGGCTGAAAAAGCGGCGGCGGCTTTTGCCGAAGCGGGCGCAAGAGCAGTTCAGCTAAAGGTTTCGGCGGCTTTTCATTCAAAGCTTATGGAGAGCGCGGCAAAAGAATTCTATAATGAAATAAAGAATATTAAATTCAAAAAGCCCCGCGTGCCTTTTTATTCAAACGTACTTGGCGGAGAGCTTAAGGACTTCTCCGATATGCCGTCGCTTCTGGCAAAGCACATGACTTCGCCGGTTCTGTTTACCTCAGAGCTTGCGAATATGCAGGAAAACGGCATTGAAAGCTTTATAGAGCTTGGTCCGAATAAGGTTCTGACCGGACTTGTCAGAAAAACCCTTAAGGGCGTAAACGCCGCAAATATTGAGGATATCAAATCACTTGAAAAAGCGGCGGAATTAAAATAAGAAAATATAATTTTAAGCTGTTTGCAGGGAGGTAATCATTTTGAAAAAATACGGTTTGATAGGTCATCCGCTGGGACATTCCATGTCCCCCTTTATACATAATAGGCTTTTTGAGGAATCCGGCAGAAGCGCTCAATACGATCTGCTGGATATAGCTCCGGAGGAAATAGCAGTTAAGCTGCCGGAGCTGCTCGAAAGCTATGACGGACTTAACGTAACCATACCGCATAAGGTTCCTTTATAGAATACCTCGATTCGCTGGACGAAAGCGCCGAGAGATATAATTCGGTAAACTGTATATGCAGAAAAAACGGCAGGCTGACCGGCTTTAATACAGACTGCGACGGTTTTTTGCGTTCAGTTCCGAAAAAAAATCTCGGAGGACGCGTTCTGCTTCTGGGCTGCGGCGGAGTTGGCAGAATGATGGCTATAGAAGCGGCAAGGCACGGCGCTGCGGTTACTATGGCTGTAATTCCGGAGGCTATGGAAACCGCCGTAAGGCTTGTCGGAGAAGCGAAGGAAAAAATAAGCGGCGCGGAAATCAGTATAACCTCTATGGATAGTATATCCGGCGAATTCGACCTGCTTATAAAGCTACGCCTGTGGGAATGTACCCTAAGACCGGCGCATGTCCGGTAAGCAGAGAAATTACAGGCCGTTGCGGAGCGGTTTTCGACGCCGTTTATAATCCCGTTAAAACCAAGCTTATACAGTATGCGGAGGAAGCGGGAATAGCCGCTGTGGGCGGTATGTCGATGCTTGTACTTCAGGCTGTGTCCGCTCATGAAATATGGGACGGCGACAGCTACGCCGACGAACAGATAAACACTATTATTTCGGACGCCGCTAAAATTGTAGAACGGGATTTTAATTGATTAACATCTTACTTTTTTGCTTAAAATAAAGGAGGAGCACAGATGACTGTATTTTTATGCGGCTTCATGGGCTGCGGCAAAACTACGGTTGGCAAAAAGCTTGCGGAGATAAGCGGACGCGGCTACTGCGACACCGACGAGCTTATTGTTAAAAGAGCGGGAATGCCCATACCCGATATATTTAAAAAATACGGAGAGCCTTATTTCAGAAAGCTGGAAACGGACATTATAAAAGAGCTCTGCGATTTCAACGGAATAGCGGCATGTGGAGGCGGCGCGATGCTGAGCGATATAAACAGCGGTCATCGCCGTGAAACGGTATTGTCGTTTTTCTTGACGTCCCGTTCAAGACCTGCTTTTACCGTATTTCAGGAGACTCAAACCGTCCGGTTGCTGCAAGCCGTACTCCAAAGCAGCTTGAAGAGCTTTTTAATGAAAGATATCCCGTATATAAAAAAAATTCTTCTATGACTATAAAATGTGAAGGCGGTCCTTTAAGCGTTGCAAAAGAAATAATGGATAATTTAAGCTTATTCCAGAAATAAATTCGGAGATTAATTCAATTATGAAAATTTATAACATTAAAATTAAAACAAATGGCGGACGACAGGGTAATCGAAAACGGGTGGGTTCAAATCGAAAACGGAAAATTCGCAGCGGTATGCGAGGGACGCCCCCAGGAAACGGAAAGCCACGATATCGACGGCAGCGGCGGTCTGCTTTTACCGGGCTTTATCGACGCTCATACTCATCTGGGTATTATTGAAAACGGAATAGACTTTGAGGGCGACGACTGCAACGAGGCTACCGATCCGTTTACGCCTCAGATGAGAGTAATCGACGGTATAAATCCCTTTGACAGGTGCTTTTACGAGGCTGTTTCAAGAGGAATCACCTGCGCCGTTATATGTCCGGGGAGCGCCAATCCCTGCGGCGGACAGATAATTGCCGCCAAGACCGCCGGCAGACGTATCGACGATATGCTGATAAGGACGGTGGGGGTAAAGTTTGCTCTGGGTGAAAATCCCAAAAGAGTTTATAACGGCAGGGACGAAGCCCCCGTTACAAGAATGGCTACGGCCGCAATTATAAGAGAGGGACTTGCCAAGGCGAAGAGATATCTTGACGGAATCCGCGAATATGAAAGCGACAGAGAAAACTCTGAGCTGCCCGAATACGACATAAAGTGCGAGGCTCTCCTGCCGCTTCTGAGAAACGAAACGACAGCTTACTTTCACTGTCACAGAGCCGACGATATTTTCACAGCTCTTAGAATTTCCAAGGAATTCGGAATAAAGCCTGTGCTGATCCACGCTACCGAGGGACACCTTATCGCAGATATTCTCGGAAGAGAGAATGTAACCGCAATAGCCGGTCCTATATTATGCGACAGATGCAAACCGGAAATGAAGTCCCTTGAGCTGAAAAATGCGGGAGCGTTGGCTGAAAACGGAGTTAAGACAGCTATCTGCACAGATCATACCGTCGTTCCGATTCAATATCTTCCGCTGTCGGCGGCGGCGGCGGTCAAGGGCGGAATGAACTGCGAGGACGCGTTGAAGGCAATAACCTGCAATGCGGCGGAGGCCGCCGGAATAGCGGACCGGACAGGCAGTATAGAGGTCGGAAAAGACGCGGATCTTCAGCTTTACCCGAAGGACTGCGATCCGCTGGATATGATGTCCGAGCCTGTTATTGTTGCTGAGGACGGCGTTATAGTGAAAAATATTTTTAAAAGTACGCATATATGAATAGTACGGAACGCCTTGTCGTTAAGGCGTTCTTTTTTGCTTTTGAAAAAAGCTTAACAAAATTTTTAAGCTTTTTATGAAAAGCATAGTAAAAGTATTTTTCATTTCTTTGCTCGCAATGTTTAGCTTTTACGAAAAGCATAGTAAAAGTATCTTTCATTTCTTTGCTCGCAATGTTTTGCTTTTACGAAAAGCATATTAAAAGTTATTTTTCATTTCTTTGCTCGCACAAAGAAACGAAACAAAGAAATGCGCCGGCTCACACGCCGCCGGACCGCTATGCCGCATAAAGCGGCAAATTTTATACATGAATGTGTGAGATAACTATATTGACTCCCATTAAAAGCTACATATTTCGGATAAAATATACTCCTATGTTATATAAGAATATTATTTTACTGAAAT
>ENA-OQCO01000784-OQCO01000784.1-human-gut-metagenome-genome-assembly--contig:-NODE-784-length-15556-cov-2.965131_pt1 | contig 15556 bp, 14 predicted proteins | sample MGYA00242500_ERZ504582 | MGnify/ENA primary metagenome ERZ504582 (study PRJEB26092, sample SAMD00036346) | human gut metagenome | host: Homo sapiens | study: EMG produced TPA metagenomics assembly of...
TTTATTTGTAACTGTTCAGTACCTTCACAGTTACAAGCCAAAATGCATTTAAAATCACCTTCGGTGATGGCATTTTGGCTTGTATGTCTCGGGATTTTGGCATATTCATGCCAAAACACCTCGCGGTACAGTGGCTACTGAATAGTTACTTTTATTTTACTTATTTTCATTCTTGCCGCAAAGATAATCAATAAACTGCTGTGCCGTCCTGCCCGACAGTCCACCATGCTGCAATTCCCACTTATTGGCCTCAAGCAGAAGTTCCTCCTCCGGCATCTCCACCTGATGTCTTTCTGCAAGCGTCTTCACGATATTCTGGAACTGCTTTTTATCCGGCGCGCAGAAGAAAATCGACACACCAAATCTTGCAACCAGAGACAGTTTCTCCTGAACAGTATCGGAAGAATGCAGATCATCTCTTCTCTCTTCTTTATCCGAGAATTTCTCCCGAACCAGATGTCTTCGATTAGAGGTCGCATAGATCAGAATATTATCCGGTTTTTTCTCCAGACCGCCCTCGATCACAGCCTTCAGATACTTATATTCGATTTCAAATTCTTCGAAAGACAGATCATCCATATAGATAATAAACTTGTAATTCCGGTTTTTCACCTGTGCGATAATATCATTCAGATCCTTGAACTGGTGTTTGTACGCCTCTATAATACGAAGTCCCTGATCATAATACTGATTCAGGATACCCTTGATGCTTGAAGATTTTCCTGTACCGGCATCACCAAACAGCAGACAGTTATTGGCCGGCCGCCCCTGTACAAATGCCTCTGTATTATCGATCAGTTTTTTCTTGGCAATCTCATAGCCGACCAGGTCGTCCAGATGCACATGGGCAATATTGGTAATCGGCACGATCCGGGCAGGAGTCACCGTTCCGTCGATACGAAATGCCTTGTGAAGTCCCAGTTTACCAACACCGAATTCTTTATAAAACTGTACCATATCATCCATGAATTCTTCCGTGGACTCTGCTTTTGCCAGTTTCTGCGCCAGTGTACAGATCCGGTCACGGATCCGTTTATTAAAGACCTTGCTGCCTTCATTGATATTCTGATAATCGGTGATCAGACTGCTGTCCACCGACGGATAAATCTTCTCCAGTTCTTTCAGATCAAAATCATACAACTGTTTAAAGATTTCAAAGTCATGCATCGCGAATGCATTAATAGTGCCTTCCACCGGACCTACGATCTCACAGGCCGTACTGAACGCATTTTCATGATTGACCAGCAGATAGGTCAGATAATCATGCCACAGGTTTCCCGCAAACCCGTAGGTTCCTGCCATCTCTACCAGCTGATGAATACATGCAAAATACTCCCCGTCCTTTCCGTAGAGTACCTTCGGATGAGAGATATCTTCCATCAGCATGGTCATCTTCTCCAGCAATTCTCCCTGTTCAAAATCACGATATAAAATGCATTCTCTTATTCCTGTCATTGTTCTTACCTGTCTTTCTTACTTCTCAATATGTAATTACTTATTCCGGCTGTTCCCTGTCTTCGCAGCCGGACAGTTTCATATATCATTAATAATTTCCAAGAATCCGCAGATTGTTCACCTCTCTGGAAATACCATACAGTGCATTCTTCACACCGCTGTCACTCAGATTTCCTTCAAAGTCAACAAAGAAACGATATTCCCACTTTTTCTCCGGAATCGGACGGGATTCGATCTTTGTCATATTCAGATCATTATAGATAAAATGGGACAGTGTGTTATACAGACTTCCACTCTCATGTGGAATCTCAAAACATACACTGATTTTTCCTGCTTCTTCCTGATAAATCTCTTCTTTTGATACGATAATAAAGCGTGTGGAATTCTGCCGACTGGAGAATACATGCGGTTTTAAAATCTGAAGTCCGAAACACTGTGCCGCATATGGCTGGCAATTGCCGCCTGAGTCAGATCTCCGTCTTCTTTTACTTTCTTTGCCGCCATTGCGGTGTTCAGATACTCTTCCGCTTTCCATTCCGGATGCTGCTCCAGAAACTTTCTACACTGAGACAGTGCCTGCGGATGAGAATACACGGTCTTGATATCTTCCAGTGTGGCATTTTTCAGACCCATCAGAGCATGATCCACCTGAATGATCTGTTCACCCACGATGCTGTGATGGTATTCCACCAGAAGATCATAAATATCAGCAACGATACCGGCAGTAGAATTCTCGATTGGCAGTACCGCGTAATCCGCATCTCCGTTTTTGATCGCTTCCATGGCATCCCGCCAGGTTTCCACATTGTAATTTTCAATGGATTCCCCGAAAAAGCTATGCATCGCAGTAAAACTGTATGCTCCTTCGACACCCTGAAATACTACTTTGGCCTTCTGCATCGGCAAAGAAGAAACTTTCCGGAACGGAATCTTTTCTGCTTTGCCTTTTTCTGCCAGTATCCGGTACTGCAGTTTCCGGCTCATCGCCATCATCTGCCGGAACAGCTCGTAGACACCTACACGGTTAAAGGAGTTGGATGCATACTTTTCCAGTGTATTCAGTTTTTCTTTTTCCCGCTGTGGATCCAGTACTGCTTTATTGTTGGAAATCTTATATTCCGCCACCTCTGCACTCAGCTGCATCCGTTTTTCAAAAAGTTCTACGATTTCTTTATCAATACCATCAATCTGATCTCTGATCTCGAGTAAATCCAATACTTTATTATCCATTTTTTCTTTTCCTATTCCAAATTTTCACTTAATTTTGTCAGATCACCGATAAAAGACAGCGAACCGAATGCCACGATCACATCTTCTTTTCCGGCCAGCTTCATGCCAAGCTGCAGGGCTTCCTCCAGAGAATCTGCCACATATACCTGTTTCGGTGTCTTATATCTGCAAAGAACCTCTCCCAGCTCTTTGGCGGGAAGTGCCCGGGGATTATCCGGGGTTTCCATCGCAATGATCTCCCTTGCCATCGGTGCCATTCTTTCTGCAATGGTTTCATACTGTTTGTCCCGAAAAACTCCCATCAGGAAAACAAACTCTCTGTTCGGAAAATACATTCTTAAAGATTCCTGCAGTTTTCTGGCCGCATCCGGATTATGTGCACCATCTACTACCAGATAAGGGTCTTTTTTCAGAATGGTAAATCGACCATTCCATCGTGCTTTTTCCATACCACTTCGGATCTGCTCCCCGGAAATCTGATACCCTGTATCCTGCAGAGCCCGAATACCCGCCAGTGCAAGCACTGCATTTTCCAGCTGATGTGAACCGGCCAGATGAATGGTATAGGTCTCTTTCTGATAACGGAATACCATGTGGTCAAGATCTGCTGTTACAAGCTCTGCTTCTGTTTTATCCCCAACATACAGCGGGCATCCCAGCTTCTTACTTTCCCGTTCGATGACATCCATCGCCTCTTTTTCCTGTCTGCAGGTGACAACACGGCTGCCGGGTTTGATAATACCGGCTTTCTGACCGGCGATTTCTCCCAGCGTATTCCCCAGATACTCCATATGATCCATACTGATGGATGTGATCACCGCCAGTTTTGTATTTCTGATCACATTCGTTGCATCTGTCTTTCCGCCCATGCCACACTCCAGCAGGACAAAATCACAATTCTTTTCCTTATAATATAGAAAAGAAATGGCAGTCTCAATCTCAAAAGGAGACGGCAGCGGCTTATGCTCTTCTTCCAGTTCCCCGATAGCTTTCACCACGGGATCCATCAGTCGCCCGAAAGCTTCTTCTTCGATATATACTCCGTTGATCTGGATCCTTTCCCGGTATTCATACAGTGTGGGGGAGATAAATCTGCCGATCCGGTAACCTGCTTCCTGAAGGACTGCTGCCAGATACGCACCAACACTGCCTTTCCCATTGGTTCCAGCGATATGGATAAACTGCAGAGTTTCCTGTGGATTCCCCAGTTTTTCCAGCAGGCAGGTAATTGCTTCCAGTCCCATTTCACCGCCGAACCGATGACTTTCATCTATATATGTTCTTGCTTTTATATAATCCATAAAATATGGAACCTCCTATTGCGAGTAAACTGTTGTTATTATAGTACAAACGACACCATTTGACAAGGAACAGTTATTCCTGAAAATCCGACAAAATCCTTTATTTTTCTCTTGCAATCCAAAAGCATTTATTATATGATGTTAGGCAGAGTAAAAATCGATGGTACTCTTTATAGTTTTATAACATACAAGGAGGTATATGATGAGACATCTGATGAGTCCTCTGGATCTCTCCGTTGAGGAGCTTGAGCATCTGCTGGATCTGGCAAATGACATTGAACAAAACCCTGAAAAATACGCACACGCCTGTGATGGTAAAAAGATTGCTACTTTGTTCTATGAACCAAGTACCCGTACTCGTCTCAGTTTCGAAGCTGCCATGATGAATCTTGGCGGAAAAGCTCTTGGTTTTTCTTCCGCCGATTCCAGTTCCGCTTCCAAAGGTGAAAGCGTTTCTGATACCATTCGCGTTGTTTCCTGTTTTGCAGACATCTGTGCCATGCGTCATCCAAAAGAGGGTGCCCCGCTGGTCGCTTCTTTGGCTTCTAAAATTCCCGTGATCAATGCCGGTGACGGCGGACATCAACATCCTACTCAGACATTAACTGATTTATTAACGATTCGTTCTCTTAAGGGACGGCTGGATAACATTACGATCGGTCTTTGCGGCGATCTGAAGTTTGGACGTACCGTACACTCTCTGATCGAAGCTCTGGTTCGTTATCCAAACGTAAAATTCGTCCTGATCTCTCCGGAAGAACTCCGTATCCCGGACTATATCCGTGAAGATGTGCTGAAAGCCAGTGGTCATGAGTTTGAGGAAGTAACCCGTCTCGAAGACGCACTGCCAAAACTGGATGTTCTTTACATGACACGTGTACAGAAAGAACGTTTCTTCAATGAAGATGATTATGTTCGTATGAAAGACTTCTATATTCTGGACAAGGAAAAAATGAAACTTGCCGGACCGGATATGCTGGTTCTGCATCCACTGCCTCGTGTCAATGAAATCTCCACAGAAGTAGATTCTGACCCAAGAGCTGCATATTTTAAACAGGTACAGTACGGCGTCTATGTCCGTATGGCACTGATCCTGACTTTACTGGAGGTAAAAGTATGTTAAATGTAGGACGTATCGAAGAGGGATTTGTTCTGGACCACATCAAAGCCGGCAAATCCATGACAATTTATCATGATCTGAAACTTGACAAGCTGGACTGCTGTGTTGCCATCATCAAAAACGCCCGCAGCAACAAAATGGGAAAAAAAGATATCATCAAAGTAGAATGCAGCGTAGATATGCTGGATCTTGATATTCTCGGATTTATCGATCACAACATCACTGTGAACGTGATCCAGAACGGCAAGATTACCTCAAAGAAAGAACTGCATCTTCCGTCTCAGGTAGTCAACGTAATCCGTTGCAAAAACCCTCGCTGTATCACTTCTATCGAACAGGAACTGGATCAGGTATTTATCCTGACCGATCCGGGAAAAGAAGTATACCGTTGCAAATATTGTGAAGAAAAATACAGAGGACACCGTAATAAATAAAAATGAGGACCGTGATGACTGTGGAACATTCAAACACAGAGAATACTACTGCACTTCGTATCTATTATTGCGGAAGGGAGCAATGTGCTCCCGGACACTTTTGGGGGCCGGCTATCCGCCCCCATTATTTGCTTCACGTTGTTTTGCATGGAAAAGGGGAATTCTTCTATCAGGAGAAAAAGTATGAGCTTTCTGCCGGCGATGCCTTTTTAATCGAACCGATGCAGACCCATTATTATCAGGCAGACAAAGAAGATCCCTGGGAATATGCCTGGGTTGGATTCGACGGAAGCTGCGTGGAAGAGGTTCTCTCCTCCACAATTTTCCAATCTTCCCCTGTCTTTACCACGGACTCTGCTCTGTGTATTCAGCCCATGATCCGGCTGAATGCCCTGTTTTTTGCTCCCGAAAAGAATCCACTGGGACTGGCATCTGCTTTTCTCCGGCTACTCTCCTGTATGACCCGTCTGGACACTTCCGGTCGAAATGATCACAATGAACAGTATTATCAGCAGGCACTGGAATATATCAGCAATAATTACTCCTATAATCTTAAGATTCAGGATATAGCAGATTATATCGGCGTGGACAGAACTTATCTTTACAAAATTTTTATGCGGGAAGCGCAGATTTCTCCGAAACAGTATCTCCTTCAATACCGGATCCGTGCGGCAGCAAAACTTTTACAGACACAAAATTATAACGTGACAGAGATTGCTTATTCCTGTGGCTTCCGTGATTCCGCTGCTTTCTGCTATCATTTTCGACAGCAAATCGGCATGACACCAAGACAGTACCGGGAAAAGATACGAAGTGGTACTTATTAAGCAAGTATCAATCCGGATCCGCTTGTTGTTCGCGTAAAAAGATGAAAGGAATCGGGAGTCAGAATAATCTGACTCCCGATTCCTTTCATCTTTTCTTTTATCCTACTCTTTTATCATAGCTGTGTGGTCTATTCTATTTTTCCTTCACACCCATCCGGTTAATCTGTGTTGCAATATAACCGGCACCATATCCATTGTCGATATTTACCGTAGCAATCCCGTTGGCGCAGGAATTGATCATCGTGAGCAGCGCGGATATTCCATTCATACTGGCACCATATCCCACGGAAGTAGGTACGGCGATCACCGGTTTATTCACCAGACCACCCAGCACGCTTGCCAGTGCGCCTTCCATCCCTGCTACTGCGACCACGCAGTTTGCATCTTGGATCGCATCCAGCCTTGCAAAAAGACGATGGATACCGGCCACACCCACATCATAGATCCGTTCTACTTTTGCTCCAAAATATTCTGCCGTCTGTGCGGCTTCTTCCGCTACCGGGATATCAGCTGTTCCCGCTGTACATACAGCAATCAGGCCGACACCCTCTTTCTTTTCTTTATTCTCTATTTTCAGGATATGCGAGATCGGATCGTACTGGATCTGCGGATAAATTTCTTTCAGCATCTGGTACTGATGCTCGGATGCTCTGGTTCCAAATACCTCTCCATTCGCTTCATATAACCGTTTTACGATCGGCACCAGATGTGCATCTGCCTTTCCACTGCAAAAGATCACTTCCGGAAAACCGGAACGGATCTGTCGGTGCATATCCAGTTTGGCATATCCCATCTCATCAAAAGGAGCTTTCCGAAAATAGTGTTCTGCTTCTTCAACAGAAATCTCACCCTGTTTTACTTTTTCCAATACTTCTCTCATATCCATCTCTTTGTTCACCTTGTTTTCCTGCTCGATCTTCCTTTGTGATACGTTCTGTTTTCCCTGTTTATTCAGGCAAACACCAGTCTCATGACCTGGTCTACTGTTTCTACCGGGACGATCTCCAGTTTTTCTTTCACTTCTTCTGCTACTTCTTCCAGATCTCTCTCATTTTCTGCGGGAATAAATACTTTTTTGATACCTGCCCGCTGAGCTGCCATCAGTTTTTCAGGAAGACCACCGATTGGCATCACACCACCCCGTAAAGATACCTCACCGGTCATGGCATATTCCGGATTCACCGGTGTATCTGTCACCAGCGAAGTCAGTGCCGTCACCAGTGTGATACCTGCGGAAGGACCGTCTTTTGGAACTGCACCGGACGGGACGTGGATATGCAGATCATTTTCTTTAAATAAATCAGCTTTGTCCGGATGACGTTTTTTCACCAGTGTGATCGCAATCTGTGCTGATTCTTTCATCACATCTCCCAGCTGTCCGGTGATCGTGATTTTTCCGGAACCTTTGGTAAAAGAAGTCTCGATAAACAGAATCTCTCCACCGGCGCTTGTCCATGCAAGTCCGGTCATCACACCCGGCTGTGGATGTTTCAGGATCGTATCATGGATGATCCCCGATCCCAGGAATTCCTGTACCCGTTTTTCATTGACAGTAATACTTTTTTGCTCTCCCCGGACCAGTTTGACCGCAGCATTCCTGCAGATCACATCCACCTGTTTCTTTAATCCGCGCACACCTGACTCTGCGGTATATTCCGCAATTATTTTCTCCAGGGCACCATCCGTAACCTTCAAGTTCTGCGCCTTGATTCCCATCGCTTTCATCGCTTTCGGAAGCAGATGTCTTCTTGCGATATGAAACTTCTCCAGCGGTGTATATCCCGGAAACTGAATCACTTCCATACGATTTAACAGCGGTTCCGGAATCGTATCCGTACTGTTTGCCGTACATACAAAAAATACATTTGACAGATCATAGGGCACATTCATATAGTGATCTGTAAAGCTGTAGTTCTGTTCCGGATCCAGCACTTCCAGAAGGGCACTTGCCGGATCTCCGCCGTAATCTTTTGCCAGTTTATCCACTTCGTCCAGCACCATAACAGGATTCTGAGCCTTACTTCGTTTCATACCTTCCATAATCCGGCCAGGCATTGCACCTACGTACGTTCTTCTGTGACCACGGATCTCTGCCTCATCCCGGATGCCTCCAAGGCTGATTCTTACATATTCCCGGTGCAGTGCCCTTGCGATACTCTGACCGATACTGGTTTTACCGGTACCCGGAGCACCCACAAACAGCAAAATAGAGCCGGACTGTTTTTTATTCAGTGCCATCACAGCAAGCTGTTGAATGATACGTTCTTTCACTTTCTTCAGACCGTAATGATCTTCATCCAGAATCTCCTCTGCTTCCTGCAGATTGATCTCCGACTGTTCTTTTGTTTTCCAGGAAAGTGAAGTTACAAAATCCAGGTAGTCATACAGCATACCATATTCATGACTGTCTTTTCCTTCCTGTTTCATCCGGTTCAAAACTTTCTCAGCCTCTTTCCTGGCTTCTTCATTCATGCCGGACTGTGCAATCTTTGTTTCAAATTTACGTACATCCGATATATTCTCCGGATGCATCTCATCCAGCTGCTGTTGCAGCAGTTCGATCTGTTTTTTAATCGCAGATTCCCGGTATGCCTGTTCATGAATCTCTTTCTGTGCTTCTTCAGCTTCTTCGCCTACATGGAATATCTCCATAAATTCATAAACAGCTTCCTCAATTTTTTTGCATCGTTCTCTTCTGGAATCTGTCTCTATGATACCATATTTCTCTTCCCATGTGATATTAAAATAAGAAGAAAGTGCACATCCTATTTCTTCTACATTCTTCCAGTGCAAAATCACCCCACGGGCCCAGACTCCCCATGGGAATCCTTTGACGAAACGAAGGATATCCTGTTTCATCTTTTCAAACAATGCTTTCTCTTCTTCTTTCGGAAAATCGTCTACATCCGGAAGAATCGAAGCATCTGCAGTAATCACACCATCTTTTCCCATCTCAGTATCAGAAATCTGTACCCGTTCTCTCACTTTGACACGTACATTTCCTTCTTCATCTACGCTGTCGATGGTGCCAATCACACCAATGGGATAAAAATTATCCGGTGTCATCTGCTCCTTTTCTTCTTTTTCCATTATAAATAATATATCTTCTCCAACAGATTCTGCTGTTATCTCTCCACTGGGAAACACATCTTTTTTAAAGAAAAATGTCACACCTGGCAGTAACAACAGGTCAGAAATCGGCAATGTAATCATTATGTTTCCTCCTTGTTCTTCTTTTGTTAGCACTCATTCTTTACGAGTGCTGATTTTTCATCTTCTATTCTATCACGTTATTTTGAAAATGCAAGTAAAATACGTAAAAAAAGAAAAGCAACCCGAACCTTGTATTCTGATCACTTTTCTTCTTTTTGCTGTAATGTATATCAACCCTTGATTACATGAACCGTTTTGCTGATACATTTGCTGTGTTTCTACCTATTATAATAGCAACTCAAAAACTATGTTTTTGTCAGGTGAAGCGGCGAATCGCAAGGATTGTCTTGCAATTTGCACTTCTGTCATGGGTGATACCCCATTTTGTTCCTTTCGCTTCCACGATTCCGCCATTTCCGTCGTAGATAGCCACATGTCCGGAATAACAGATCACATCACCTGCTCTTGCTTCAGATAAACTTGAAACTGCTGTACCAAGGCTTCTCCATCCTGCTGATGTGGTATAACCACCACTGTAAGCACCGGTGTTTTTCAGCACCTGATATACAAAATGAGAGCAATCAATACCATTGGTCAGGGAATTACCACCCCATACGTATGGATTACCGACAAACTGATCTGCATATGCTACGATAGAACTGCCGGATGCTCCACTGCTGTTTACGGAACCGGAACTGCCTGTCGAACTGCTTTTGTCTGAACTGCTACCTGAACTTGCAGTACTGTTATTGGTGCTTGTACTGCCGGAACTTGCAGTACTGCTGCCTGTTGCTGCATTACTGTTGTTTGTTGTACTGTTGTTTCTGCTGTTGCCACTGCTCTGTGAAGCCGAACTGTTGCCGGAAGAAGTACTTGTCGAGCTAGCCGCTGCTGCCTGCTGACGGCTGGCTTCTTCGGCTGCTGCCTGCTGTCTTGCTGCTTCTTCTGCCGCTGCCTGCTGACGGGCTGCTTCCTCAGCCGCCGCCTGTCTTGCCGCCTCTTCTTCAGCCTGTCGTTTTTCTTCTGCAATCTGATCCAGCTGCGCCTGTTGCTGGCTGATCAAATTACTGATCTCATTTGCCTGCTGCTGGGCTGTTGCAATCTGGGCTTCGTAATCACTGCTGGTTGCTTTCTTTTCATCCATCTGTGCCTGTAAGTCTGCCTGCTGGCTCTGCAGATCTGCCTGCTGGCTTTCCAGGGATGCTTTCTGTGTCTCCAGGTCACTCTTTTGTGTCTCCAGATCCGCTTTCTGATTCTCCAGATCTGCCTTCAGATCAGACACCTGCTGTACCACTTCTTTAAAAGCTTCCAGCTGTTTTCTGTCATAATCGTGCATGTTCTGTGCATATTCCACTTTATTCAGAAGAGACGTGATACTGTCCGCACCGCTTAACATATTCAGCCATGCTTCATTTCCACCATTCTCATATATATACTGGATACGTTTTTTCATATCCGCATACTGCTTGTCGCGATCTGCCTCTGCATCCTGCAGCTGACCGGCAGTTGTCTCAATCTCTCCCTCTTTTTCCGTAATATCTGCTTCTTTTTGTGCAATTCCATCTTCTGTACTTGCAATGTCTGTTTTGGTAGCATCAATCTGAATCATCAGATCTACCATATCTGCATCCATAGCATTGATTTCTGACTGGATCTGCTGCTGCTGTTCAGACAAAGAAGCAATGGTATCATTTGTCTGACTTAACTGGCTCTCTGCCTGGGCTTTCTGCTGTCTGATATCTGATTCTGTATCAGCAAAAACCGTAAAAGACTGAGAAACCATCATTACAAGTCCCAAAAACGCACATACTACTCTTTTTTTCATGTAAAACCTCTCTTTTTATTACCTTTGTTGCTTTGTTTTTTAATGACTTTGTAACAATTTCGTTACTTTTTATATACTACCACTTTCCAGGAGCAAATGCAAGAAGTATGTCTCATAATTCGCAGAATATTCACAGAATGGCTATTGTTCACTCCATTCCCAGTAACTCGCTTCGCGATGCACAGAATTTTCATCAAAAAAAGAGAACCGGATCTTTTCCCCGGTTCTCTTTTTATTGATTATCCCTTATTCACGGCCTTTTTTGCTTAATCGATCAGGTTCTGCATGCTCTTCAGTCCTATAACCAGCGTAGAAGTATTATGCAGCAATGCGGAAGTGGTTGGCTGTATGATACCGGTCACACCAAGAGCGATCAGTCCGGCATTAATCAAAATAATCGAACGATAGTTCTTGTGGATCCGTTTCATCAGCCCGTTACTGATTGCTTTTAATGTAACAATTTCGTAAAGATTATCCGCACCGATTGTTACATCTGCTATTTCACGGGCAATCTCCGCACCGTCACTGATAGCGATTCCCACATCTGCAGCTGACAGAGCCGGTGAATCGTTGATACCGTCACCGATCATGATCACTTTTCGTCCTGCTGCTTTTTCACGTTCCACAAATCCCGCTTTATCTTCCGGCAATACTTCCGAATAATATTCATCTACACCAATCTGTGCTGCTACAGCTCTTGCGGTACGTTCGCTGTCTCCGGTCATCATAACTACTTTGCTGATTCCCGCCCGTTTCAGAGAATTGATCACCGGGAACGCTTCCTGACGGATCGGATCATGGATACAGATCACCGCAGCCAGTTTTCCGTCAATAGCCAGATACAGATGGGAATACTCTTCCGGAAGTACTGCGAATTTTTCTTTCATGCCGTCCGGAATCACACAATGTTCATCTTCGAAGACAAAATGAGCACTTCCGATGATTACTTTATGTTCATCTATCATTGTGGATATCCCATGTGCAACAATGTATTCTACTTTAGAATGCATCTCTTCGTGGAAAATATTCCGCTTTTTGGCGGCATCAACCACAGCCTTCGCCATAGAATGTGGAAAATGTTCTTCCAGGCAGGCTGCGATACGAAGCAGTTCTTCTTCGGAGCGCTCACAGAAGGTCTCTATTTTAGCAACTGTTGGTTCTGCTTTCGTCAGTGTACCGGTCTTATCAAATACGATGGTATCGGCCTGTGCGATCGCTTCCAGGAATTTACCACCTTTTACCGTGATATCATACAGACTTGCTTCCCGAATCGCCGAAAGTACGCTGATCGGCATCGCCAGTTTCAGCGCACAGGAAAAATCTACCATCAGTACCGCCAGTGTCTTTGTCATATTTCGTGTGAGCAGATAGGTCAGGCCGGTACCCGCCAGTGTATACGGAACCAGACGGTCTGCCAGATGTTCAGCTTTTCCTTCCACGTTGGACTTGAGTTTTTCGGACTCTTCGATCATGGTAACGATCTTCTCAAACTTACTTCCACCGTTGACTTCCTTGACACAGATGGTCAGTTCGCCCTCTTCGACCACGGTTCCGGCATATGCATATTTCTGTGCATTCTTCTGAACTGGAACCGATTCTCCGGTAAGTGATGCCTGGTTGACCATAGCATCTCCGGCTGTTACCACACCGTCAAAAGGAATCACATTGCCCATATGAACAACGATCTCATCTCCTGTCCGGATCTGATCTGACGGAACCAGAATCTCCTGTCCGTCTTTCATCAACCATACTCTGGATACGTGCAATGACATGCTTCTTGCCAGATCATCCACAGATTTTTTATGGGTCCACTCTTCCAGAATCTCTCCGATTCCCAGAAGAAACATGGTGGATCCTGCGGTCTCAAAGTCTCCGCGGAAAATGGATACACCAATCGCAGTTGCATCCAGAACCGGGACTTCCAGTTTCCCTTTAGCAATCGTCCGTACTCCATGCCACAGATATTTCACCGATTTGACTGCGGTGATCACGGAACGGACAGATACCGGAAGAAACATTTTGCTTCCCATACGCATGACCACTTTATTGACTAGTTTTTCCCAGTACTCATTCTGCAGTTCCCGGCCGGAATTTTTCAGATAAATCTCCGGTACTTTGGCTGTCTCATAATGGAAGGCTTTCAGTGCCCGGATTACTTCTTCCCGGTCTCCCACAAAATTAATTGTGGCATCCTGTGTTTTCTCACGGACTTTCACTCCTGTCACCAATTTCTGGCTGCTCAGATAATAAAGTAACGTATCTGCCTGCTCAAATGTCATACGATTCTGAAGAAGATGAACACGCATACGTCCCCTGATTTCATGTTTGATTATAAATTTCATTGAATAACACTGTCCTTGTGTGAGTTTTGCGTTTTATTCTTCTGTAAAATCTTCTGCTGTCTCTGCAGTCTCTTCTGTCTCTGCAGTCTCTTCTGTATCTTCATCTTCTACAACAGCTTTTTTTGCTTCACGTTCTTCGTTGATCTGCTGTGCTTCCGCATAAATATCTTCTGCATTTTCCTGAACAGATGTTACCACTTTCATTACACAGGATTTTGCACGCAGCACTGCTGCTGTACAGTTTGCATAGAATTTTTTTGCATCATCGCTGGCAAGAATCTTGATTCCTGCAGTGCCAAACAGTACACCACCTGCGAAAATACCTGTTTTTTTGCGTCAAAATTTTTTAAAATGTTTGCCATAATATTCTCTCCTTTGTGTATGAAAATTTTGTTTATCAACTATTATATCGCCTTAGAAATAATCTTCAAGTTATTTCTTCTTTAATGATAATTTTTCTCAATTAATGTCGTTTTTCCTGATTAATTGCTGCTATTCAATACAGCAAAACAATCCCGGGGCTAGGAGGCCTGTCCGGGATTGTTCGTGTATTTTACAATTCTTTTTCCAGTCATATAACCGCAGCTTTCCAGTCCACAGGTCAGTACCTGACGGAACTTTCTGTCAGAAAGCTGAAGCACCGTGCCGTCATCCAGTTCCATTCTGCAACAGGGAACACATTCTAATTCTTCGTCAATATCACTGCCGGTATATTTATACATGTTTTTCCGGTTGATCACTCCGATTTCTTCTAATGTATTCACCATGCGGTACACGGTTGCGGCTCCGATACTGGAATCTTGTTTGCAGGCTTTGTAATAAATCTCCTTGCAACAAGAGCAGTCCTCATCCAGAATAATATCAAGGATGATGCGCCGCTGCCGGGTGATCCGGCAGCCACGCTCTCTTAATTTTGAAATTATGATACTCTTTGGCTCTTTCTGCAATTAATGTCAACACCTCCAAATAGTACCTTTAATGGCTGCAATGTCCTCCGCAATGTGCACAGTCACCACCGCACTGCAGTGATTTGCCGTTCTTTTTATCTTTTACCATGCTGCGGACGATGAGTGCTACCACACCAACCAGAACCGCGCCAACAACTACTGTTCCCATGCAAAGGTCTCCTTTCTTAAAGTCAGATCAGACTTTTCTTACGCAACTTTCAATGATTTACTTTCTTTATAAGGTCTGAACAGCATGTACAGGAATGCAATCAGCAGTACAACCGCAACTACTGTCCACAGTCCGAATCCACCACCGGTAAACAGGGTACCAAACTGATAGATACACAGGGATACGATATAAGCAAGACCACACTGATATCCGATAGCGAACCAGAACCATTTTGCATTATTCATCTCACGTTTGATAGCTCCCATTGCTGCGAAGCATGGTGCACATAACAGGTTGAATACCAGGAATCCGTAGGCTGCGATCGGAGTCATAACCTGTGCCAGATTACCCCAGATCTCAGAACCATCTTCTGCAACTTCTGCAAAACCGAACAGCATACCGAAGGTAGCTACTACGTTTTCTTTTGCGATCAGACCGGTGATTGCAGCGACTGCCATCTTCCATCCTTCACCGGCTTTTGTCCAGCCCAGAGGAGCAAAGATCGGAGCGATCACGTTACCGATGGATGCCAGAATACTGTCATTCAACTGTTCTGCATCCAGCATACCGAATTTTCCGTCTACCCAGCCGAAGCTCATCAGGAACCACAGAATGATGGTAGATAACAGAATAATTGTACCAGCTTTTTTAATAAATGACCAGCCACGTTCCCACATACTTCTCAGTACATTGCAACGGTTGGCATATGGTAAGCCGGCAGCTCCATAACGAACGGAGCAGGTTCTCCGGAGA
>ENA-OQCO01000787-OQCO01000787.1-human-gut-metagenome-genome-assembly--contig:-NODE-787-length-15516-cov-2.015206_pt1 | contig 15516 bp, 26 predicted proteins | sample MGYA00242500_ERZ504582 | MGnify/ENA primary metagenome ERZ504582 (study PRJEB26092, sample SAMD00036346) | human gut metagenome | host: Homo sapiens | study: EMG produced TPA metagenomics assembly of...
CAAAGCCAAGGCATCGGGCGGCATCGGCGGGAGTCGGCATTTTGGTGAGGTTCAAAATACGTGTCACCATACGCTCCACCTGAATCTTCTGCGCCTGCCCGTTACCGGTGATAGCCAGCTTGGCTTCGGTAGGCGTATGCAACGCCACGGGAATATTGCGTTGCGCGGCGGCGAGCATGGCGAGGCCGGCGGCCTGTGCGGTACCGAGTACGGTGTTGCGGTTGGATTGGGCGAACACACGCTCGATAGATACCGCGTCCGGCGCGAATCGGTCCATTTTCTCGGACAGGCCGTTGTAGATGGCCAGTAGACGCAGATCCTGGGTGATATCCGGTGAGGACCGCACCACGTCCACGTGAATAAACGAAAGCCGGCGGTGCTCGCCGGCTTCGATCACGCCGACCCCGCAACGTGTGAGCCCGGGGTCGACGCCAAGGATAATCACGAGGATTACTCCTCGTCGAGCTGGGCCATCACCTCGTCGGAAGCGGTCCAGTTGGAGTAGATGTTCTGCACATCGTCGAGGTCATCGAGGTTGTCGATGAGCTTGGACACCTTGCGGGCATCCTCAAGGCTCAACTCGACCTCGTTCTTCGGCTGCATGACCTGGTCGGCGGAATCGTAGTCGAAGCCGGCTTCCTGCAGAGCCTTGCGCACGGTGAACAGGTCGGACGGACCGGTCACAACGGTGAACACTTCACCGTCATCGGTAACGTCCTCGGCACCGGCTTCGGCGGCGGTTTCGAACAGCTTGTCGAAGTCCACGCCCTCGGACGGCACCACAATCTGGCCCTTGCGCTCGAAGTTGAAGGACACGGAGCCGGAGGTGGCCAGAGAGCCGTTGCCCTTGGTCAGGGTGGAACGGACTTCGGCGGCCGCACGGTTGCGGTTGTCGGTCAGGCATTCGATGATGAGGCCAACGCCGGCAGGAGCGTAGCCCTCGTAGACGATGTCTTCGTAGTTGGCGGCACCATCTTCAGCACCGGCACCACGCTTGACGGCGCGAGCGATGTTGTCGGCCGGCATGGAGGCCTTCTTGGCCTTGTAGATGGCATCGTACAGGGACGGGTTGCCGTCCGGGTCGCCGCCGCCGAGGCGGGCGGCGATTTCGATGTTCTTGATGAGCTTGGCGAAGAGCTTGCCGCGCTTGGCGTCGATGGCGGCCTTCTTGTGCTTGGTGGTCGCCCACTTGGAATGACCTGACATAATGCTCCTAGCAATTATTGAAACGGATGATGTCAAACGAAACGATTGTAGGCCGTTAATCAGACATACCCGTAATGTTTCCGATGATTGTCTTATTGCGCGTACCGATAAAACCGGTTGCGCGGGTGCCGCACCCGGTCAGGCAAGCGGCAAATGATACTGCGGGGCCAGCTGTTCGAATGCCTGGGCATAGGCGTCTCGCTGGTCGGACAGCAGAATCGGCATGGTACGCGTCTGGGCGACGATGGGCATGAAGTTCGCATCGCCATTCCAACGCGGCACCACATGCTGGTGCAGGTGCGCGGCGACTCCGGCACCCGCGACCTCGCCCTGATTGATGCCGATGTTGTATCCGTCCGGACGGGAGACGGTCTCCATCACCTTCATGGCGAGGGTGGTGGCCTTCTCGAATTCGAACAGTTCGGCATCGTCGAGTTCGGTGATGAATCCGACGTGACGGTACGGGCAAATCATGAGATGCCCGACATTGTATGGGTAGAGGTTCATGATGGCGAACACGTGCGTGCCACGCCAGGCGATGAGGCCGTCTTCGTCGGATTGTTTGGGTCCGACGCAGAACGGGCATTCCTTCGTCTTGGGCTTGGTTGGGCGATCCTCGCTGTTGCGCAGCACATAGGTCATGCGCTGCGGAGTCCACAGTCGTTCGACCGTGTCCTCCTGAGGCGGAAAGTCCGCCGGATTATCGACACGCACGTCAGTCATTTTCGCGCCCTTTCTTGGCTCCCCTCAGAGAGGGGAGCCAGTACCATTCACATCACTCAGCCACAGCAGCGTTGAAGTCGTCGGCGGAGTTCACCTGGACGCGCTTCTTGATGACGGTGAGAATCTGCTCGCGAGCAGTGTCCACCGGCACACCGTTGAGCTGGCTACCGTCGCGGAAGCGGAAGCTGACCGCGTTGTTGTTCATGTCTTCCTCACCGACGATGAGGATGAACGGCACCTTGGACTTGGAGGCGTTGCGAATCTTCTTGCCGAAGCGATCGTCGGAGTAGTCGATCTCGCAACGGACCATCTCATCTTCAAGGGACTTGACGAAGCCGGCCAGATGCGGGGCAAACTCGTCGGCAACCGGCACGCCGAGCACCTGCACGGGGGCCAGCCACGCCGGGAAGGCACCTGCGTAGTGCTCGAGCAGCACGGCGAAGAAGCGTTCGATGGAGCCGAACAGGGCGCGGTGAATCATCACCGGGCGCTGGTGGGTGCCGTCCTTCGCGATGTACTCGAGCTGGAAGCGCTCCGGCAGGTTGAAGTCGAGCTGGATGGTCGAGACCTGCCAGGTGCGGCCGATGGCGTCGCGGGCCTGCACGGAGATCTTCGGGCCGTAGAAGGCGGCGCCGCACGGATCGTCGACGAGCTCGAGGTTGGATTCCTTGGCGACCTCGGCGAGCGTGTTGGTGGCCTCCTCCCAGATCTCGTCGGAGCCGACGTACTTGTTCGGGTCCTTGGTGGACAGCTCGAGGTAGAAGTCGGTCAGGCCAAAGTCCTTGAGCAGGTTCAGCACGAAGGTGAGCAGGCTGGTGAGCTCGTCCTTCATCTGCTCGCGGGTGCAGTAGATGTGGGAGTCGTCCTGGGTGAGGCCGCGCACACGGGTCAGGCCGTGGACCTCGCCGGACTTCTCGTAGCGGTACACGGTGCCGAACTCGAAGAGGCGCAGCGGCAGCTCGCGGTAGGAGCGCTGGCGCGACTTGAAGATGAGGTTGTGCATCGGGCAGTTCATCGGCTTGAGGTAGTAGTCGGCGCCCGGCTTGGTGATGTTGCCGTCCGCGTCCTTCTCCTCGTCGAGGTGCATGGGCGGGTACATGCCGTCCTTGTACCAGTGCAGGTGGCCGGAGGTCTCGTACAGGCCGCCCTTGGTGATGTGCGGGGTCTGCACGAAGCTGTAGTGGTGCTTGCGGTGCATCTCACGGGAGTAGTCCTCCATAGCGTTGATCACGGCGGCACCCTTCGGGTGGAACACGGCCAGGCCGGGGCCAATTTCATCCGGGAAGGAGAACAGGTCCATCTCGGCGCGAGCTTGCGGTGATCGCGCTTGGCGGCTTCTTCCAGGCGGGTCTGGTAGGCCTTGAGGTCTTCCTTGGTGGCCCACGCGGTGCCGTAGATGCGCTGCATGGTCGGGTTCTTCTCGGAACCACGCCAGTAGGCGGCGGCGGAACGCTCGATCTTGAAGGCCTTGATGTAGCGGGTGTTCGGCAGGTGCGGACCGCGGCACAGGTCCTTCCAAACCACATTGCCATCACGGTCTACGTTGTCGTAGAAGCTGAGCTCCTTTTCGGAGATCTCGGTGGCGGCGGCCGGGTCGAGGTGTGCTTCCTTGTCTTCGATCAGTTCGATCTTAAAGGGCTGGTCGGCCTCTTCCTTCAGAGCCTCTTCCTCAGTCACGGAACGGCGGCGGAAGGACTGGGAGGACTTGATGATGCGCTGCATGCGCTTCTCGATGTCCTTGAGGTCGTCCGGGGTGAAGGGCTGGTCGACCTGGAAGTCGTAGTAGAAGCCGTCCTTGATGACGGGGCCGACGCCGAGCTTGGCGTTCGGGTAGACTTCCTGCACGGCCTGGGCCATGACGTGGGTGGCCGAGTGACGCATGATTGCGAGGCCGTCTTCGGAGTCGAGGGCGATGGGGTCGACGGTATCGCCATCGTTCAGCGGCGTGTACAGGTCACGGTTCTCGCCGTTGATCTTGACCGCGATGATGTTCTTGTCTTCCGCGAACAGTTCTACGCCGGTGGTGGTTGCTTCCACCTCCTTCGCTTCGCCGTTGACGGTTATGGAGATGGTAGCTTGCGCCATGATTTGTCCTTTGCTATCGGGGCCCACGGTACTAATGTGCAGGCCTGGACTGGTTAATCAACGTAGGACACGATAGGTTGGGCGTGCGACAAATACCACCAGCATCTGAACCAATACGAAAAAACCTCGCCGAAGCGAGGTTTCGTTGTGGAGCGGACAACGGGACTCGAACCCGCGGTCTCAACCTTGGCAAGGTTGCGCTTTACCAACTAAGCTATGTCCGCGTGTGTTTCCTTGGCGAGGTCTCCCTACCGAAGCACGAGTGTTTACTATACTCACATGCGTGTAGTTCGTCCAGCTGCGGCGTGTCGCCTGTAATTGCATACTCTCGCTTATGGCTAAAGCGTGCGCTTCGGGCAATGAATTCCAGTTACTCTAGAGGTATGAGTGAAGCAGCGAAGGACACCGGCGCAGTATTGATCGCCGCATTCGAGGGATGGAATGATGCCTGTCAGGCGGCGACGAACGCGGTGCGCCATCTGGTCAAGCGATATGAGTCCCGCGAGATTCGTCATATTAGATGTGATGATTTCTATGACTATCAGGTTGCCCGTCCTATGCTGTGCCATGTTTCGGGTCGCACCAATCTTATCTGGCCACAGACCACGTTCTACGACATCACGTTGGACGCAGGCAAGCGTATCTATGCGCAGATCGCCCCCGAACCAAACTATCGGTGGAAGGAATACTGTAGCCAGAGTCTGGCCATTGCCGATGAGCTGGATGTCAATCGGATCATTACGTTAGGTCGATGTTCTCCGATTGCCCGCATACCCGTCCGTTGCCCATCGCCGTCAGCGACGGAGACTGTCAATGCGAAGGAGACCGGTCGTATAACGGCCCGGTGGGCATTCCTACTGTTCTGGATGTAGCTGCCGCACAACAAGGATTTGCTCATTCCTCGATGTGGGTGTCCATCCCCCAATATTTGGGCAGCGACGAATGCTCTGCCGGCACTATACGATTGCTGGATGCGTTGGGCAAGTATATCGGCTTCATCTTCGATACGGCAGACCTGAAGCAGAAAGCCGAACAGTGGAAGGCGCAGGCATCGATACTGGTTCGTTGCAATGACCAGCTTCATGATTATGTGGAGCATTTGGAGCACGACTACGACTTGCAGCAGAAAGCCGAGGCGGAGGCTTCATTGGGAGCGCCCCAGGCTGAACAACTAGTCAAAGAAGCGGAAGCGTTTCTACGCCAGATGGGCAATTAGCCCTATATACACAATATCCCGCTGACGGGAGCTGGCTCGCGTAGCGAGACTGAGGGTGGTTCTGCTGGCATATTCCAGTGACCACCCTCAGTCAGCTTCGCTGACACTCCCGCCGGCGGGAGCACCATTAATATTGAGTCGCCTATCGACCCGTCTTATGCCGCAGCCACCACGGAGGGATCGATGGCCGGCAGCACGCCCACAATCAGCAGCAAGGCGACGACCACAGCCAAACCGATGCGGTAGATGGCGAAGGCCTTATAGGAGAAGTTCGATACGAACTTCAGGAATCCGATGATCACGATGTAGCCGAGTACGAAGCTGATGACCATGGCTACGAGGGTCGGCCCCCAGCCGGGGAACATCGCATCGGTTTTGTAGTTCTTCACGGCCTTGATGGCTTCGAGCAAACCTGAGCCGAACACCGCGGGGATGGCCATCAGGAAGCTCAGACGCACAGCGGCCTCACGCGTGTAGCCCAGTGCGCGACCGACGGTGATGGTGCCGCCGGAGCGGGACACACCAGGAATCAGCGCCATGGACTGGCCCAAACCGAAGAGGAATGCATCACGATACGTCATATCATTCATGGTTTTGTTCTGGCGAGCCTTGGCATCCACCATCCACAGCAGAATGCCGAATACCAACAGCACGGTTACCGTAATCCACAGGTTGCGCAACGAGGTTTCGATGACGTTCTGCAGAGTGAAGCCGAGGATAATAATCGGAATCGAGCCGACGATAATGTTCCAGCCGAGTGTGGCGTAATTGTCGCCGCGGCCCATGCGGGCCTTCCAATCCTTGCCGTTCTTGCCGAACAGGCAGCTGAACCAGTGAGTAAGGATATTGATGATGTCGTGACGGAAATACAGAATCACCGCAAGTTCGGTGCCGATTTGGATGATGGCGGTAAACGCCGCACCGGGATCAGAGCCCAGCATCAAATCGCCGAAAATACGGATATGCGCGCTGGAGGACACCGGGAGATATTCGGTCAGCGCCTGAACGATGCCGAGAATGATCGCTTGGAAAAAATTCATAACCCCTCGTGATTTCTAAGTATTTGATGTGTTATGACGATGAACACCCTACCCAAGGGGGTGTAGAACAACACTAAGAATCGGTAACATCCACGGCTTCTACAATGAAAGTGGATATAGTACGTAAGCGACGAAGGGAGCATTATGGCCACGTATCGCAAAAGCAGGGCATTCGCACCGGAAGGATTCTTCGAATGCGAGGGTCGAGGACTCGAATGGTTGGGAGCGGCTCATGCGCAAGGCGGCCCGCGCGTGGTGCAGGTATACGGCTGGGGCAAGGATTATCTGGATATCGAACGTGTGGGTAGCGCGTCCCCCACGCCTCAGGCGGCACGAGCTTTTGGCGCGGCTCTGGCCCGTATGCATGATGCGGGTGCCAAGTATTTCGGGTCTGCGCCTGACGGATATAACGGCACATGCTATTTCGGACCATTGCAGGACCCGGTGAAAATGGATACCGGCGAGTGGACCGACCCGATCAGCTATTTCGCTGATGGACGTCTGCGCCCGATGGTCAACCTTGGTGTGAAACGTGGCGAGCTGGATAAGCGCGATGTCGAGTTGACTGAGCGTGTGATTGAAGCGCTGCCGGATCTGATGGGCCGCGCCGCGGCCGACAAGCCGGCGCGCATCCACGGTGATCTGTGGAGCGGCAATGTGATGTGGACCGCCGATTCCGGGCAGTCCGAGGCCGTGCTCATCGACCCGGCGGCACATGGCGGTCATCGCGAGGAGGATCTGGCTATGCTGCACCTGTTCGGTATGAGCTATCTGAGCGAAATCACCGAGGGCTACCAGTCCGTACATCCATTGAAGGCCGGATGGCAGGAGCGCATCACGCTCTGGCAGCTCTACCCCATCGCCGGCCACTGCGTCTTCTTCGGCGGCGGCTACGTCAACGAATACCGCTCCATGTGCCGCTCCCTGCTGAAGTAACAGACTTGGCTCCCCTCAGAGGGGGAGCCAAGAACGCATCCGCTCTCAGCTCAGTGCGTCCTTCAACTTGCGAAGAAACCACCATTCGCAGGAATGGCGTGATTCCAACGTTTTTAAGGGTTTCAGACGGGCTTCAAAACGTTTTTGCCCACATTTTGCCCACATTCTTCCACGCCCGTCTCCACCTGCACGGCGGCATCGAGCAGACGGGCCACGTCCATAAGGTCGCTGTCGAACAGATCCGCGTACACGTCCAACGTCATGCTCGCGTTCTTGTGGCCCAGCATCCTCTGCAGGGCCTTGACGTTCGCGCCCGCATGCACGGCCAACGAGGCGGCGGTGTGACGCAGGTCGTGAGGCACCGGCCAATCGTCCCGCTTCCAGCCCAGACGGGTGAGCGTGTGCGTCCACCATCCCGTCTCGCGGGCGAGGCTCTGCTTGCGGATAGGGCCTCCACGCACGTCACGGAACACGCGCTCCTCGTGTTCGCGTTGCTCGCATATCGGTTTGAGCGCGTCCATGACTATGCGGGGCATGGGCACGTCACGGCGTTCGTGGTTCTTCGGGGTGCCCTCGGCCCATTTGGCGTTGACGTATACGAGGTTGCGGCGCACGTGCAGTATGCCGGCGTCGAAGTCGAGATCGCGTCTTTGTAATCCGGCCGCTTCGCCCCATCTCAGCCCGCAGAAGCCCAATAGCAGTATGAGCGCCCGGCGCTCCTCTCCCAGCTTCCGGCAGTTCGACGCTTCGTTGGCGAGTGCCAGCAGTCTGGTAATGGTCAGGTAGATGCGGCGATCCTTGCGTTTGGGGAGTCTCGGCAGTTCGATGCCGTCGCACGGGTTGGAGGAGATGAGCTTGTCCCGCACAGCCATGCTGCATATGCCCTGCATGATCTGGTATGGGCGGCTGACGGATGGTGCGCCGGACTTATCGATTATGCTTCCGACCCATGCCTGGACTTCGGCGTGTGTGATGCTGCCTATCTGCCGTTCTGCCCATTTGGCCTCGCAGTGGCATTTCCATGCGCTGTCCATGTTGGAACCCGAAGTCGCCTTCCAAAACGGCTTCTTTTCGGCAATCCACTGGTCATGCAGCGTGCCTATGCGTTGTTTGCCGCCTTCCGGGTCGATGTAGCTGCCGGTGGCCTTGGCTATGGTGACGTGTTCCGCAGCCCACGTCTCCGCGTCAATCTTGCGGCGGAAGCCCCTCTTGTCGGTTTGCGTGCCGTCGGGTTTCCGATAGCGGACTCGATACCTGTTTTCGCCTTTGGCCGTCCTGTATCTGGTGATGTTCGCCATGTTTTTTTCACTCGCTCATACTTGTTTTCGGTTTTAACGTGTTTTAACTGGTATTAATGTGTTTTAATGAGATTTGACGGATAACAGGGAAATTAATAAAATATTCTCTTTACGCCAAAATCGGAAAGGAGACGGCCATGACCATGACCGATACCGGCGTGAAGCCGATTCCGGCATACGTGCCGCCCGAGGACGGCAAGCCACGCAACGCCGTGGACGAGAAATGGATGAAGCTGACCCGCAGCGCCCGCCATTACATGGAACGCAGGGCAAAGGCCCGGAAGGAAACCATCGATGGGTCTGAAGCTCGTCATTGAGCGCGAATGCTCCAGAGACCATCAGACGGCCCTCAGGCAGTTCCTGTGCTGTGAACCTGGAGGCCCCGAATGGGCGATGGACCCGCAACGCTACATACGTGACCTCAGCGTGCGCAAGACCCCGAAGGGGATCATGCGCACGCTTCTTGTCGTATCCGGAGATATTCCCCTGCATGATGACGTGGTCGGCTTCTGCGAATACGGCGTAGCGTGGAAACGACCGATGAGCATGAGGGCGTCTACCAGATCTCGTATATCGCCACCGCTTTGAAGGTGCGTGGCACACATCTCGGAGACACTCTGCTCTCCTCGGTTATCGTGCGCCTGCGTGACGATGCCTGGCGTTTCAACCGCACGCCACTCGTGCTCACCCAGGTGGATCCGCGCAACAAGCCCAGCATGGACCTGTTCACACGATTCGGATTCATGGACGAGGGGCCGGATCCCGACGACCCGGAATACCATCTGCTGTCCCTGGAGTTTACCCCGCAGGAGCGCGGAAACTACTTCGGCAGCACACTCGCGTTCTTCTGACATTTCGGGTATAGCTCCGCCAGGCCTATCGGCTATGATAGGTAGGCGAAGCGTCCTCCTTTCTGATAAGCAAGCTGGTCGATGTTTCACACGCCCTGCCGATGTTCCAGATCGACAGGGCAATTCTTTTTCTATCGATTGACCACGTAATTCGGGTCGGTGACTATATAGGAGTAGTTGTCCTCCCCGCCGGTGCCGGAATACACGTCTCCGACGTCGCGGAATGCTATGGCAACCATCTTCGCGTCCAATGGAACCTGGAACGGATAGTGACCGTGCTGGTCAATCCCGGCTGGAGCTGGGCGTTGCACTCGGGGTTGCCTTCGACCTGATACAGATTCTTGATGGGCGTGTATTTCTGGTTCTTCGAGTTCAACGCGACTATCTCATAGGGGTAGCTGCAGGTGATGTCCATCGGACTGCTGGTGTTGTTCGTGACCTCCACCTTGGCCACCCAGTACTTGGTGTTCGCGTCCGGTGTCTTTGGCCCGTATTGGCCGTTGCTGCATCCGTCGCCGCATGTGTCGAAGCTGATGGTGGGCTGTTCGCCGGCTTCGAGGACCTTCATTTCGACGCCGCCGCTGACGGCGGTCTCCCCCGTGCCCGAAGCGTCGGTGTTGGATCCCGTGTCGTTGGGATCTTCCTGGGGGTTGAGTTTTTCGTTCGCGTCGGCTAGCTGCGCTTTGACGGAGTCCAATGATGTATTGAGGTCTTGGATGTCCGACTTCTGCTGGTTGATGATGGGCGTGGCGTACAGGTACATGCCTCCGAGTCCGCCGGCTAGTCCCACGACCAGTCCTATGGCTGCGGCGATGGCGATGACGGCCGCCGTTGGGAGTTTCTTCTTCGGTGCCGGCGTTGGCGCGGATGGTGCTGCTGCGGGCTGGCTATCCTGCGTTGCCGGCGGCTGCTGTGCCTGCATGGGGGTTGGCTCGGTCACGGTTCTCTTCTTTCTTCTAGGCGGCCACACTGTCGTGCAGCCAGTTCTTGTAATCTTCTATGACTTGTACGGTCACATCGAGTTCGCATGCGATGAGGTACGAGTCCGCACCGTACATGCGCTCGGCTATCGCGTACTCATGCGGGTTGATGAGACGCAGGGCGGTATATAGTCTTGCGCGGCGTTCGGCTTTCGACCCGTAGGGACTGCAGCCTTGGTCGTGGTTGTGGGCGTGCACGAGCTCATGGCAGAGGGTGCAGCGTTTCTGGAAATCCAGCATGGTCTCATCGATAACGATGAGGTGCTTGGGTTCATAGTAGAAGCCGCATAACCCCTGCTGCAGCTGGCATTCCTCCACCCGAATGCCGCTGTTGGAGGCTTCCCTCAGGAGGTCGTCATAGGTGACGTTTATCGTCCTTCGCCCCCTTCCCTTTCAAGCTCCTTGTTCCGGTCATGATTGGCGGCAGCCTCAAAGGTTTCGGGGTTTGCCGCGAACTTCTCTGCCGGCTCTTCTCCGATGCTTGAATAATGCTTCGTTTTCTTATTTGATTGCTTGAAATTATCTTTGGACAATGTAGGGATGTCATCTACTTCGGAAATAGGCCGAAGATCTGAATCAGAGTCCTTCTCGCTTGATTCGTTGCGTAGACGAGCTTCGTTCATATCCTCATCGGAAATCACGATAGGCTCATTCCATCGAGGATTCCGCTTTGCTGCTCCTGCTGCCAATCTGATTGCCAGCTCATGAATGAGCTCCTCATCTGTGGCATCACGAAGAGCGTCGGAAGATTCTGATTTTCTCAAATCATCGTCATCGATAAGACCCACCGCGACAAGACCGTCGATAGCTGATCCACCGTAAGCTCGCGCAATCTTTACCACGTTTTGCGGGGATAACTTATCTGGGAGTTGTCGGTAGAGAGACGATGGGACGATGCCTGCATTGTCGGCCACGGTGTTTTGACTGTCGTTTCCGACTGTTTCCTGGTACCACTGTTCAATGTTCATGTTTTGCATTATGCAACATTTTCTATTTCTTTGCAACACGCCGTGTTTTGCATTTCGCTTGACTTATTTCGCATTGTGCATTTTAATAATTCGCAGAACGCAACACCAAGGTTGCGAGATGCAAACCACTGAAAGGAGGTTGCCTGAGATGGCTTACGCGATGACCTTTAAACCGGATTTCCTCGAGCGCTGCAAGCGCATGAGCGGGCTGAAATCCAATGCGGCTTTCGCCGGCGCTATCGGCGTCAGCGAAAGCGTGCTGTCGAAAGCAATGCACACCAACATCGTCTCCCCGACGATGATTGTCGGATTCAACCGCGCATTCGGCTTCACGCCAGGTGAAATAGCCGAAGTGACCGAAATACCGGACAAGGATCTCAAACCCGAGGCGGTGGCGTGATGGTTAGGACCTACCGGCTTGGCGGCGCGGAACGTGAGAGGGCCCGTGCGCTGATTCGTATTCTCGGCATCGACATGGATCGTGTCAGATGGTTGGACGGCCACCCGATGACGGTTCGCGTGTTTGATGACGGCAAATGCTGGGTCGAATACACGGGACTCGTCGTCTGCGACAAGGAAGACATTGGCTTCTGTCTCCGTGGGCTCGAGCCCGTGGATGTCGGGCCGGGGTCTATAGGGACAGGATCCGGGAATGCCGGAACAGGATTCTTCGCGAGGATACGCGGATGTCTCTCGATTTCGAGGTCTCGACCATCGCGACGATGACGGTGCCGGACTCATGGCGCTTGAGCTTGGAGGCTCCACGGTATTCGACGATAGCGCCGCCAGTCGGCGTCACCCGAATGTCTCGTTCGGTGAGCCACCCGTTGTTGCGCAGTATCCACCCGTCCCCATCCGTCTTATCCACTCCCCAATCGGTCGAGAGGTACAGGCGTCGTTCCGCGTCGAAGGACAGCAGCAACGCCGTCAATCCCATCCAGTTGTCCGCCAGCCATTTCCACATGGCTCAGATTCTAGCCACAAAAAATGCCGCCGATTGGAGCGGCGGCGAATGTCAGATTGAAAGAAGGTCCAAAATGACTGAATCCAATGTACAGCCCTTCGAGTTTCGGGGCAACCCGGTCGCCACGGTGACCACCGGGAACGGGACGGTGCTGTTCTGCGCGAAGCACGTCGCCACCGCACTCGGATACAGCAACACCCGTGACGCAATCGCAAAGCATTGCAAGGGTGTCGCGAATCGCTACCCCCTTGAGACGGCCGGTGGAATCCAGCAGATGGTATTCATCACCGAAGGCGACGTGTACCGCCTCATCGCCAGCAGCAAGCTCACCAGCGCGGTCGAGTTCGAGCATTGGCTGTTCGACGAGGTCGTACCCCAAATCCGTCGCACCGGCGGTTACATTCCCCAGGGCGAAACCCCGGAGGAGACGATGGCTCGCGCGGTGCTCATCGCGCAGAAGACCATCGAAGAACAACGGAAGCAGTTGGACGAGCAGAAGCCGAAGGTGTTGTTCGCGGACGCGGTGGCCACGAGCAAGAGGAGCATTCTGATCGGCGAATTGGCGAAGATCCTCAAACAGAACGGCGTGAAGACCGGCCAGAACCGGTTGTTCAAGCAATTGCGTGAGGACGGTTTCCTGATGAAGCGCAACGGGAATCCGAACATGCCGACGCAGAAGAGCATGGAACTGGGTTTGTTCGAGGTCAAGGAAACATCGATCGCCCATTCGGATGGTCATGTGTCGTTGAACTTCACGACGAAGGTCACGCCCAAGGGCCAGCAGTACCTCATCCAGAAGTATCTGGGCTGCACTCCCCTTGACTTGGAAGCGGGTGCGTGATGGCCGGTAGTCAAATCGAATCGTCTCTTGACGGCTGGCCGATCGCCAAGGTGGCGAGCTTCCTTGGTGTCTCGAAGGGCAGTCTCTACGTGTGGTCGTGCCACGACAAGTGGGGAGGCCGGTATCCGCCCGCGCCGAAACGCGTAGGCCGTAGGCTCGTTTGGAATCCACAGGAGGTCATCGACTACCGGGACCGGCGGTGCGCGATAAGCCGCAAGGAGCTGGTCTACGGCGAATAAGGGTTTCCCGGATTCAAAACCGGGAGAAAAGAGGTGCCGGCGTCGCACTGTCCAAGGTTCACGCCGGCACCAACATCACCAATCACATTGAAAGGAAAACAAGTGATGTCAGGACACAAGATTACCGGAATCCCCGCCATCGGCGTCGAGATCCCGAAGGGAATGTCAATCAATGAGTTCATGGAGCAGCTGCTTGAGGGAGGAGAGCTGAGTTGGAGAAGGAGTTGGACGAGGAGACGCGCCAGCCGGAAACCGGCAAGTGCGATTGTCCGGCGTGCGATCCGGACAAGGACACCGTGAGGAAAGATTGTTCCATCCGGTCGATCAGTGGCAGCACGCCGTCGATGTGGCCAGTGACGTGCATGACGCGTCCGGCTCTCTCGAACACGCGCTGTTCGAGCTGGGTGAGAACCAGTTGGCGTTCGAGGCGTCGATGATCCTCAGCCAGTCGCTGACCCTGCTGCATGCCATCCAACGCAAGCGCAAGGAGGTTGCGGAATGAGCATCGAAGCATTGCGCAAAAAGAAGCGTATGCGCCGACCCCGGCCGAGGTTAACGGACGGGCAGAAATCGGCCGTATTACTGGCTCTCACGTTCTTCGAGGGTTGGCTGGTCGGTTTCGCCGGCACGCACAGCCGCATCCCAAGTCCGGTGGGTACGCCGCAGTGGATGATAACCGGCTCGCTCGCATTGGCGGTCGTATTGCCGCTCGTGTTCGTGGGAATCCTGTTGAAGTGGGGTGGCGATGGAACAGCCAAGTGAGTTCACGCTCTGCCTGCCGGGCGACCCGGTGCCGAAGGGGCGTCCCCGCGTCTACAACGGGCACGCGATGACACCGAAACGCACCGTCAGGACGGAGGAACGCCTGTTCGCCGAATTCCGGTTGAAATACCCGCAGGCGAAACCATACCAGTGCCCGGTCAGGTTGGAGGCCGAATTCTGGATGAGCCATCGCGGCCGCCCGGATCTCGACAACCTTTTGAAGCTGGTTTTGGACTCGTTGAACGGCGTCGCTACGTGGATGACGCGCAGGTCGTCGAATCCCACGCCACCAAGCGCATGCCCGACCTGTGGGTGTACGGCAACCGAGGCAGGTACAGGAAACGCAAGAGCGGTGATCCGTACACGTGTTGCGGGCATGAGTACGAGCCACATCTCTATATCCGTATCAAGCCGCTCCCGGAATGGGAGCCGAACAAGCAAGGAGAACAATCATGAGCAAGCCTATCAACGAGCCCCGCATGGTGCAGCAGGCGCTGATATCGGACGAAGACCTGAGTTTCGAACTGGCGGGTTTGGTGCCGACAGCGAACGGCATAACGAACGCGGCCAGCACGTTCATCGACAAAGCCACCAAATTGTTGCTGTCCGACAAGATCATGCTCACCGATGAGCAGCATACGGCCGTCACATCGGCCATCGCCATCGCCCAGCTGACCGTCAAGGAGGGTTCGGCCGTGTCGAAGCTGCTGCGCAACCCGAACGCTTCGGCGGATGTCATCGCCGGACTGCGTCTCTCGGCCAAGGACTCGCAGGATGCCTGACAAGCGTCTCTATATGCCGCGTTGCAGGACATGCGGCCCATTGGGGCCGATAGCCGGCCTGTCCGACGCGATCGGCGCGTGCACCCGGCATGCGAACCGGTATCCGAACCATCAGACGGCGTGGTACCCGACCTGCGCCCAAGTCACCGTGAAAGGCAAGTCAAATGACTGCGAATGAAGTATTGTCCCCCGATTTCGGGGAAGTCGAAACCAAACCGAATCCCGACGAGGGGCTGCGCCAAGGATTGTTCGAGGCTCAGGCGGCGCGGATCGTCGAACTGCAGGCCGAGATCGCCAGCCGACAGGAGGAAATCGACAATCTCAAATCCCTGATTCTCGACTCGCATCCGGTCGGCACCTACCAGGCCGGCAACCTGAAGGTGCAGGTCAAGCCGGGCGCGCGCCGCATCAACGCCGGCACGTTCGAAAAAGCCTACCCGGCCACCAAGTATCCCGGAGCCTACCAGTTGCGGCCGCGCCCGCTCAGCCAGTTGGAGAAGCTGCTATCGGCGGACGCGGTGGCCGATTACGCGATGAGCGGCAAGCCTATGGTGGTGGTCTCATGAGCGCGGAACTGTCCAGCCTGGGCATCGCCAGATCGTGGAAAGCGTTATCGCCGACTACG
>ENA-OQCO01000789-OQCO01000789.1-human-gut-metagenome-genome-assembly--contig:-NODE-789-length-15495-cov-1.227616_pt1 | contig 15495 bp, 16 predicted proteins | sample MGYA00242500_ERZ504582 | MGnify/ENA primary metagenome ERZ504582 (study PRJEB26092, sample SAMD00036346) | human gut metagenome | host: Homo sapiens | study: EMG produced TPA metagenomics assembly of...
TTTAAAGACTGTATGAATGGAATCTGTTGAGATGGCTTCCTCCTATGAGTATGATATTATTATTTCTATGATTGATGGAGCAGATGTATCGCAGATACAGAGACTGGAGGCAAATCGAAAGTCGATGGGATCATTGTAAGCAGAGCAGTGGTAAGTTCCAAGGTACAGAAATATCTGAAGAACTGTAAGGAACCATATATATTGATCGGCCCATCTTCAGATCCGGAAGTTCCGTTTGTAGATAACAAGAACCAGGAAGCCGGAAAAGAACTGACAAGTATTATGTTGATGAAAGGTTTTCGGAATCTGGCACTTCTGGGTGGAAATCAGTCCTACAATGTTACCGGAAGCAGATATCAGGGTTTTCTGGAAGCACATGAGGAAATGGGAGTTTCTGTTAACGAAAATCTGATCTTCATGGATACGGATAATCAGGCAGCAGTATCTGATGCTGTGAAGAGACTGCTTGAAGAAGGCGCGGATGGTATTGTCTGTATGGATGATGTGATCTGCAGCATGTGTCTGAGCAGTCTGAGGGAAAAGAAAATATCGGTTCCTGCAGAAATAAAAATAGCCAGTATGTATGACAGTAAGAATCTGGAATATAATAATCCACCGATTACCAGTATACGCTTTGATACGGTAAGACTGGGAAAGATGGCATGTGCGAAATTACTGAACATCCTGGGAGAGAAGCCACTGGAGGATACAGTGCTCTGAACTACCAGGTAGTGTTGCGGGAGTCGACACAGTAGTATATGGATGTAAAATCCGATCAGATTATAGAAATTGAAAATGAATGGCAGGATTAGAAAGTTCTCTGTATTTATTGTAAGGATCAATAAGCAGAGAACTTTTTGTGTATAAAAAAATCGGTTGAAATTCTCTGGACAATCTGATTTTATCAAAATGAAAACGGTTGCACAAATCAAGTATATCATTGTATGAAAAAACGAAAAAATCAAACTGAATTGTGCAATATGACAAAAAAAGAGTTTTGAAATTAGATAATAATGGCTAATTGACTTTATAAATATAAAGGAATATACTAAAAATATGAACAAACGGTTGCGCAACAAAACATGAGGGCGTTTATTACGCAAATCGGATGCGGGCTGTTTAGGCATAACCATCAAAAACAGGAGGAAGAGAAAATGAGAAAAAATGTAAAAAAGGTGATTGCACCGTTACTGGCAGCAGCTATGGCACTTTCCTGCACAGTATGTGTAAGTGCAGCAGAGGATGAGACAATTAAACTGACTGTATGGGGAGCTGAAGAAGACCAGAATTTATTAAAAGAACTGACAGATAAATTCCAGGAGAAGTATGCAGATCAGAAATTTGATATTCAGATTGGCGTAGAATCTGAGTCTACTGCAAAAGATACTATTCTGACAGACGTAGAGGCTGGTGCAGATGTATATGCATTCGCAGATGATCAGCTTCCGGATCTTGTAAAAGCAGGAGCACTTCTGAAACTTGATGATTATGCAGAAGCACTTCAGCTTGCAGATACAACACTTGATGATGTAAAAGCTGCAAACGTTGAAGGCGCTATTGATGCAGCAACAATTGATGGCAGTCTGTATGCATTTCCAAGAGCAGCTGACAACGGATATTTTCTTTACTATGATTCATCTGTAATTTCCGAGGAAGATGCAGCAAGCTGGGACAGCCTTCTTGAAGCAGCTGATAAGGCCGGAAAGAAAGTTGGTATGACACTTGCTTCCGGATGGTACAATGCTTCTTTCTTCTATGGAGCAGGATTTACAACAGGACTTAACGATGACGGAACAACAACTATGGACTGGAACGGAACAAGTGCTGACGGATATACAGGTGTTGATGTAGTAAAAGGAATGCTTGATATTGCATCCAATCCGGCATTTATGGCAGTTGCTGATGGTGACATTTCCAATCAGCTTGCATCAGGAAATCTTGCAGCATGTGTTTCCGGTACATGGGATGCTATGACAGCACAGGAAGCATTTGGTGATGGATATGCAGCAACAAAGCTTCCTACATTTACAGTAGGTGATGCACAGGTTCAGCAGGGATCAGTTGCCGGTTACAAATATGTTGGTGTAAACGGTTATTCTGAGAATTCCGGATGGGCAGTTCTTCTTGCAGAGTACCTTACAAACGAAGAGTCCCAGCAGATGTTCTTTGATCAGAGAGAAAGTGGTCCTTCAAACAAGAATGTGGCAGCATCTGATTCTGTTCAGGAAAATGTAGCACTTGCAGCACTTGCAGCTCAGTCTGAATATGCACAGGCTCAGAAGGTTGGCGGAAAATACTGGGATCCTGCAAAGACATTCGGAGACTGATTGCACAGGGAACATTAGCAGCAGATGACGACAATGCAATCCAGGAAGCACTTGATAATCTGGTAGAGGGTGCTACTGCTTCTGTAGAATAATAGTTACTGTTCACTCCGTTCCCAGCAACACGCTTCGCGATGCACAGAATTTATGCTAATCGCATAAATTCGCACGGTATGTCTCGGGTTTTCTGTTGCCAGGCATCCGTAAGAAGCTGCCGGTGGCAGGTTCTGTAGGTGACCTTCGCTCACAAAAAACACCTCGCGGGATATTACCAGTGAAAAGTAACGAATAATACCATTACTGTTCATAGACAGTAAATACTAAAAAAATGGCCCATATGCATAATGGCATGTGGGCTGTTTTAAAGATAGACAGTAACCATATGAAATTATGAGGAGGAAAGATATGGCAGCACAGGAAAATAATTCTGCTGTAGCGGCAGTGAGTGGATTCTTCAAAGCTATCGGTGGATTTTTCGCTGACTTTGGTACTGCTGTAGTGAAAGGTGATGCGTTTGTAAAGCTGTCCCTGATCTGGATGGGTGCAGGTTATGCAAAGCGTAAACAGTATGTGAAAGCAGCACTGATGACATTACTGGAGATTGCAGTGATCGTTTTTTCAGTGAAATTTGCAATGCAGTATGTACCAAAATTCAGTACCCTTGGTACTGTAAAGATGGAAAAAGTCTTTAACATGAAAACAATGAAAAGTGAATTTAATGATTATGATAATTCCTTTACAATCCTGTTGTTTTCATTGTTCAGTTTTGTTGTGTGGTTTGCGGCGGCTGTTGTGTGGTTTAAGAACGTGATCAATGCTTACGCACTTCAGAAAATGGAAGAAGCCGGAAAGCATATCAATACTTTTAAAGAAGATCTCAGATCACTGACAGAAGAGAAGTTTCACATTACATTACTTACACTTCCGGTGCTTGGAGTTCTTATCTTTACTTTTATTCCAATCCTGCTTTTGATCTTTGTAGCATTTACAAATTATGATCAGCAGCATATGCCGCCTACTGAGTTGTTCTCATGGGTTGGCCTCAGTAACTTTATCAATCTGTTTGGCGGCGGTGGTCTTACATCTACATTCGGATATGCATTTGTGCGGGTTCTGGGATGGACGCTTGTATGGGCTTTCTTTGCAACATTCACAACTTATATCGGTGGTATCCTGCTTTCACTGCTTCTCAACAGCAAAAAAACAAGACTGCCGAAAATGTGGCGTACTTTATTTATTGTAACTATTGCAGTTCCACAGTTTGTGTCACTTCTGCTGGTGCGTAACTTCTTTTCAAATGGCGGTATTGTCAATACAATCTGTCACAGCATTGGATTGACAGGATTCTTAAGAAGCATAGGACTTGTGTCCACAAGCTATATTCCGTTTCTTTCTGCTCCGGGCTGGGCACATGTAATGATTATCCTTATTAATATCTGGATCGGTGTTCCGTATCAGATGCTGATCGCAACAGGTGTTCTGATGAACCTTCCTTCTGACCAGCTTGAGAGTGCAAGAGTAGACGGTGCAACAAACTTCCAGATATTCAGAAAGATCACAATGCCATATCTGCTCTTTGTAACAGGACCTGCTCTGATTACAGACTTTGTAAAAAATATTAATAACTTTAATGTTATTTATCTGCTTACACAGGATGTTTATACAACAACGAACCAGGCAATGGCAAACTCACAGGCAAAAGAGGTTGACCTTCTGGTTACCTGGCTGTTCCGTCTGACTCAGGATTACTACAACTATAAGATGGCGTCAGCAATCGGTATTATCGTGTTTATTATTTGTGCAGTATTCACCCTGGTTGTCATTTAACAGGATGATCAAGGGAGATAAGGAGGGAACATATCAATAATGAAAAAGATGAAAGATAGTCGTACTTCTTCTATAGTATTACATAATTTATTGATCGCAGTGCTGGCATTTATCTGGCTGGTTCCGATCATCTGGCTGGTATGTACTTCCTTCAGCGCATACTCAGGAATGAATACCAGTACATTTTTTCCGAAGGAATGGAGCATCACTAATTACCTGAAGCTGTTTCATCCGGATTCCGTATCTCAGTTCCCACAGTGGTTTCTGAATACATTTATCATTGCATGCTTTACCTGTGTGATTTCCACTATGTTTGTACTGATGGTTGCTTATGCAACATCTGTTATGAGATTTAAGATGAGAAAACCGCTGATGAATATGGCGGTTATCCTGAATCTGTTTCCTGGTATGCTGGCGATGATCGCGGTATATTTCACACTGAAATCCTTTAACCTGACAAACAGCTATGCTGGTCTGATCATGGTTTACTCTGCATCATCAGGTCTTGGCTATCTGATTGCGAAGGGATTCTTTGATACCGTTCCGAGAGCGCTCTGCGAGGCTGCACGAATTGACGGATGCAGCGAGGCAAGAATTTTCTTCCAGATGGTTCTGCCGATGAGCCGCCCGATCGTTGTTTATACAGTTATCAGCAGTTTCCTGGTACCATGGATGGATTTCGTGTATGCAAAGATGATTCTGAATGCCGGAATTTCTTCCAAATATACAGTTGCCATTGGTCTGTATAAGATGTTGGATAAGAGTCTTATCAACTCTTACTTCACTCAGTTCTGTGCAGGTGGTGTACTGGTATCCGTACCGATTTCTATTCTGTTTATGATCATGCAGAAATTCTATGTGGAAGGAATTACAGGCGGTGCTGTAAAAGGTTGATATTATGAATATGACAACGGGAAGAAGAGGAATCGTCTGGAAAACTCCGGACATTACAGCCGATGGGCTGAAGATGTTTGCATGTATTGTCATGCTGATCCAGACTGTTGGAATTGCTGTTATTGAGAAAGGCCTGATCCATTTAGACCAGTACACGCAGGAAAGTCTGAACCAGGCGATGTCCCAGGATTCCCGTTTAATGACACTTGCGGGAATCGGGTCCATCATGCAGCTTATTGGCGGGATGGCGATTCCCGTATTTGCGTTTTTGCTGGTAGAGGGATTTCGAAATACATCAGATTATAAGAAATATCTGATCACGATGGTAATTACTGCTCTGGTCAGTGAGATTCCGTATGATCTGGCGATTCGTGGAAAAATATGGGATTTTTCCAGCCAGAATGCAATGATCACGATGTGTATCTGTCTGGTTATGCTGAAATGCTTAGATCTGTTTAAAGAAACTTCCGGATTTACAGGTGGTATGTTAAAGGTACTGATCCTGATCGCAGCTATTGTCTGGGTAAGCATTTTCCGGGCAGAGTATGGACTTTGTATGGTGCTGCTTGTGTTTGTGTTCTATGTGTTTGAGTCAAAAAATGTGCTGAAAACAGTGCTGGGCTGTATTATAAGTCTGATGTATGTGACCGGACCGATTGCGTTCTATGGAATTTGGTGCTACACTGGAGAAAGAAAAAATCGTATCAATAAATATGTCTATTATGCTTTTTATCCTTTGCATTTGCTGGTGCTTGGAGTAATTGCAAACTATATCCTGTAAGAAGAATGAAATCAAATCCCGTCTGCTTTGACTGAGAAAAGTAATACGCAGCGAGAAGAGAGTGTTTTGAAATTGGATAGAGTATTAAATATGATAATGAAAAAGAAAACGACTGAGAATAGAGAATTAAAGGGAGAACAGGTATGGACTTTAGAACGGATAAGCTGCTTCATGGCGGCGATTATAACCCGGAACAGTGGTTAAAGAGGCCGGATATTCTGGCAAAAGATATTGATATGCTGGAGGAGTCTGGCTGTAATGTAGTAAGCCTTGGGATTTTCTCCTGGTCCACACTGGAACCGGAAGAAGGCGTATTTAACTTCGGATGGCTGCAGGAAATTATTGATAAGCTTTACAAAAGAGGAATCTCAACAATTCTTGCAACACCTTCAGGTGCAAGACCGAATGGATGGCTGATAAATATCCGGAAGTGCTTCGTGTAGATGAGACACGTCACAGAGCACTGTTTGGATTCAGACATAATCATTGCTATACTTCTCCTGTTTACAGAGAGAAGGTACATATCATCAATAAGAAACTGGCGCAGGAAGTTGCCACACATCCGGGTGTTATCCTGTGGCATATTTCAAATGAGTATGGCGGAGAATGCCATTGTCCTCTTTGCCAGGAAGCATTTCGTAACTGGCTGAAAGAGAAATATCAGACGATTGAAAACCTGAATGATCAGTGGTGCACAACATTCTGGAGCCATACTTACAACAGTTTTGATCAGATTGAAAGTCCTTCTAAAATTGGTGAGACACAGCTTCATGCATTGAACCTGGACTGGAAACGTTTTGTTACTCATCAGACAGCAGACTTCATTCATCAGGAGATTGCCGCGCTGAGAGAGGGTGGAAGCACACTTCCGACAACCGCAAATCTGATGCATTATTTCGGAGGTCTGGATTACTTTAAAGTTGCAAAAGAAATTGACGTGGTTTCCTGGGATACTTACCCGACATGGCATAAAGAAGCAGTGATCGATACGGCTTATGATAACGGAATGTGCCATGATCTGATGCGCTCTCTGAAAGGCAAACCATTCTTCCAGATGGAGTCCTGCCCGACTTCTACAAACTGGCAGAGCGTCAGCAAGTTAAAGAAACCTGGAATGCTTTTTGCACAGTCCATGCAGGCAATTGCACATGGTGGAGAGGGTGCTCTTTATTTCCAGATCCGCCAGAGCAGAGGTGCTTCTGAGAAGTTCCATGGCGCGGTGATCGATCATTACGGTGGAAATGATACGAGAGTATTTAAAGAGGTTTCCAAAGTCGGAGCAACTTTAAAAGAGTTAAAGGAACTGGCGGGAACGACAATGAGCAGTCCGGTGGCCATGATTTATGACTGGGACAGCCAGTGGGCAATGGAAGACAGCCAGGGCCCGAGAAATAAAGGTCTGCATTATCTGGAAGCAATGCTGAAATTCTACAGAGGTTTCCGTAAGCGGGGCGTGAATGTAGATGTGATCGATATGACTTGTGATCTGGACAATTATAAAGTGCTGGCGCTGCCAATGGTTTATATGTTCAAAGAAGGTTTCGCAGAAAAAGTTCGTGCATTTGTGGAGAACGGCGGTGTTCTGGTGACAAGTTACTGGTCAGGAATCGCAGATGATACTGACAGATGTTATCTGGAAGGAACTCCGCATGGCTGATGGATGTGCTGGGAATCAGAAGTACAGAGATTGATGGTCTTTATGACTGGGAAGAGAATTCTTTCGTTCCTGTACCGGGTAATGAACTTGGAATGGATAAGACTTATACTTGCAAGTATCTGTGTGACCTTGTAGAACTTCGCGGGGCACGTACTTTAATGACTTATGGAAGTGATTTCTATGAAGGATATTCCTGCCTGACTGTCAATGAATATGGCAAAGGCAAGGCATGGTATGTGGCAGCAGATGCAGATAAGGAATTCTATGGAGATTTCCTTGAGAAAGTATTAAAAGACAGTGGCGTTTCCTGTGGAATCAAAGAAGAGATTCCGGATGCACTGGAGATTACAGTGAGAGAGAATGGAAATGCGAAATATTATATTTACCAGAACTTCGGGACAGAGGCTGTCAGCATTCCTGCACCGGAAGGAGAGGTAAGCTGGATCTATGGCAACGGAAACGATAAACTTGAAGTTTATGGTCTTGCAGTTGCAAAGGTTATCGTGTAAAATAAATAGCGATGGATGAGGAAATCCCTTCACTTTAAGCAGAGATTGATACTGCCTGGTGGAGGGGTTCTTTTTTACTCGGGTTTAACCGTGAAAATGGTACAAAAAGTTTTTAATTGTATCAGGAAAGGTATAGAAATATGATTTCAAGAACTCAGATCAGATATATGGCAAATTCTTCATCATATAGTAGAGGTGCAGAGCTTTATGCAGCAGGAAAAGTTCTGGATATGGATGTAAAAAATATGGGTGCATCTGATGAAATTGTTGCATCTGTAAAAGGCAGTGGAAGAAATATCTATGAAGTAGATGTATCAATCGATACAGAGAATGATGAAATTGATACCTGCTATTGTGAATGTCGGGCATATGCAGAATATGGTGGGCTTTGTAAACATTGTGTGGCGGTTCTTCTGCAATATAATGATTATGAAAATGATAGGGATAGTTATGATTATGGACAATCTGTAGAAAAAATTGTAAAAGGTGGTCTGACTCATACGATCAGAAAAGGAGTGCAGATGCATACCACGCCGGAATTGGCTGCATTATTGCAAAAGCAGGCTGTTGCGAAGTCACTTCCTCTGATTCAGGGAAGCACTTATGGAAAGGTAAGGCTGGAACCGTATTTTAATTTTGACGGAAGAACATTTACAGTAGAATTTAAAATAGGAATTAATAAAATGTACGTACTGAAGGATGCATTTTCCTTTGATAATCATATAGCAAATCAGGACGATTATAAATACGGGAAAAATCTTCAGTTTGTTCATACAATAGAATCCTTTGCCGAGGAATCCAGACCGCTTGCGAAATTTATCTGTAAATGGGCAGACAACAACAGGCAATTTCACAGATCATCTTCCTATTATGGATACTATATGGGAACTCTGGAAAAGGTAAGGCATCTGGATCTGTCAGGAAATGAACTGGCAGAATTTTTACTTCTGATGGAAGGAAGGAAATTGCAGGGAAAATCTATAGGGACCAGAAATACAACCTGGGAAATAACCAGAGAACATCTTCCGAGAAAAATAACCATAACAGGTGCAAAGCAGGGAATTGAACTGAAGGTAAGCAAATTTACATGTGCAGCAAATACGGAACAGTATAAAATTTGCTTTTATGATAAAAAGATTTATATTGAGAATGTAGAAGAGCTTTTACCTGTTAAGGATTTTCTGGACAGTTTGTCTTTGATTCCCGGTGAGAAAGCGTTTATAGAAAATAAAGATGTACCGGCATTCTGTCAGGAGCTTTTACCGGTGATCCAGAAGTTTTTTAAATGCAGAATGGTTGAATTTCATCCGGAGAATTACGGAATGGTTAAACCGGAGTTTCGGTTTTATCTGGATGCGCCACAGGAAAATATGGTTACATGTAAGGCGACTGTTAAGTATGGAGACAGGGAGTTTTCTTTATATACAACGGACGATATTGCAGCAAGGGATATGAATAGAGAAACAGTTGTCAGAAATGTGATCCATAAATATTCGAATGCTTTTAATCCAGTTGAACAGTGTGCGGTAATTGCAGATGATGAAGAGCTGGAATATGAATTCCTGACAGAAGGAATTCCGGCACTGCAGTCAGTAGGGGAAGTATTTATTTCTGATGCGCTGAAACGGATTGAAGTCCGGAATTCGCCAAAGATTACAGTAGGTGTTTCCCTGAGCGGAAATCTGCTGGAACTTAGTATGACAGCCGGGGATATTTCAAGGGAAGAACTGATTGACATTCTTTCCAGATATAATAAGAAGAAAAAGTTCTATCGTCTGAAAAACGGAGCTTTTGTAAATGCAGCAGACTCGGGTCTGGATACAGTGGAAGAACTCAGGGCAGGGCTTCAGCTGACGGATAAGCAGATGAAGCAGGATAAGATTGAAGTACAGAAGTACCGTGCGTTGTATTTGGATGCACAGTTGAAAGAGAATCCGGTTGTTTCGGCAGTAAGGATAAATCTTTTAAGTCGCTGGTAAGAAATATGAAGACCATTGAGGATAATGATTTTGAGGTGCCGGAGAGCCTGGATAAAGTTCTGCGGGAGTATCAGAAACGGGGATTTCTGTGGATTAAGACATTGAATTATAATGGATTCGGCGGAATACTTGCAGATGATATGGGACTTGGAAAAACGCTGCAGGTGATTGTATTTCTACTGTCGGAATTTCTGGAAAGAAGGAATACTGTTGTTGAAAATATAGCAGTAAAAGAAACTGCAATGTTAAATATGCAGAGTGAAATTGAGACAGTGGAACAGGCGTGCAAGGCAGCAGAGGCGCAGAAAGCTGATGGAAAGAAGGCAGATGGACAAACTGGAAAGCTGCAAAGAAATACATTAATTATAGCTCCTGCATCATTGGTGTATAACTGGAGCAATGAAATTCAACGTTTTGCACCGGAGCTTACAGCAAAGATGGTGACCGGGACTGTAGCAGAGAGAAGACAGATCCTGGCAGAAGCAGATTCTGAGGATATTCTTCTGACTTCCTATGATTTGCTGAAAAGAGATATCCAGCGAATATGAAGGATATAAGTTCAGATGTGAGATTATTGATGAAGCTCAGTATATCAAGAATGCAAACACTCAGGCTGCGAAAGCAGTAAAAGAGGTTCAGGCAGACTTCAGGCTGGCTCTTACAGGAACTCCGGTGGAAAACCGCCTGAGTGAATTGTGGAGTATATTTGATTATCTGATGCCCGGTTTCCTTTACAGTTATAAGAAGTTCAGGGAAGAAGTTGAAATTCCGGCAGTTCAGAATTCAGATGAAGATGCAATGAAACGTCTGCAGAAAATGATCCGGCCGTTTGTACTCCGAAGATTGAAGAAGGAAGTGCTCACAGATCTGCCGGATAAGCTGGAAGAGAATATGTTTGTACAGCTAACAGGAGAGCAGCAGAAGCTTTATGATGCACATGTGAAACGGATGATGCTGATGCTGGATAAGCAGTCCGAAGAAGAATTTAAGACCTCAAAGATTACAATTCTGGCAGAGCTGACAAAATTGCGCCAGATCTGTTGTGATCCGTCTCTTATTTTTGCAGATTATAAAGCTGATTCTGCAAAAGTGGATATGTGCCTGAATATGATCAGTAATGCAGTGGAGAGCGGACATAAGATTCTGTTGTTTTCGCAGTTTACGACAATGCTTGACCATCTTGCGAAGCGCCTTGAAGAGGAGAAGATCAGTTACTATATGCTGACTGGTTCTACAGGTAAGGAGAAGCGTGCACAGATGGTAGAGAACTTTAACACAGATGACACACAGGTATTCTGTATTTCTCTGAAGGCAGGAGGAACCGGTCTGAATCTGACGGCAGCAGATATTGTAATCCATTTTGACCCATGGTGGAATCTGGCAGTGCAGAATCAGGCAACGGACAGAGCACACAGAATTGGTCAGAAGAATGTAGTGAATGTATACAAGCTGATCGTGAAGGATACGATTGAAGAAAATATTTTGAAACTGCAGGAAAAGAAACGTGAACTGGCAGATCAGATCCTGGAGGGCGAAGGGCTTAACGGAGGCAGCTTCACAAAAGAGGAACTGATGGAATTACTTTCCGGGAAATAACCGCTTGATTGCAGTTAAATGGCATTTTTTGTAAATACAGAAATGTATATTCTCCCTGTTTTCCACATAATAACCATACAACACATGATATGGAAACTGAAGGGTACAAAGACAGTAAACTTCGATAAAAGGAAAAACAGGAGGAAGAAAAGTGCATGAAAGCGACAGGAATTGTTCGGCGCATAGATGATCTGGGGCGTGTGGTCATTCCTAAGGAGATCAGAAAAACGCTGCGGATAAAAGAGGGGGACACCACTGGAGATTTTTACTGACCGGGAGGGGGAGATTATTCTGAAAAAGTATTCCCCTATCGGAGAACTGAATGTTTTTGCAAAGGAATATGCAGAGGCGCTGGCGCAGTCAAGCGGGATGGTAGCGTGTATCACGGATCACGATCAGGTAGTGGCTGCTGCGGGACAGGGAAGCAGGGAATATGTGGGAAAACCTATCAGCAAAGCTCTGGAAGATGCAATTACGGAGAGAAGCTCTGTGTTTGCCAACGGAAATGACAGAAGCAGGATACCTGTGACTCAGGAACAGAGAGAACCTTTGTATTCCCAGATCATGCAGCCTATTATCAGTGCAGGAGATACAGTAGGATCTGTGCTTTTACTGGGAAAGAATGAAAAGGATGTGATGGGTGAATCAGAGAAGATGCTCATCAGAACAGCAAGCGGATTTCTGGGAAGACAGATGGAACAGTAAAATTAATAGAATCTTCAGCAGCTTATAGTGGCGGCTGAGGATTCTTTTTTGTATAATAAGAAGCAATTATGATTTTCTGGAATTGTTATAGTAATAAAATTGTTATGGCAATGAGAGGTGGAAAGGAGACATATTATATGGCTGCAATATATCTGGCACCGTTTTATCTGTTGGTGTGTGTATATATCCTGCTTCGCAGCCTGCACTGGTTTCAGGTACTGCATACGGTTTTTCAGAATGTGTGGGTGTGCAGGGGGATTGGACTTGTATATTTATTTGTAATGTTTAGTATACTGATCGCATTTATGGCACCTGCATCAGGATTCAGGAGATTTATGAAGCTTCTGAGTAATTACTGGCTCGGTGTTTTGATGTATACACTTATGACTTTGGGAATCGCGGATGGATTGAGACTGTTACTGAAATATCCTCTTAGAAATTTTGCCTTTCCGGGGAGAGAATTGCTTTTCAGTAATATGGGAACTGCTGTTGTGGGAGCTGTCTGTGCGGTAATCATTTCAACAGTCAGTATTTACGGAGTGCTCAGTGCCGGAAAATATACATACAACGAAGTACAATATTTCTGTTGATAAAAAGGCAGGAAATATGAAGGAGTTAAATGTGGTTCTGGTCGCAGATCTTCATCTGGGATATAATATTGGATGCAAGCAGATGGAGCAGATGACAGAGAAGATCAATGAGCAGAAACCGGATCTGGTGGTAGTGGCAGGAGATATTTTTGATAATGAATATGAGGCACTGGATGATCCGGAAAAACTGGCAAAGATATTGAGAGGGATCCGCTCAAAATATGGTGTGTATGCATGTTACGGAAACCACGATATTCAGGAAAAGATCCTGGCAGGATTTACCTTTGGCAGTAAGGAAAAGAAAGAGAGTACCCCGGAGATGGATGAGTTTCTGGAGAAAGCGGGGATTACGCTTCTGAGAGATGAATATGTGCTCATCGATGATTCCTTTTATCTGTATGGCAGACCGGATTATGAGCGTCCCGGACGGGGGATTGATAAACGAAAGACTCCGCAGGAAATCACAGAGGGTATGGATGTGTCACTGCCAGTGTTGGTTATCGATCATGAGCCGAGAGAACTTCAGGAACTGGCGGATACAGGTGTGGACGTAGATCTCTGCGGACATACCCATGACGGACAGGTATTTCCGGGAAATATTGTGATCAGATTCTTCTGGGAAAATCCCTGTGGTTATCTGAAGAAAGGAAATATGCATAATATCGTTACATCCGGTGTAGGGCTTTTTGGACCAAATATGAGAGTTGGGACTAAAAGCGAAATCTGTGATGTCAGCATATGTTTTAACTGAATCAAAGAGTAAGTCCCCGGCTTCAACTGCCTGTTGATTTTTGCGGTTGGAGCCGGGGACTTGTCTGTTTAGTTATGTCTGATCTGATTTTATGCTCAGTCGAGAGCTTTCTCACTTATTTCTTCCAGAAGATCTTTTTTCAGATCCCAGAGTTTCTGAGAAAGGTCTACATATACTTTCTGAGGATTTACGAAACGTCTGGATTCATCCCAGAGAGTATTCTGCTCTTTCTGGCAGTATTCGCGAAGCTCCATAACAGATGGAGATTCATAGACCCGTTTACCTTCTCTGATGACAGGAACGAGAAGTTCGCGTACTTCATAGGTTCCGCCGAGAACTTTTGTCTTTTTCCAGGTATCGATTGGATCAAAGAGAACCATGTTCTGGTCTGCATCAAGCTTTTCATCAGCAAGGCAGATAAGATCTGCCCTGATTTTTCCGGTTTTCTTATTATAGAGACGATATACGGTTTTATTTCCAGGGTTGGTTACTTTCTCTGTGTTTTCGGAAAGCTTGATCTTAGGTGTAAATTCGGTACTGTCTGCATCTTTGACTGCAGCAAGTTTGTATACACCACCCGAATGCCGGATTATCGTTGGCGGTAATCAGTCGTGTTCCGACACCCCAGGAATTAATCTTGGCATCCTGGGCCTTCAGGCTCTCAATGAGATATTCGTCCAGATCGCTGGAAGCGGAAATAACTGCATCGTCAAATCCGGCAGCAGCAAGCATCTTATATGCTTCTTTGGAAAGGTAGGCAAGATCACCACTGTCGATACGGATACCGTATTTGGTAAGCGGAATACCTTCTTCGCGCATTTCCTCAAATACACGAATTGCATTTGGAACACCGGATTTCAGGACATCATAGGTATCTACCAGTAAGGTGCAGGCATTCGGATAAAGTTTGGCATAGGTTTTGAATGCGGTATATTCATCCGGGAAGCTCATGATCCAGCTGTGTGCGTGAGTTCCAAGGCCGGTACGTCGAACATTTTGCCTGTGAGAACACAGGAAGTACCGGCACATCCACCGATGACTGCGGCACGTGCGCCAAAGATACCTGCATCCGGTCCCTGGGCACGACGCAGACCAAATTCCATGATCGCATCACCCTTTGCAGCGTAGCAAACGCGGGCTGCTTTGGGTAGCAATGAGGCTCTGGTGATTGATGATATTCAGGATTGCTGTCTCTACAAGCTGAGCTTCCATGATAGGTGCTACAACTTTGACAAGCGGTTCTCTTGGGAAGACAACTGTTCCCTCAGGAATTGCATAGATATCACCTGTGAAACGGAAGTTGCTTAAATATTCAAGGAAGTCCTCTTCAAAAATATTCAGGCTTCTGAGATATTCGATATCTTCATCTGTGAATTTAAGATTCTCAATATATTCAATCATCTGTTCCAGTCCGGCAGTGATGGCAAATGCACCTCCGCATGGATTGGTACGGTAAAACATATCGAAGATAACAGTCTGGTTTGTTGGGTTCTTAAAATAGCCCTGCATCATAGTAAGTTCATAAAGGTCTGTGAGCAGAGTAAGATTATTAGCTCTCATATATAGCTCTCCTTTTGGGTTCATAATAATATCTCGGGTGTAACTGTTTATCGCAATTTACAGATATCAGGCCAGGGCTGAATAGCTTTTGACCTCAGTATCATAATATATAGTCTGGAGAAATTATTATTAAGATTTCCTGCTGCTTTGATCTCTATAGCAAGTTTCTAGTGTGCCGATAAGTTGATTCTTGAAACAATCTTGCGTCAACCTGTCGGCACACCAGTTACGAGAATTGTTATATTTAAGAAAGAGTATATCAGAAGCAGCAATAAGTTTTTATTGATTATAGCATAATTTTTCCCGGAATACATAAAAAAAC
>ENA-OQCO01000791-OQCO01000791.1-human-gut-metagenome-genome-assembly--contig:-NODE-791-length-15490-cov-1.119638_pt1 | contig 15490 bp, 19 predicted proteins | sample MGYA00242500_ERZ504582 | MGnify/ENA primary metagenome ERZ504582 (study PRJEB26092, sample SAMD00036346) | human gut metagenome | host: Homo sapiens | study: EMG produced TPA metagenomics assembly of...
GGCCAGTGGATCCCCAATCTGGTGCGGCGGTTTTCTCCGGAGAAGAGCCGCAGTCCCCTGCTGCTGGCCAATACTCTCGCCCAGTTTTCCGCCTATTACGGCGCCCACAACATGGACGAGACACGGCCCTATGACGGCATCCCGGCACTGCTGGAGCGGCTGGGGAGACGGGGAGTGACCCTGGCGGTTTACTCCAACAAGGCGGACGGCTTTTGCCGGGAGATCGTGGAACACTACTTTCCCGGTGTCTTCCATCTGGTGCGGGGCCAAGTCAAGGGAGTGTCGGTGAAGCCGGACCCGGCGGGCATCCACGCTCTGCTGGCCGACCTGGCAGTGCGCCCGGAGGAGACGTTGTTTGTGGGAGACAGCGGCGTGGATATGCAAACGGCCCACAACGGCGGCCTGACGGCCTGCGGCGTCACCTGGGGATTTCGGAGCCGGCAGGAGCTGGAGGACGCCGGGGCGGACCATCTGGCGGACACGCCGGAGGCCCTGGGAGACTATATCCTGGCATGAGAAGAGGCGGAGCCGCGGCTCCGCCTCTGTTTTTATTGGACCGTGACGGTGTATGTGTCCGGCAGTGCGGCGGCAAACAGCTGCTCTACGCTGGAGACGGCTTTGGCGCGAGCCTCCGCCAGAAGCCCGCGGGACAGGGCCTTTTCCTCCATGGCTGCCTTCTGATCCGACTGGAAGGAGGTGAAATCCTCCACTGTGAAGGGATTGAAGATGGAGGTCTTCTCGTCGAACACCTCCATGCTGTCCTCATCGATCTCGTGGGAGAGGATCTCCGCCTCCGGCAGTGTGATGGTGACCGTGGTGCCGCTGACGGACACCTCCGCCCCGTCCAGGTCCACCCCGGCCTTGACGGTGCCGTCGTAGGTAAGGATGAAGGACTTGGTGGTGAAGGGGATTTTCACCCCGTAGAAGTCGTTGCTGCTCTCGAACTGGGCCATGTTGGTGTAGGCGTAGGTGACCGTGGCCAGCTCCCGGATCTCCGACAGCTGATTCTGCAGGGACGACCGTGTCTATTTTCGCTGTCTCAGACCGGCCGGCGGACCACCGCCCGCCCAGAAAGCAGGCGCCGCCCACCAGGGCGCAGAGAAGGATGCCCAGCCACAGGTACCGGGCTGTCCTCAGGGGGTGGAGGGGTTCTTTCACAGTGCTCATAGCGGCTCCTTTTCCACGAAATGTATGCTTTGCCTTATTGTACCATGTTCCCTGGAAAAGGCAAGGACCTTCCCAAGCCCTTTCGGAAAAAGACAGGGCCGCAGCTGTTGCCGCGGCCCTGTGTGTTTTCTGCGCGCCGTCTTCCTGTTCAAGCAGGCAAAACGCTTCTCTGTCCGTTTTTATGCTGTGCGGCCGCTGGCGGCATTTTCATGGTCCGTCAGAAGCCCGTCGGAATCGTGGACTCGGGCATTGCGCAGCATTTGTCCGTAGGATACGCCGGGACGGCTGTTCTGCTTGGTGACGGCATCCTCCACGGTGGTGTCGCCGCCGGTGAGGGCACTGTCACCTCTGTCGGTGGTGTTCTGGTCGTTCTTGTGATCGCCGGTCCCGTTGTCCTTGTTGCTATTGTTGTTGTCGGGGTCCAGGATGTCCTCGCCGGCATCCATGATGTCTTCGCCAGCGTTCTGGATATCCTCTCCGACCGTGTTTTGGCCGTTGTTATCTTGGTTGGTGTCTTTGTCGTTGCCGCCGCAGGCGGTCAGGGCAAACACCACCAGGACAGAGGCCAGCAAGAGCGTAAACTGTCTTTTCATGGGTTGACCTCCCTTTGCGCGGGCGTTTGTTTCGCGATACCCAGGTGTTATTGTCTCCGTGGCGTCTGGATTTAGCAGCGGAAGTTTCCGCCAGCGCCGGACAGTCGAATGTTGTCCGAATTTTGAAAAAGTGCTTGCATTTTCCAGCAGGATATGATATATAAATAATAGTAATTATTACTATTTTCTGTGACTTTAGATTACCATACTTGATTGAAAAGTCAAGCTTAATTTTAGCTTTTTTGCAACTTTTTATCATTAGTTGTTATTCCCAATTTGGACAACAATGATGTAAGTAAAAACTACTTTGAATTATCGGAGTTGCCTTCTGCCTCTTTCAGGCAGTCCTCACACAGACCGAAGAATCTGGCACTGTAATCAGTAATCTTCCTCCGAAGTTTCTACCTGCAAGCTCCATAATGTGATGGATCCCTTCGCTTTCCAGATCAATGATTCGTTCACATCTGGTACACATGAAGTGACAGTGTCTCTCGGTTCGCCCATCAAAGTGATCCGCTCCGGCGAAAGAGGAAAGTTTCTTGATCTCTCCCAGATCAGCCAGCAGAGATAAGTTGCGATATACCGTACCGAGGCTGATATTCGGATAGATGAGTTTCATATTCTCATATACCACATCGGCAGTTAGGATGATCTTTTCTGGTTCTTTAGAAACTCTTTAATCGATTCCCGCTGACGGCTGTATTTCAGTGTCGCCATGGTATTCCTCCCTTCACTGTTTACTCGCAAATGATTTATAATAACTGTTCAGTACAGTTGCAGTTATGATTTATTTAATAACAATAATCATTACTGATATTGACACTATACAATAGTGGATGGAAATTGTCAAGATATAAAAATATTATTTTATGGAATTGTTATAGTTTGGGCTGTGTAAGAAATAATATCTCCGTGAACAGAGCTTCATAGCTTTCATAGGATACCGGTAACTGGATACAATAAAGGAAAAAGAAAGAAAAGGTGAATATCATGAGAGAGACATATCTTGACCTTCCATCTCGATTGGAAGATGCGTTCCCTGAAATCGACAACGATATTATGATGGAGTTGCGGAACGAAAATGAAGAATACTTGGAACTATTGCAGAAAATTTCTGACCTGAAACAGCAAGCACCATTCCTGACTGATCTTTTGGAGAGCAGCGGAGAGATCCGATTGACCGCTGAGGAACACACAGCCTTTACGCAGTATCTGCATCTGGTGCGTCAGAGGGATGATATGGAGCGACAACAGATTTACTTCCGTGGTCATACAGATGCGGTGGCATATCTCAGAAAAATCAAGGCGATTTGACAGTGGCGACTTAGAATAACTTTGTGCGCTTCTTAGAGGCTCTGTAAAATAGCTGGATTATAAACAGATTTCCATGAACGACCTTGACTTCCTGGTAAATGAATGTATAATATAAGCAAGTTTATCATAAACTAATTTATTATAAGGGAGCTTAGATATGAAATTCATAGGTCGGAAAATGGAGCTGGAAAAGTTGAATGCAGAATACGAGCGCGATGGCGGCTTCGTTGTTATTTACGGTCGACGTCGAGTAGGAAAGACAACATTGATCAAAGAGTTCTTGAAAAAGAAAACAGCCTTCTACTTCCTTGCAACAGAAGAATTGGAATCTCAAAGCATGAAACGTTTAGCGGGCGTTGTTGCTCGTATGACGAAAAACAGCCTTTTACAGAAAGCTGTATTTACAGATTGGCTTGATTTGTTTCAGGTTATTGCTGATTATGAGCCTGACAAGAAAAAAGTGCTGGTCATTGACGAGTTTCCGTATCTTGTGAAGACTAACCCAGCGTTCCCATCTATTTTGCAGAATGCATGGGATGAGATTCTGAAGGACAGCAATGTGATGCTGATTTTGTCTGGATCTCTCATTGGTATGATGCAGAAACATGCGCTGTCGTATGATAGTCCTTTATATGGACGTAGAACAGCGCAGATGCGATTGGCTCCATTGCCATTTACAGATGTTTATGATGCGCTTGCACTGCCTTTTGATAAAGCAGTAGAACAATACGCTGTGACAGGTGGGGTTCCAAAGTATCTTGAGTTTTTTGAAGATGGGCGTGATTTGGTCGATCAATTAAAGGATGTTGTTTTATCGAAAAGTGGCTTTTTGTATGAGGAACCATTTTTCTTGCTGAAAAGTGAATCCATGACCGCAGTGAACTATTTTTCTATTATAAAAGCGATAGCAGACGGAAACCACAAGTTAGGCAAAATTGCTGGTGCACTAGGGCAGGAAACGCAGGCATTAACACCATATTTATTGACACTTGCGGATTTGGGGTTCATTGAAAAGAGAACTCCGGTAACAAAGAAAAATCCGGAAAAATCCAGAAAAGGCTTGTATTTTATCGCAGACAATTTCATACGTTTCTGGTTTCGGTATGTTTACCCCTATAAAGGTGAGTTGGAACTGGACAATATGCAAATTGTTTTGGATGAGCTTCGAAAAGACTTTATTGAAAAATTCGTGGCATTTGCATATGAGGACATCTGTAAGGATATATTTGCAAGTGTATGCAAACAAGGAGAAATTCCGTTTGTTCCGTCCCGTATCGGTTCTTATTGGTTGAATGATTATGACGGTGATACAGAGATTGATGTAATGGCAATAGACAATCAAAACAAGAGGATATTTGCCGGAGAGTGTAAGTATCATGTCAAACCAGTGGATGCTCCCGTATATTTCTCACTGAAAGAGAAAGTTGATGGTGCAGCTGAAATTCGTAAAGCATATCCTGGGTATGATGTTATCTTCGGCCTGTTCAGCAAAAGCGGTTTTACGCAGCGTATGCTTGATATTGCAAAAGAAAACGCCAGTATCGTCCTGATTAATGAGGAGCATTTGGTGTAATTATTTGCTCCAGGAAAAGCGTACATCGTTAAGCGTTTCTACTGCTGTTTTAACGTTATCTCTTCATGATACGAAAATAGTATAAACAAATTTATCACATAGCCGATTGATTTTCTTCGGAGAATCAGTCGGCTATTTTCTATATCAGGAGTTCTCTGTGGCAATCAGCATGTAATAAGACATTCTTTTCTTTAAAATCTGCTCCCACTTCCGTATGGATTCGGAATCCCCGTTCCACTGTGATAGGTTCACCACAGTGCGGACAAATGCCTTTCTGCATTTTGTACAGTGCATTTAATTTCTTCCTTCCATTGATTTCTCGAAGCATTCTCTTTGTGTCTCTGTCCTCAAAATATTCTGTGAAACGCTCATCAAATGGTGTCGCTTCTGATTTTGTTTTCAGCCACCTTACTATTTTAGTATCAGTAGCATATATCAGATGTAATTCAAATGAGTCTGCCATATTTACACTGAATGTCCAGTATCTTGTGCCAACTCTTCTGAAATATTTCTTAGCGATCCATTTGTGTCCTTTCTTCGGGTGCCTACGTTTGCACCATCTCCACAGACATCTCCATACATCAAAATCAAACCGTTCAAACGCCTGCGAGGAAACATTATGCTTTTGGAAATTTCCCCACCCTCTGATGACCGGATTTAACTTTCTTATCAAATCTTCCTGCTTCATAGATGGATTTTGCTTTATAATCTCCCGTACCTTGCTCACGATGGCTTTATAGTTCTTTTTGGATAGTTTTGTAAGAAGCTTGTCTTTATACCAGCGTATATTACATCCGAGAAAATCAAAACCATCTTCGATATGGGGAATCACTGTCTTTTCTTCTGACAGTTCAAACCCTCTTTCTGATAAAAATTCCCGGATAATCGGGAGGACACCTGCTTCCAAAAGCTCTCTGCTTTCGCCTGTGACGATGAAGTAAGTAGACCTAGGGAACTTCCCCCTAAGTCCCTCTCAGAACTTATCCCGACTTTCTATTTATTCCGATAAAACATCTGAAATGCCGTATTTTAAAAGATACTAAAGTAAAAAGTCGGGATAATAACTACTTTAAGCCATAAAGTTTTTCAGAAGATCTTCATCATCTTCCCAGTCAATATCATATTCATTGGAGAAGAGAGGATTAAAGTCTGATGTTGCCTTTTCGATAGCCTCTTTTTTCATCGTTGTATCAGCATTTGCATAAAACACATTGTCGTATCCATTTTTGCATGTCCAAGCCATTCGGCCACCAATGGGAGTGGCATACCATTCCTATACAAATGCATCGCACGTGAATGTCTCCACATATGGGGATATAGATGCTCTGGCACATCTGTTGAAGTCTCCTGTGCTTTTTTTCCATAACGTGCAACAAATTTCTCTACGTTGTCAATTGACACTTGTGACCGTATTCCTTTGCGTTCTATATAAAAAAGATACTCTTCTGGATTATCTTCTATATGGAATCTATGAAGGTAGGATTTCAGGTGTTTACACGTTTTTTTCCATGATTGGAACATTTTTTTGTTTTAGCACCCTTGCCTGTTATAACAACATAAGGATTTTTTCCATCCATACGGATATTGCAAAGTCGTAAGTCAAGTATCTCCTGTGCCCTTGCACCGGTATCATACATAAGTATCATAAAGAAAAGGTCTCTCTGCCCGTTTTTCTTATTCCGGTCAGGCTGCTCCAGGATGGCTTTCAAGGCTGACTCGCTGAAAAATTCTATTTCCCGCACACGAGTATCTTTCTTTTTAGGAATGACTTTCACATCCAGAAAAAGGGGCATGAGAATCTTATCCTTTTCTGCGGCATATCTGAGAAATGATTTAACTGCACACATCCGCTGGTTTCTGCTGTTTACACTGTAACCGCGGTCTGTTTCCAGCCACATAAGAAAACTCTCTACAGGTTCCCTTGAAATACATTTAAAGCTTATATCTGCTAATGGCGTGCCCTGCGATGCACTGATATAATCAATGAAAAGGTTCAGGGTATCCCTGTAAGACTTAGCTGTATTCTGGCTTGCACCGCGCTGTTTTGGAAGATAGATAGTCAGAAAATCCCTAACGATGCGGTAAAATAAAAGAGAGTCATTCTTCATCTTCCACCTCCGGTATCAGGCGTCCAGCTTTTCCCAGATATTGCTGGCACATATCAGCCACACCAGCAGACACGGGAATCAGCCGCTCCCTGTGAGACTTGTTTTTTCGGATATATAGGGTTTTGTCCTCATAGCAGAAATCAGAACGTTTCAGTTCCCTACCCTCATTCGGTCGGAGACCACAGAAATAAATTAACCTGTAGATAACAGGAATAATCAGATGGCGGCATGGGTTTGTTTTACAGTACGGTTCCTTATCGCTCTCGGCAAACACTCTACGCAATTCATCATCTGTAAAAATATATGACATGGTCCTGCGAGTAATTGGAAAAATACTTATTAAAATCACTCAGGTAGTTCTCATAAGTTTTTCTCGAGAATCCAAGACTTTCTTTATAGGACAACATTTCCTGTATAACCTCAGGGAGATTGATCATACGCCACCTCCCAGTGAGTCGAAATCAAGAGTACAACAGCGCAAGCTTTGCAAATCTGTGGATATATACTGTTTTGTAGCTTTCGTCCCTTTATGCCCCAAAACCTGGGCAACGGTATCAACTGGAACCCCATTTGCAGCCATCCCAGTCCCAAGCCCACGCCTCATACCATGCATCTCCCTATAAAAGAGCATCTTCGATTAATATTTCGGGATAAGTTCCGTGAGAAGTTTGAGGTGAGAGTCCTTTTACTTACTCGACGAGATGTCGACTAATCAACTAATGGTAGCCTCCTGCTCGATTTATTTTGTTTTAATTGCTTTCTGTGCCCTTAATTTTTCATTTGCCTTCTCTACATTCAGTTGTGTCAAAAGAAGAGCGACGAGAATATTAATCAGCATTGGGAGCCACAGGTACATAAAGTGAAGCATATTGATGCAAGACTGTGACTGAACTGCCAGTTTTCCGTTGAATCCACCGAAGTCAAGCAGCCAGCCTACAATTGCTGTTCCAAGTCCGCTGCCGATTTTCAGTCCCATGGATGTACATGAGAACATAGTTCCGTCGATTCGCTTTCCATACTGAAGGAATGTATGCTCGGAACATTCTGCAACTAACGCATTTAAGTTGCCCTGCCATGGAGCCATACCAATTGCACCGATTGCAGTACCAGCTAACATCAACGGTACATTGCCCATATAACCTGCAACAATGACGATTCCACGTCCTGCAGCGGCTACTAAATATCCTGAGAAGTTCAGTTTATAATACCCTTTGAATTTCGCAACCAAAGACGGAAGGAATGCAAGTCCTACAATCAGCGCCAGGTTGATTGCACCTGAGAAGGTTCCCAAAAGTTCTGCTTTTCCAAGTACATAAGTCATATAAAAAATTCCCATGTTAATGATTGCAGAATAAGTCTGGCGAAGGATATCTACTACAAGGATTACCAGATAATATTTATTATGAATCAGCATTTTAATAGATCCGATTAAGCTGTATTTTTCTTCAGCTTTTTCTGTGTTTCCATCTCTGAGTTCTTCCTCCGGAAGTTCCTTTACAGAAAATACTGTAATCGTATTGGAAATCAGTCCGATTATAGCGTAAATGATTGCGATGGTTCTCCATCCGGCAGCTCCGCCCCCCAGTTTTTGAACAAGATCTACTGTAATTGTCTGAATGATAAAGCTTGTTCCAAATGCAAACATGAAACGGATAGATCCCATCTGTACACGTTCTTTTCCATTCTTTGTGATTAGAGCGGTCAGTGTAGAGTAAGCAATATTGTTTGCTGTATAAAACCCTGCATTTAACAGTAAATATGTGATAAAGAACCAAATATACTGGGATGTTCTTCCAATGGTTGTCGGTACAGAAAATGCCGCAATCAGTGTGATCGCACATCCAAAATATGCACCGAGCATCCAGGGTCTTGCCTTACCCATTTTAGTATGTGTCTTATCAATCATTGAACCAAAGATAACATCTGAAATACCATCCAATACTTTTGATACAGCAATCAGTGAGCCGATGACACCTGCATTCAGCCCTACCGTATTGGTCAGATAAATCATAATGAATGATGACAGGAATGCGAATACCACATTACCGGCAATATCTCCAGAGCCATAGCCTACTTTATTATACCATTTTAAATATTTCTTTTCTTCCATCGTATTCTCTCCTTATCCCTCTAACATTTTTTCCTGACGGATGATTCCATTGGAAGTCCCGTATCATAATCTAACTGTCTTGGTTCATACTCTTCATTCTCTCTCTGTCTTGTATAGCCTTCGTTTTCCCAGTTTGGTATGAAATCTTTTCTCCATGGACGCATGCGCCACTGATAACCTCTGTACAAATCTCTGGTACTATTCATATGTTCAATCAGCCTGTCATGCATTTCATTTCTGATTTCTGTATAAGTTTCATCATCAATCAGGTTGTTCATCTCATACGGGTCTTTTTCCAAATCATAGAATTCATCACTGTCTAACAGATGAATAACCAGTTTATACCGTTTGGACATGACTGCCCTCATAATCTGCAGACCGCCGAATCCATCGTGGTCAAGCTCATATCTGGTAAATTCTGTGTATACCACATCGTTGATTTCCTTTGATGGCTCATAGATCTGCGGCAGCATACTCTTTCCTTCCAGTAATTTCGGAATCGGAAGTCCAAAGTAATCCATGATTGTCGGTGCAATATCAATGTGGGATGCCATCGCATCTTCCACGCAGCCCTTTGCGCCGCCTTTGATAATCAGAGGGATATTTGCCACTTCCCTGTACGCGGCTGCATTTTTGGAAAATAATCTGTGCGCTCCGAGCATATCTCCATGGTCAGATGTGAAGATAACCATCGCATCCGGTGCGACTTCTTTGATTTTATCCAATACTCTTCCGATTTCATAATCTGCAAAGGAATTACATCCAAGGAATAAGGATAATCCATCGGATGGCTTATTGATTTCGTCCTCCGCTGCATGTAAGTTCTTTCCAGACCACAGTCTCTGCATGAATGGTTTCTTAGAAAGGTCATCCTGAAAATTCGGACAACTGTCGAACCTGAACCCATCATACATATGATTAAATGGTGCCGGACAAAGAGACGGACCGTGAGGTTCATCATAAGATACACTTAAGAAGAAATCTTCATCCTTATGTTCTTCCAGATATTTAATTGCACGATCCGAGCAGCGGTGTGCATAGGTAAATTCTTCCGAAAACTTTCTTTGTAAGCCTCCTTTGGATCTCTGGATTTCACCTTATCTTCATCACTTAGTTCATTCAGGTAAGTTTTCATATCATACCAGTAATCTGAATCCCAGCCATCCGGGCAGCGTCCGTTTCCAAAGTAATCTGAGCCATCCAGATGCCATTTCCCTATATAACCGCATGCAATGCCGTTATCACTCAGTCTTTGTCCTACCGTCTTTACATTGTCCCCCATTGCAATGCTGTTTGTTACCATGCCATTCGTGTGCGGAAATGTACCAGTGAAGATTGCACTTCTTGCCGGTCCACAGACCGGCTGGCAGGTATACGCATTCTCATAACGGATTCCTTCTTCAGCCAGACGGTCCAGATTCGGGGTTTTCATCTTTGGATTGCCGTAGCATCCGACCATGTCTTTTCTGGTCGTATCTGTCATCAGAAATATCAATTGTTTTCTCATGTTACATCCTCCTTCAATCTTATGCACTATGGTTTATTCTGCTCATCTCTTCATTTTAGTATAGTGGTTTTAAATCTTTATTCCATACCTTTTTATGTGTTTTGCATGGACAGTTCTGCTTTTTCGTGTTATATTTACCTTAAAAAGAAAAAGTCTGGCTAAAGGGAAGAGGGTGTTTTTATGATTAATGTATCCGGGCACTTAAGAAATGAAAGACGTGTAACCGGGTTTGCTGATGACTCTGTTTCATTATCCGTCAACTGCTGCGGCATGCAGGTTTTTAAAACAAAAGATTATTCTCAGAACCGTTTTGCCGGCCGCGTTGATTATCAGCTTATTTATGTCTACAAAGGTGCCGGTCACTATTGGCTGAATAATGAACGAAAAGTATTAGGCGCCGGAAATATCCTTCTTTTCCGTCCGAAAGAGCCTCAGATCTATTCCTATTATGCAAATGAGCACCCTGAAATCTATTGGATTCATTTCACCGGGAATAACTGTAAAAATATAATAGAGAAGTACAATCTACATAACTGTTATATCGGGGAGCATACTATGTTAAAGACTCTTTTTCAGGAAACGATTATTGAGCTACAATTGAAAAAACCATTTTTTGAGGATGTTGTTCTATGTAATTTTTTGCAAATACTTGCCGTCATCGCGCGTTACCATCAACAGATTCTCTCTCCGTTAGGAAATGACTTCTCTATTGACCGGCTGATCATGCAGCTTAATCAACGGTATAAAGATAACTGGAATGTTGCATCAATGGCAGAATATTGCAAGTTAAGTGTCGGGTATTTTTCCCACATATTCAAGAAACGTATTGGGGTTGCACCGATGCGTTATCTAAATGAACTTCGGGTAGAAAAAGCAAAGGAGCTAATTGCAACAAATGCGATGAAACTGTCAGATATTGCATCCATGGTGGGTTTCTCCGATCCGCTTTATTTTAGCCGGGTATTCAAAAAGACTGCCGGAATTCCTCCTAAAGAATTCCAGCAGTCTCTGCTTACATCTAATACTCCAAAGTGGTGGCCTGATAAATAATGGATTTATTTCCCCTTAGCGGACAGGAAACCGTGATGCCCGCTGTCGGCTGTGGGGTATCATCCTCCAAGGAATGATACTGCCACTTTCATAACTCCTGCCGCCACCATAACCCAGATAGGGTTCATTTTCACTTTCTGAAGTAATACGACACAGATGGCAAATATCACTACAAGGCTCCATTTCGTTCCTGCCAATGCAATTGATGCGGAACTTCCCCAAAATGCTGTAATCAAAATGGAAATTCCGGCAGATGCAATCATCGCAACAACAGCAGGCCTCAGAGAATTCAGGACTCCCTGTAGCATATCCATCTCTCTATATTTCAGATATAACTTTGCAATCACCGTAACAATGATGCAAGATGGCAAAATGCATCCAAGAGTCGCAATCAAAGCTCCCGGAATCCCGGCAATCTTAATTCCAACGAAAGTTGCTGAATTGACTGCAATCGGACCTGGTGTCATCTGGGAAATGGTGATAAGATCTGTAAATTCAGACATGCTGAGCCAACCATGTGCTGTAACCACCTGCCCCTGAATCAAGGGCATTGCCGCATATCCACCGCCAAAACTGAATAAACCAATCTGTAAAAAACTCAAAAACAATTGCAGATAAATCATTTATTTTTCCTCCTCTTTGCAATACATGTCCGGATTACTCCGATTAGTCCGCAAACGATAACAACATAGACTACATTTACTTCAAAGATACAGGAGGCAATAAATGCACCAACCATGATCACTGTGGATATGCCATTCTTATCCTGAACGATATCGGCTCCCATTTCATAAGTCACAGATGCGATAACCGCGCCAACGCCAGCCTGCATACCTTCCAACATCTGGCTCACAAAATAATTGCTGCGGAAAGCATTGTAACAAACCGAAATCACAGATATAATCAAAAACGGTGGAATAATTGTTCCAATGATTGCCACCAGTACTCCAGGCATTCCGGCAAGCTTATACCCAACTACAATTGCGCCATTTACTGCGATTGGTCCCGGCGATGACTGCGCGATTGCAACCAAATCCAACATCTCATTCTCTTCAATCCAGTGATAATCATCCACAAATTTTTTTTTCATCAACGTAACGATTACATATCCGCCGCCAAATGTAAAGGCACTTAAATATAAAGTTGATATGAATAGCTTCCATAATACGTTCTTTTTATTTTCCATGATTTTTCCTCCTTCGCATACCAGTATATCCGCTCTTGACACATATGTAAAATATTATTATTCTATGAAATAGATAACTGTTTTATTATGGATTGGAAGAAGGGATATTATGACGCTCAGATATATGAAAATATTCGTCTCTGTATATGAACACAACAGTATTACAAAGGCTGCTGATGTTCTGCATCTCGCTCAGCCGTCCGTCAGCCTTGCCATAAAAGAGATGGAGGAATATTATGGGACCCGTTTCTTTGAGCGGATTGGGCGGCACATCAGTCCGACCGGAGCGGGGAATGAACTTTACAGATATGCACTGCATATTATAGAGTTGTTTGATGAAATGGAACAGAAAATTAAAGATTGGGATCATTGCGGAACACTCCGTATCGGTGCAAGCATTACGATTGGCACTCATATTCTCCCGCTAATGCTTAAACAATATCAGGAAATTTATCCAATGCTAAAAATTACTGTTATTATCAAACAGTCTGCTGCTATTGAACAACTTGTTTTAGAGAATAAGATTGACATTGCTTTGATTGAAAACCAGCCCGAATACGCTGATATCATGGCAATTCCATTTATGACAGACCATTTATGTGCGATTGTTCCTGTTACGCATCCATTAGCTGATAAAAAATGGGTTACTTTGGAAGAAGTGTCAGCGTATCCTTTTCTCATGCGGGAAAAAGGAAGTGCGGGACGGGAAATCCTGGATGCCGGTTTTGAATTGAAAAATATAACAGTTCATCCTGTCTGGGAGAGCACAAGTACACAGGCTATTGTAAAAGCGGTGTCTGTCGGTCTTGGCGTTGCCGTACTTCCTTACCTTTTAGTAAAAAAAGATATGGAAGAGAATCATGTATGTCTGTTACCATTCAAAAAACCGCTAAAAAGAAATCTGAATGTGATTTATTATAAGCGGAAATATTTTACAGAACAAATGAAGTCCTTTATTGACTTATGCCGAAAATATGGAAAAGATTATGAATCTGCGGAAGTATGATTGTGCTGCATAATCTTACCGGGGATACCGAGAAGGGCGCAGCATCCTTTGTTGTAAAACTGTTATATATAAACGATGTAAATGTATGGCATGACGTATAATTGATAATGATAAGTCGGGTTTTGAATAGACAGATAATTTTGCGTATGTTACAGTATATGAAAATACCGCGATTTTGGTTTCGGGATGAATACACTCAGTGAAAACTGACATGATTCTATAAAATAAGACAAAGAATAAAAGCGATAGCCGAAACTGCAGGAGGGTGATAACCATGGACATTCGTATGGTAATCATGGATGATAAGTTGCTTGTGAACAAGCTGGAGGGGACAATGAATTGAGAAAAATTAGGCATCACGCTGGTTTTTACCATGTACAATATCCTTCAGGACACTGTCATAGAGATACGAATGCCGAGGACACAGTGAAGAGGAAAACTGTACTGGAACTGAAAAAAGAAAATGTGCTATGATTTTACATACGGAACAATCATAGATACAAGGAAAGAACGATCATAGATACCTTCGGGTGGTGTGTTGCCTTTTATCCACCGGGGGTAAACAAACAGAGTAATTATAGATAAAGGAGAGGTAAAATGCCAGCAATAAGTGTTTTAATGAAACCATCTTCCAGTATGTGCAACATGTCCTGCGACTATTGTTTCTACTGTGATGAAGCACAGAAACGTACACAAGAATCTTTCGGGTACATGAGTGAACAAACGCTGAAAAACATAATACGGAAAACGATGCTGCGGGCAGAGGGCATGATAAGCTATACTTATCAGGGCGGTGAGCCAACCCTGCGCGGAGTTGGTTTTTTCAAAAAAGCAATTGAATTTCAGAACCAGTACAACAGGAATCATGTACAGGTACAGAATGCGCCTCAGACCAATGGTTATGCAATTACAGAAGAATGGTGCCAGTTTTTCAAAGACAATCATTTCCTGATTGGCCTGTCGGTGGACGGAACGGAAGAAATCCATAACTCTATGCGGCACACACATTCCGGGAGCGGCACCTTTGCCCGTGTCAATCAGACGGCGATGCTGATGGATGAGTATGGGGTGGATTATAATATTCTAACCGTTGTCACGCCAAAAATCGCGGAGAATATTCGGGAAATATATGGCACTTATCAAAGGCGGGGATGGTATTATCAACAATATATTGCCTGTCTGGATCCCTTTGGAGAAGAACATGGGAAAACCCCGTATTCCCTTTCGCCAGAGGTATATGGACAGTTTCTGACAGATTTATTCTGGCTGTGGTACAAGGATTTGAGGCGTGGAAAACAGCCTTTTATCCGGCAGTTTGAAAATTATGTCGGTCTTGCGGCAGGCTACATGGCGGAATCCTGTGAACAGAGAGGAGTCTGTGGAATTCAGAATGTGGTAGAGGCAGACGGAAGTGTGTATCCATGCGATTTTTATATGATGGATAAGTACCGTCTGGGGAATTTTAACACTGACCGCCTGGACGACATTAACCAGAGAAGGAGCGAGATTCAGTTCATCGAGCAATCCTGGAAATTGGATGAAGAGTGCCGCTTCTGTAAGTATTTCCGACTCTGCAGGGGAGGCTGCCAGCGCAATCGGGATTTTCAGCCTGATACCGGACTTTATAAAAACTATTTCTGTGAAGGATACAGGATGTTTTTCAGGCAGTGCTATGAGCAGATTATGGAAATCGGGAAAAGCCTGTCCAAAAGCTGAGAAACTGTTGCCTGCCAGTCCATGGGTGATGGAAACTGAATATGCCAAAATCCCGAGACATACAAGCCAAAAATTCCATTGCCGCAGGCAATCTGGAATGAATTTTGGCTACGTTACTGTGAACGGAGTGAACAGTGACATAATTAAGTCAGAGAGAAAT
>ENA-OQCO01000792-OQCO01000792.1-human-gut-metagenome-genome-assembly--contig:-NODE-792-length-15489-cov-1.140477_pt1 | contig 15489 bp, 19 predicted proteins | sample MGYA00242500_ERZ504582 | MGnify/ENA primary metagenome ERZ504582 (study PRJEB26092, sample SAMD00036346) | human gut metagenome | host: Homo sapiens | study: EMG produced TPA metagenomics assembly of...
GCCCGCCGCCATCCGCCTGAGCCGCGCCACCCTGCGCAACATCCACGAGAATCTGTTCTGGGCCTCATCTACAACATCATCGGCATCCCGCTGGCCGCCGGTGTGTTCATCCCCTTCGGCCTGACGCTGAACCCCATGTTCGGTGCCGCCGCGATGAGCCTGTCCAGCTTCTGTGTCGTCAGCAACGCGCTGCGCCTGAACCTGTTCGACCTGCACAGCACCAAACACGACCACAAGATCAAGACTTCCGCCCTGCCCGCTGCCGCGCAGCCGCAGGCTGAAGATACGACCGAACCCGTTTCGGAATCCACTGTCAAGGAGGAACGTTTTATGAAAAAGACCCTGCACGTTGAAGGCATGATGTGCTGCCACTGCGAGGCCCGCGTGAAGAAGGCACTGGAAGCTCTGCCCGAAGTCCACGAGGCCGTGGTCAGCCACGAGACCGGCACCGCCGTCGTCACCCTGAGCGCCGATGTCGCCAACGAGACCCTGAAGAAGGCCGTTGAAGACCAGGACTACAAAGTGACCGGCATCGAATAAGCCGCATCCGCCAAAAAGACCCTCTCCGTCCTTGCTCTGCTGCAATGCCCGGAGAGGGTCTTTTTATAATGCCTGTAATTTTTTTGCGCCCTTCGTCTTCAGCCAGCGGAGCGCAGCCCCATCGGCCAAGCAAGGATGCCCAATGCTGCCATCCATGCGGCCTCGACCGACACGAACTGCGCCAGCACCAGCACCCCCACGCCCAGCACAAAGCCAGCGGCCCAGTTGACAAGCAGTGCCAGCAGAACACTGGGGTTCTGCTTGATGACGGCCATCTCGCTCGTCCAGTGAAAGCGCGGCATCGCCACGCCGAGCATCAGCCGGCGGCGGCCATGAAAACAACATCCAATGCCACCAGCAGACCCGCCAGCAGGGCCGAAGTCCACGGCGCGCGCAGAAGCACCAGCCGCAAGCCAGGCAGAGCAGCGCGGGCGGCAGGGTGACCAACAGATGCAGGTCCAGTTTCGCCCGCAGCACCTGCCATGGTGTCACCGGCAGACTTTGCAGCTGCCACAGCTGTTCCCCTTCCAGTGAGACGGACGGCACGGTGAGGAGGTTCATCCCGGCCACCAGCACCACCGTGAAGGTCAGCAGCACCACGCCAAGCTCCCGCGCGGGCAGCCGCGCCGCCAACGCCCGCAGTGCGTCCGCCTTGTATCCCATTGTGCCGCTGAGAAGCAGCAGCGCCAGCGAACCCATGGCGCAGTTGAGCAGATAGGACGCGCTGCTGCCCAGATGGAGCAGTTCCCGGCGCAGCAGCGTCCGCCGCAGCGAGGAACGGGCGGGCCAGCCGCGCCCGCGTCCGTTTCACAGCCCCGCGCCGGGTCGTCATCAAGGTCAGATACGGCCCGGAAAGCGCCTTGCCCAGCGCCGCGCAGAGCAGCACGATGCCAACGGCCAGCACCAGCAGCAAAAGCGGTTCCCCGCAGGCGGCACCTCCCAAAAAGCGCCCCGCACCCGTTAAGGCCGTGTTGTTTTCTCCCAGCGCCACCTGCCCCAGCACCTGTTCAAGGAGAGCCATTCCCCGCTGGTAGACGAGAGCATACACCACCGCAAGCCCCAGGGTTGCTGCGACCGTGACCAGCGTTTTGTGTGCGGCCCGCGCAGTGCAGAGAGCGACCGCCCACCCCAGCAGCGCCGCCAGAAGGGACGCTGCCCCGGCCAGCACCAGCGCCATGGGGACTGCACTCAGCAGCCCGCCCAGCGGAGAAGCTGCATACAGCCCATACACCACTTCTGCCGGGACCCAGAGCAGCAGCAGATAGAACAGACACATCGCGTACAGCCCGCTCATCCGGACGGCAAAGATCATCCACGGCGGGATGGGCATCGCCAGCAGCAGGTCGTTGTCCCTGGCCTGAAACAGGCTCCCATAGCTGGAAAACGCCCCGGCAAACACGCCAACAGCCAGCGCCAGCAGCTCCATCGTCAGAAAGTACAGCGCCTCCTGCCCGGCGGGCAGCAGCAGCTCTCCCAGCGGCCACGCCAGCGAGAAGAAGCTGCCCATCACCAGCAGCACAATGCCCCCATACAGCGCTCCGAACGCAAACCGGCCCGCTCTGGTGCGGTGTCTGCCGGTGCTGGCGCTCCGGACAAGGAAGGCCCCCTGCTCCCGCAGCTGTTTCCGGAACAGGGCGCGGAACAGACGTCTGGTCTCAGTGTCCATCCTGCACCCCTTCCAGCTCCAGAAAGACCGATTCCAGCGAAGCATCGCCCCGCACCTCGGCCATGGAGCCAGCCCGCACGAGCCGCCCCTGCCGGAGGATGGCCACCTGGTCGCAGAGCTTTTCGGCCACTTCCAGCACATGGGTGGAAAAGAAGATGGCCCCGCCTGCATCGCAGAAGGCCCGCATGGTCTGCTTGAGCTGGTGGGAGGCCAGCGGGTCCAGCCCCACGAACGGCTCATCCATCAGGATGAGTTTGGGCGCGTGGAGCAGCGCCGCCAGAATGGCCAGCTTCTGCTTCATGCCGTGGGAGTAGGAACTGATGGGCTGGCCCAGCGCTTCGGTCAGCGCAAAGCGCTCGCCGTACACCCGCACCCGCTCGGCGCGGGCAGCCTCACGGACGCCGAACACGTCCGCAATGAAATCCAGATACTGGATGCCGGTCATGTAGCCATAAAGGGCCGGATCATCCGGCAGATAGGCCAGCTGACGCTTGGCCGCAAGCGGGTCGTCCCGCATGGAACAGCCGTTCACCCGCACCTCGCCGCGATCCGGCTGCAAGATGCCGCAGCAGCATTTCAGGGTGGTGGTCTTGCCCGCCCCGTTCGGCCCGATGAAGCCGAAGATCTCTCCCGGCCGGATGGTCAGTGTGAGGTCATCCACCGCCGTTTTCTCGCCGTACTGTTTGGTCAGATGCCGGATCTCCAGCATTCAGCTCTCTCCTTTCGGTCTTGACGTGCTCCTGTTTGATAGCCAAATCGTATCATCCGCGGAAGTGCCTGTCAAGCATTTCGGCGCAAGTCGGGATGCAAAAGCGGCACCAGCCCGCAAAGTCGTTTTGCTTTACAGACCGGTGCCGCCATGTTTTCATTTCAGGACTGCGACATTTTTGATGCCGTATCGTACAAAAAGTTTCAGTGCTGCCGGGCCGATGCGTTCTCCGCTCACCACGATGGGGATCGCCGGCGGACAGGAGACGGTGGGCATCGCGCAGATGCGGCCCAGCGCCGTTTCGGCGGGAACCCCTCCTGCGGTGCGAACACTGCCTGCCGCACGGTGCAGACCGGCGCAGCCTCCGCCGCCAGTTCCGTGAAGACATCCGCTTCCGGTTCCGGCAGAGCCGGGGCCGACAGCAGAGCCGCGCAGAGCCGTGCCACTGCCGCTTCCAGCCGCTCATAATCCTGCGCCGGGTTTTCGGGGGTGAACATCAGCACCACATACCGGGGGTCGGCATATTCGCACTCCATTCCGTTTTGCCGCAGATAGTCGGCTAGTGCCTGCCCGGTCAGGCCCAGCGTCGCTGCGTCCAGCGTCAGCTTCATGGGTTCCCGGGCGGGGCTGTCCCAGTGCCAGCGGCAGGGGCCGTGCCCTGTGCGGCAGCCAGCGCGTTCAGGCGGGCACGCAGAACGGCCAGCCGGTCACAGCACTCCTGCAGGCGTGCCGGGTAATCGGTGGAAAGCAGCCGGTTGCAGGCATCGAGAGACTGCAGGATCAGATAAGACGGGCTTGTGGAGCCGAACAGCGCCAGCGCATTGCGGACTGCCGTTTCCTCCTGCACGGGCGCTTTCGGCCCCAGATGCAGGTAGGCGCCGCCGGTGAGGACAGGCAGGGTCTTGTGCCCGGAATCGCAGCACATCGCCGCCCCCAGTGCAATGGGGTGGCGGCTGCCGCCCACCAGAAAGTTCAGGTAGGCACCGTGGGCGTTGTCCACCAGCAGCGGCACACCGTGCGCATCGCAGACCTTTGCAAGGGCCGCGATGTCCTGCATCCCGCCGAGGTAGTCCGGGCTGGTGAGGTAGACGCCGAAGGGGGGCTTCCCCTGCCCGGCCAGCCGGTCCAGCGCGGCGGCAAGCTGAGCTTCGGTCACGGGGCAGCTGCACAGCGCCCCGGCAGCATCCGGCGCGGGCCAGAGCCACCGGATGTCGAAGTCCAGCAGAGCCGCTGCATAGAGCAGGGCTTTGTGGGCATTGCGGGCCGCCAGCAGCACCGGACGCTTGCCGGTGCGGGGCGCACCCTGCAAAGCAAGGCAGAGCCATGGCCCGGATGCACTGGGACGAGCCCTCGGTGCTGTAATATGTGTGGGCCGTGCCGAAGAGCCGGGTCGCGTTGGCCTCGCTCTGGGCGATGATGCCATCGGCCTCGTACAACTCATCCGCGCCCCGGATCTCGGTGATGTCCAGCCCTTCAAACCCCAGCAGGGCCTGCCCTTTATGGCCGGGCATGTGAAGGCGGGACGTCCCGGACTTTGCGTAGTTCTGCACAAAGTCCACGATGGGCGTGGTCATGCTCATTCGCAGGCTTCGCCGTCCGCGCAGGCGTTGCAGGTGCTGCCCAGTTCGATGGGCACCTCGATGCCCTGTGCGGCCAGCTCCTGGTTCTTGGCCACCTGGATCATGATGGCGCACTCCATCCGCTTGCGGAACAGCTCACAGCCGTACTCGTACACACCGGTGATGCTGCCGGTGGCGTGGTATGCGTTGGCCGCGCAGCCGCCGGAGCAGTAGAGCTTGGCCCAGCAGTCCTTGCACTCCGGGCGGGCGTAGGCGTTGCAGTGCTTGAACTCATCCCGCACGGCGGTGTTGGTGACGCCCTTCCAGATGTCGCCCATCCGGTACTTGGGGTCGCCGACGAACTGGTGGCAGGGGTACAGGTCGCCCCAGGGGGTCACGGCCATGTACTCGGTGCCGGAGCCGCAGCCCGAAATGCGCTTGTAGATGCAGGGGCCGCCGGTCAGGTCGATCATGTAATGGTAGAAGGTAAAGCCGCGGCCCTCGCGGTCGCGCTTGATCATTTCCTTGGCCAGGATCTCATACTGCTCCTTCAGGATGGGCAGGTCGGCCTCGGTCAGGGCGCTGGGGTCGTCCGGCTTGCAGACCACCGGCTCCATGCTCAGCTCAGTGAAACCGAGGTCTGCCATGTGGAAGATGTCGTTGGTGAAGTCGGTGTTGAAGTGGGTGTAGGTGCCGCGCATGTAGTAGCCCTTGTCGCCGCGCTTCCGGACGAACTCCTGGAACTTGGGCACGATGGCGTCATAGCTGCCGTGGCCCGCGTAGTCCTTGCGGAAGCGGTCGTGGACCTCCTTGCGGCCATCGAGGCTCAGGACGACATTGTGGCACTCCTTGTTGCAGAAGTCGATCACATCCTCGTCGATCAGCATCCCGTTGGTGGTCATGGTGAAGCGGAAGTTCTTGTTGTGGATCTTCTCCTGCTCGCGGCAGTAGGCCACCAGCTTCTTCACCATCTCAAAGTTCATCAGCGGCTCACCACCGAAGAAATCGACTTCGAGGTTGCGGCGGGTGCCGGAGTTCTCGATGAGGAAATCCATGGCGCGCTTGCCCACCTCAAAGCTCATCAGCGCACGGTCGCCCTGATAGCGGCCCTGCGAGGCGAAGCAGTAGGAGCAGTTCAGGTTGCAGGTGTGGGCCACATGCAGGCAGAGCGCCTTGACCACGGTGTTGCGGTTCTTGAAGTCGAGGCCATGTCGGCGTAGGTATCGGGGCTCCACAGCTTGCCCGCCTGCTCCAGCGCGGCCACATCCTCCAGGCACTGGCGCAGGTCGGCCTCGGTCACGTCGGGGCGGTCGCCGTACTTTTCGAGCATGGCCGCTACGATCGCATCGGCGGAGCGCTCCTTGTACAGGGCGATGACGTCATACGCCACATCGTCCACCACATGCACCGAGCCGCTGCAGGTGTCCAGCACGATGTTATAGCCGTTCAATTGATACTGATGTACCATTTTAGTCTCCATTCCATTGTTACATAAAAAAATGCCGCCCGGCAAAGGCGGCATCCGATTTGCAGAAATTACTTGTTGCTGTTCTCGCACTTCTGGTTTGCCACGCCGCAGGAAGTCTTGCAGGCGGACTGGCAGGAAGTCTGGCACTCGCCGCAGCCACCGGTCACAACGCTCTTGGTCAGGTCACGAGTAGCGATCGTCTTGATACGTTCCATAATATATAACCTCTCTAGCTCAAAAGATTTGATGCGCAGAACCACCCACGCACGATATTATCTTTGTGTATAATACCACGGGCCGGGCTGGATGTCAAGATTTTTGTCACAGTTTGGCGGGAAGTGAAATGTTCACAGCAAAATACAGATGAGGCCGCTGCATCCATCGTTGATGACTTTTCCAGCGTATCCTGCAGGCGGCCGCGGGCTTCCTGCGGCATGTGCAGCAGCTGTTCTGCAAGCCCTCGTTGACCAGTTCATGCAGGCTCTTGCCGAAGATGTTGGACTCCCACAGCCGTTCCGGGTCGGACTCAAAGTCGCCCAGAAGGCTCTGCACCAGATCCTCGCTCTGCTTTTCGGTGCCCACGATGGGGTTGATCTCGGTGTGGATCACAGCCTTGAGCATGTGGATGGAGGGGGCACTGGCTTCCAGACGGACACCGTACCGCCCGCCCTGCCGGATGATCTCCGGTTCTTCGAGCGAAAGCTCGTCGATGGTGGGCATCACGATGCCGTATCCGGTGGCCTCCACCTGTTCCAACGCACTGCGGATCTTTTCATATTCGCGCCTGGCTCTGGAAAGCTCAATGATGCAGGGCATCAGGCCCGCTTCATCGCCGATGGCAAGGCCGGTCTGCTCGCTGAGCACCCGGTAGAACACATCCGGCTTGAGCAGAACCGTCACCCCGCCACGATGCCCTCCGAGAGATCCATGCCGCTGAGGGTGGAGCGCTCCACCGAATCGCTGGCAAGGGCTCCGGCGCTGTTCTGGGCCGGGACATCTTTCATGCGGGAGATCTTCTCCGAAAAATCCAGCGCGGCCGTGTAGATCTCCGTTTGGAGCCAGTGGCCCCGGTCCAGCATGGTGACCCAGCGCGGGATGGCAAAATCCAGTTCCCGCACCGGGAACTCGTAGAGCACCCGCCGCAGGATCTCGTGCAGGGCGGCGCGGTCCAGGTCGATGCAGCTCACGGGCAGCACACTGCGCCCATACGCCTGCTCCATCTGCACCGCAAGGGCCTGCGTTTCCGGGGCGTCCGGGTGGGTGCTGTTGAGCAGGATGACAAAGGGCTTGCCCAGCGCTTCCAGCTCCTCCACGACCCGCTGTTCCGCGGGAAGATAGTTTTCCCGCGGGATCTCGCTGATGGTGCCGTCGGTGGTGACGACGATGCCGATGGTGGAGTGATCCCGGATGACCTTGCGGGTGCCGGTCTCGGCGGCAAGGTCAAAGGGGATCTCTTCCTCAAACCAGGGGCTTTTGACCATGCGGGGCTTTTCGTTCTCCTCGTGGCCCATGGCCCCCTCCACCATATAGCCCACGCAGTCGATGAGGCGGATGCGGCACTCGCCGCCGCCCTCCAGCTGGAGCGGGACGGCGTGCTCCGGGATGAACTTCGGCTCGGTCGTCATGATGGTGCGCCCCGCCGCCGACTGGGGCAGTTCGTCCCGCGCACGGAGGCGGGCGTCGTCCTCCTCGATGGCAGGCAGCACCAGCTGCTCCATGAATTGCTTGATGAGGGTGCTCTTGCCGGTGCGCACCGGGCCCACCACTCCGATCAGGATCTCGCCGCCGGTGCGTGCACCGATCTCGCGGCAGACCGTGGCTTCCAAACGTTCCTGCTTTTCCAAAATGGTCTCCTCCTGTCCGCATCTGGCGTTCTCAGAGACACTATATTCTCAAAACGCAAAAATAGAACCCTCTCCCAGCGCACAAGGCTGACGGAGAGGGTTTCCTTTTTCTATCAGAGCAGCTTGATGGCCACGGCCTCGCTCGTGCGAATCCTGGGCATCGTTGGCCTGCTGGGGGTCATCCAGCATATAGCGGAGCAGCAGTACCTCGGCCACGTAGAGCACCGACACCTTGATGGGGATGCTGCCGGAATCCAGCGGGCTTTCCTGTGCGCCGCAGAGCAGCACCACGTCCGCCAGTGCAGCGCCCGGCGAGTCCTCGTAGTGGGTCAGAAGGACGATCTTTGCGCCGGATGCCTTTGCGGTGCGCAGGGTCTCCATCATGTCGCGGGTCGCGCCCGAATAGGAGACGAAGAGCACGACGTCCTCCGGCGTCATCAGGCTGGCGGAGAGAAGCTGCAAGTGGCTGTCTCCTGCCGTGCGGAACTTGTTGGACAGGCTGGAAAAGCGGGCACAGATATCATTGGCCAGCAGCATGCTGCCGCCCTGCCCCAGGCAGAACACCTGCCTTGCTGCCCGCAGCAGATCCACGGCCTTGTCCACTGCATCCGGTGAAAGGGCGCTCTGGGTGCCATTGATGGCCGTGAGGAACAACGCGCTCGCATGCTCACAGAGCTTGTCGGTGGTCGTACCCGGTTCCGGCTCCTGCTGATTGATGAGCGAAGCGGTCGCATTAGCCTGGGCCAGCGCGATGCGCATCTCATGATACCCTTCGAACCCCAGCGCCCGGCAGAACCGGAAAACGGTCGCCTCGGCCACCTTACACTCCCGCGCCAGCGACGAGATCGAAAGATACTGCGCCTCGTCGGCATGGTGGATGAGGTAATCCGCCACCATCCGCCCGGATTTGGTCAGCTCGTCCTGCCGCTGGTGCAGCAGCTCCCAGAAATTAGTAGACATGTCAGCTTTCTCTCCTACTTTTTTCCCCGGCCATCCGCGTCCTGCTCCGCCGCACATACGCTGTGACGCCTTTGCCGGGACTCTTTCTTAATGAAAGTATAAAAGAATCTTTCCTCCTTGGCAAGAGCGGCTTTCACCACAAATCATCGCCGTTTTCTGTGCAGAGCGTCCAATTTCAGTCGGAAAGTACGACTCATTTCCGAAAATTCTTTTCAAAATTAGACAAAAACGCCCCTTTTGTCTGCGAAAACTTTTTTCAGGCTATGTAAAAATCCGTGTTTTTGCAATGGTTACAAAATGGCTACAATCACCAAAAAGTCCGCTGTTTTTGAAAAAGAGTCGTTCTCTTCGCTTGATTTGGTAGTTGTTCACAAGAAAGTTTTTTCAAAATTGTGCATTGCATAGATAGACAAAATGAAAATATTTTTCTATAATAAAGGCAACAACAGCGGCTCGACACGATAAGCCGCAAACATATGATATGCAAGGAGAATTTCGTTATGAAAAACTGTATCTCTCGTCGCTCCTTCCTGAAGGCTGCCGGCATCCTGAGCGCAGCAGGCGCACTGGCCGCATGCGGCGGTTCCTCTTCTTCCAGCACCGCAGCGTCTTCGACCGCCTCTTCCGCAGCTGCTTCCAGCACCGCTTCTGCCGGTGCAAGCATCAAGCTGTGGACATACCCCATCGGCGGCTGGGCAAGGATGAGACTGTGCAGGAGCTGATCTCCAGCTTCAACGCAAAGTATCCGGATATCAAGGTCACCGTCGAGTATCTGGACTACACCAACGGCGACGACCAGGTCAACACCGCCATCGAGGGCGGCAGCGCACCCGACCTGATCATGGAAGGCCCGGAGCGTCTGGTCGCAAACTGGGGCAAGAAGGGCGTCATGGCTCCCCTGAACGATCTGTGGACCGACGATGCCAAGAAGGATATCTACGCATCGGTCGAGTCCGCCTGCAAGAACGAGGCCGGTGACTACTACGAGTATCCCCCTGTGCATGACCGCACACTGCATGGCCGTGAACATGACCAAGGTCAAGGAAGTGGGCGCAGACCAGTATATTGATACCGACAAGCACACCTGGAGCACCGACGGCTTCCTGAAGACCGTTGACGCACTGTACAATGGCGGTTACGAGAACGTCGCAGCCATTTATTGCAGCGGCCAGGGCGGCGACCAGGGCACCCGCGCCATCATCAACAACATGTACGGCGGCACCTTCACCGATGCAGCCCACACCAAGTACACTGCTGACTCCCCCGAAAACATCAAGGCCATCCAGGCTCTGTACGATGCAAAGGGCGTCAACTTTGATGCTTCCATCAACGGCGGCGAGGAGATCACCCTGTTCCGCAACGGCACGTTGCAGATGGCATTCTGCTGGAACATCGCACAGCAGCTGAACTCCGACAACAACGACGCCGGTCTGACCAACAGCGGCGACGAGATCTTCCCCATGGCCTTTCCCACCGAGAGCGGTGACCCGAAGCTGTGCGGCGGTATCTGGGGCTTCGGCATCTTTGACAACGGCGACGAGGCCAAGATCGAAGCAGCCAAGACCTCATCGACTTCATCGCAGCAGACCCCGACCAGGTCGGCGCAAGCGTTCTGGCTTCCACCTACTTCCCCGTTCGTGAGAGCGTTGGCGACATCTACGCCGGCAACGACATCATGAGCGAGTACACCAAGTTCATGTCCTACCTGGGCGACTACTACCAGATCACTCCGGGCTGGGCAACGGCTCGTACCGAGTGGTGGAACATGCTGCAGCGCGTCGGCACCGGCGAGCCCGTCGAGCAGGCCGTTGCGACCTTCGTTCAGAATGCAAACGCTGCCGCTACTGCTGAGGCATAAGCTGCACACCCCATCCTGACCGTCATCTCTTGATAAAACCCTTGCCCCTTCCTCGAAAATCCCGGCGAGGGAGGGGCAATTCTTTTGCAAAAAATCCGTCGGGAGCCGATCAAAACGAAAGGTTTGGTGATTTTCTTGGCTGCAAAGACTGCATCGATCCAAGAGCCGAAGCGCAGCCGCGCACTGGTCCGGCAGGAGACCATCGCATCCTACCTCTTTCTTCTGCCCAGCCTGATCTTCTTCTTGGGATTCGTCATCTACCCCATGGTCCTGTGCGTGGTCACGAGCTTCTTCGATTCCACCATGAATCGCGCCGACATCTTCGTCGGCCTGGCGAACTACAAAGAGCTGTTCGCAGACCCCATCTTCATCGGCGCACTGAAAAATACCATCATCATCGTCGTGGTCTCCGTGCCTGTTACCTGCGCGTTCTCGCTGTGGGTCAGCTCGGCCATCGTCGATCTGCCGGAGTGGACCACCAGCCTCTTCCGCTGCGTGTTCTATCTCCCCGTCGTCACCGGTTCGGTCGCCGTTACCGTCGTGTGGAAGTGGATGTACAACAACTACTACGGCATCTTCAACTATCTGGGCAAAACGTTCGGCCTCATCGACAAGAACATCAACTGGCTGGGCGATGAGCGGTTCGCTCTGGGCTGCATCATCCTCATCCTGCTGACTACCTCCGTGGGCCAGCCCATCGTTCTGTACGTCTCCGCACTGGGCAACGTGGACCAGTCCATCGTCGAGGCAGCCGAAGTGGACGGTGCCAACGATTTCCAGGCGTTCTGGAAGATCAAGTGGCCCGCCATCATGCCCACCACCCTGTACATCTTGGTCATCACCACCATCAACTCCTTCCAGTGCTTCGCACTGATCCAGCTGCTGACGTCCGGCGGCCCCAACCACAGCACCGACACCATCATGTACTACATCTACTACACCGCATTCAAGCTGTACCGCTACGGCTACGGCAATGCAATGGGCGTTGTGCTGGCGGTCATCATCGCAATCCTGTCGGCGGTCCAGTTCAAACTGGGCAATCAGGACAATTAAGGGAGGTGCCAAACAATGAGTGCAACTGAAAAGAAACAAAAGCCGTTGAAGCGGCACCCCAGCAAGCTCAAGAAAGCCAGCGCCTACACCATCCTGACGCTGATCCTGATCAGCATCGTTGCGGTGACGTTCGCTTTCCCGCTGTATTGGATCATCACCGGTTCGTTCAAGACCGGCGCTGCCATCAACTCCACCACCCCGGAGTGGTGGCCCCATGAGTGGGTGCTGACCAACTACCAGAAGCTGTTCGCGGGCAAGAGCGCTCCGCTGTGGCAGCTGGCCATCCCCTTCAGCGCACGGTTCAGCAGCGACGGCGAGCCCATCTATTTCTCCGTCGGTCCCACGGCTCCGGCTGCGCTGCGCTGGATGATCAACACCGTGTTCATGGCTGTCACCTCCATGATCCTGACCTGCATCACCGCCGCCATGGCGGGCTATGCTCTGGCCAAGAAGCGCTTCGTCGGCCGCAAGGTGCTGTTTACCCTCATCGTCTGCGCCATGGCGCTGCCCAAGCAGGTCATTCTGATTCCCCTTCTGCGGGAGATGAGCTCCCTGAACCTGTACAACACCATCTGGGCCGTCATCTTCCCCATCGTCGGCTGGCCGTTCGGTGTCTTTTTGATGAAACAGTTCAGTGAGGGCATCCCCACCGAAATGCTGGAAGCGGCCCGCATCGACGGTGCGAGCGAAGCAAAGACCTTTGTCAGCATCGTTCTGCCGATGGTCAAACCGGGCGTTGGTGCGCTGGCCATCTTCACCTTCATCAACAGCTGGAACGACTACTTCATGCAGTTGATCATGCTGTCCAGCACCAGCAACCTGACCATTTCGCTGGGCATTGCAAAATTGCAGGCAGAGAACAGCACCGACTTCGGCCTGATCATGGCCGGTGCCGCACTGGCTGCTGTGCCCATCATCATCATCTTCCTCATCTTCCAGAAGTACTTCACCAAGGGCATCGCAATGGGTGCGGTTAAGGGCTAAAATCCCGACCGCCGCCTGCGGCGGAAACAGGGAGGGATTTTTGGCGCAGCGGTCTGCAAGACGCGAGGCCCGCCCAAGGGCCGAAGCGGATGCAGGGCACCGCAAGAGGGCACTGCTTCCTCCCCCAACCAACAACGTCTGAACCATGATTCAATAGAGAAGGAGACAAGTATCATGAAAGACATTTCCAAGTATCAGGGTGTCATCCCTGCGTTCTATGCCTGCTATGACAAGGACGGCCACATTTCCGTGGAGGGCGTCAAGGCCCTCACCCGCCACCTGATCGCCAAGGGCGTCAAGGGCGTGTATGTCGGCGGCTCGTCCGGTGAGTGCATCTATCAGCACCCCGACGAGCGCAAGCAGGTCCTGGAGGCCTTGATGAGCGAAGCCAAGGGCAAGATCACCGTCATTGCCCATGTCGGCTGCAACAACACCGCCGACAGCGTCGAGCTGGCAAAACACGCCGAGAGCGTGGGCGTGGACGCCATTGCTTCCATCCCCCCCGATCTACTTCCACCTGCCGGAGTATGCCATCGCCAAGTATTGGAACGCCATGTCCGCTGCTGCCCCCCACACCGATTTCGTCATCTACAACATTCCCCAGCTGGCAGGCACGGCACTGACCATGAGCCTGCTGAAGGAAATGCTGAAGAACCCCAACGTGGTGGCCGTCAAGAATAGCTCCATGCCCACCCAGGACATCCAGATGTTCAAGGATGCCGGCATCGCTGCCCGCGGCGAGGGCAATTTCGTGGTCTTCAACGGCCCCGATGAGCAGTTCGTTTCCGGCCGCGTCATCGGTGCCGACGGCGGCATCGGCGGTACCTATGCTGTCATGCCCGAACTGTATCTGGCCATGAACGAGCATATCAACAAGGGCGAGATCCAGGAAGCTCAGGCCCTCCAGTACGAGGCCGACCGCATCATCTACAAGATGTGCGAGGCACACGGCAACCTGTACGCCGTGCAGAAAGAGATCCTGCGTCGGATGTACGGTCTGGAGCTGGGCGGTGTCCGTGAGCCGATGCCCAGCCTCATCCCCGAAGACGAGCCCATCGTGGCCGAGGCACAGGCCATGATCGAAGCTGCCATTGCGAAACTGTAAATCTGTAAACTAAAAAAGCGCCCCCTCTTCCGTCTCGTTTCTGAGGGGAGAGGGTCGGCGCTCTTTTTGATGGAGGGACCTTATGATCTGCGATACTCTGGAGCACCTGACCCTGTATCAGGGCTTCCACAAGAACCTCGACACGGCCATCACCTTCCTGATGGCCTGTGACCTGAATACCCTGCCGCTGGGCCGCACCGAAGTGGACGGCGACACGGTGTTCATCAACGTGATGGACGCCGAACTCCACCCCAACGAAGGCTCGCATCCGGAATACCACCGCATCTACGCCGATCTGCAGATCGACCTGACCGGCAGCGAGGGCTGGGGCTACGAGACCGCACCCGGCACCGAAGTGAAGCCCTATGCCCCGGACATCGGCTTTCAGGACAGCCCGGACGCCGTGTTCGGCACTCTGGGCGGCGGGCGGTTCGTGCTCTTCTTCCCCGGCGAGCTGCATAAGCCCGGCGTTGTACAGCCCGATTGCAGGAATGTGCGCAAAGCAGTCGTAAAGATCAGAATGGAGGATAAATACCATGGATAAGGAAAAACTGTTTGCTCAGATCAAGGGCGGCCTGATCGTCTCCTGCCAGGCGCTGGAGCACGAGCCGCTGTACACCAAGGAGGGCGGCGTGATGCCCCTGATGGCCAAAGCCGCCGCCATGAGCGGGGCCGTTGGCATCCGCGCCAACACGGTGCGCGACATCACCCAGATCAAGGCCGTCGTGGACCTGCCCGTCATCGGCATCATCAAAAAGGACTACCCCGGCACCCCGATGTACATCACCGTGACCATGAAGGAAGTGGACGAGCTGGTGGCCTGCGGTGTGGACATCCTCGCCGTGCAGGGCACTGGTGCGCTCCGCCCGGACGGCTCCACCTCCGCAGAATTCATCCGCACCATCAAGGCGAAGTATCCCGACCAGCTGCTGATGGCCGACTGCGACAATTTTGAAAATGCCATGGCCTGCGCCGAAGCCGGTGCTGACTTTGTGGGCACCACGATGCGCGGCTACACCCCGGAGACTCAGGGCATCAACGACATCGACTTCGCGTTCGTCCACAAGCTGGCCGCCGAGTGCCCGGCCAAGATCATCGCCGAGGGGCACATCCACTATCCCGAACAGGCCGTCAAGGCATTGGAAGCCGGTGCATTCGCCCTCGTGGTCGGCGGTGCCATCACCCGCCCCGCTGAGATCACGGCCCGCTTCACCGGTGCCATCAACGCCATGAACCACTGACGCGGAGACGTTTTTATGAAGACAAAACAGTATCTTGCCATTGATATCGGCGGCACCTCCGTCAAGCTGGGCATCGTGGATGAGACCGGTGCCGTGCTGGCCAAAGCCGAGGAGAGCGTCAGCTTTGACGGCTACGAGACGCCCATCCTGACCACGGTGTGCAAGGCAGCCAAAGCCTTTGTGGAAGCGCAGGGCCTCTCCCCTGCCGCCCTTGTCGGCGTGGGCGTTTCGGCCACCGGCCAGATCGACAGCCGCGCCGGAACGGTCGTCGGCACCTGCGGCAATCTGCCCCACTACATCGGCTCCCCCATCAAAGCGGAACTCGAATCGCTGTTCGGTCTGCCCGTGACCGTAGCGAACGACGCCAACTGCATGTGCCTGGCGAAGGTCTGGGTCGGCGGTGCAAAGGGTTACACCGACGTCATCGGGGTGACGCTGGGCACCGGCGTCGGCGGCGGCATCTTGACCGGGGGCCGCCTGCTGGAAGGTGCCCGTGGTCTGG